>Ga0213878_10000056_pt1 | contig 72528 bp, 60 predicted proteins | sample VelepicoBEBS_R02_FD_161053 | JGI IMG/M metagenome (GOLD analysis project Ga0213878, IMG submission 161053) | Vellozia epidendroides bulk soil microbial communities from rupestrian grasslands, the National Park of Serra do Cipo, Brazil - BS_R02 | ecosystem: Environmental > Terrestrial > Soil >... | reverse complement strand
GCTCGCGCAGAACGGGATCCGCGTCGGGCGCGCCGGTGATCAAGCCCAGCACTTGGGCGGGGTCGGCGTCGACGCGCGCGAGCGCCTCGCGCAGCTCGGGCAGCGCCAAGATCGCTTGCGTGCGCTGCTCGTGACGCACGCCGAGGACCGCTTCGCAGGCGTGCGAGAACGGGCCGTGTCCGAGGTCGTGCAGCAAGAGGGCGGCACGCAGCAGCTTGCGCTTCGCGCGCAGTTCGCTTTCCGAGGCGAAGGCTTCGGGTGAGTGCGTGCGCAGCGCGTCGAACGCGCGCGTGCCGCTCGCCAGCGCGCCGAGCGCGTGCGAGAAGCGCGAGTGCTCCGCCGACGGGAACGCCAGGTACGCGAGACCCAGCTGCCGCAGCCGGCGCAGGCGCTGCACCGCGGGCGAAGCGAGCAGCGCGACCTCGCCCGCGTCGAGCTCGATGAAGCGGTGGATCGGGTCGTAGATGCGCTTCGCCTTGAGCGCGTTCTCGGACGATTTGAGTACGTCGATGCGGCGGTATTCGAACGCCGCCGCGCGAAGCCTGGGACGATGCCGTTCCAACGCCCGCTCGTCGCGCTGCTCGCCTCCGCGCTGCTGCTCGGCGCCGCCGCACCACCGCGGCTGGTCTATCCGCCCGCGCCGCCGAGTCCGGCGACCGACACGTACTTCGGCACGCAAGTCGCCGATCCGTATCGCGGGCTGGAGAATCCGAACGATCCGACGACGCGCGCGTGGGCGCAGGCCGAGTCGGATCTCGCGCGGCGCTTCATCCACGGCCAGCCGGCGTACGCCGCGCTGCGCGCGCGCGTCGAGGCGCTCGAGCACGGCTCACCTTCGCGCAGCGGCTTGCAGATTGCCGGGCGGCACTGGTTTTATCTGCGCCGCACGCCGCCGGCGCCGCAGCCCGCGCTCGTCGTGCGCGACGGCGAAGGTGCGCCGGAGCGCGTGCTCTACGATCCCGCCGCCTCGGCGACCGGGACGCCGCCGGCGATCGGTTCGGTCTATCCTTCGCCGAACGGCACCTATGTCGCGTTCACCACCCAGCAAGGCGGCAGCGAGGACGAGACGCTGCACGTCATCGAGGTCGGGTCGGGGACGACGCTCGCCGACACGCTCGCGCACGTGGGCGGCGGAACGACGCCCGTCGCGCTGGCGTGGGACGGCAACGAGAAAGGCTTCACCCACACCGCGCTCCCGCGCAACGCGGACGGCACGTATGCAAAGGACGGCATCGTACTCGTGCACCACGCGCTCGGCAGCGATTCGGTGGGCGACGCGTACGTCTTCGGACGCGGCCTTTCACCGAAAGCGGAGTATCATCTGCTCGCCTCGCGCGACGGCAGCGCGCTCGCCGCGATCGTCGCAGAGGGCGACGGTGTCGCGGCGTCGGTGTACCTCCGGCGCGGCGCCGGCGCCTTCGAGCAGGTTGCGACGCCGGCCGCGGGGATCGGCAACAGCGCCGATGCGAAAGCCGCGTTCGTCGGCAACGTGCTCGCCGTGATCGCAAAAGGAAAGACGCCGCGCGGCGCGGTGCTCGGGATCGGTCCCGGACAAACGGTCGACACGGCGAAGACGCTGGTGCCTGCCGGCGATCTGGTGATCGACGACCTCGCCGCGATTCCCGGCGGCTTCGCGACGCTCGACGTCGACGGCGGCGACTCGGGGATGCGCACGTTCGCCGCCGACGGCACGCCGCGCGGCACCGTGCCGATCCCGCCGGTCTCGACGATCGACGACTTCGCGTCCGATCCGTCGGGGAACGAAGTGATCGTCGGTTACGAAGGCTACACGGCGCCGCGGAGGTGGTACCGCTACGACGCGGCCCGCAACGCGCTCGCGCCGACGTCGATCGGCACGACGTCGCCCGGCGACTTCTCGCGCGTGCGCGTGCAGCGCGTGCTCGTCCCTTCGCTCGACGGCAGCGTGAAGGTTCCGCTCGAGATCGTCAGCGGGCCGAACGCGCGCGGCGCGCGCACGCCGACGATCCTCGGCGCGTACGGCGCGTACGGCACCATCACGCGGCCGCGCTTCAACGCGACTTCGCTAGCGTGGCTCGAGCGCGGCGGCGCGCTCGCGTCGGCGATGATCCGCGGCGGCGGCGAGTACGGCGAGGAGTGGCACCAGGCCGCGCGGCTGGCGACGAAAACCGTCAGCGCCGACGATCTCGCTGCGTGCGCGAAGTGGCTCGGCGCGAACGGCTACGGCGACGCCAAGCACCTCGGGATCGCCGGCGGCAGCGCGGGCGGGTTCCTGATGGGCCTGGCGCTGACGCGCGATCCGCAGCTCTACCGCGCCGTCGATTCCGCGGTGGGTATCTACGATCTGCTGCGCGTCGAGCTGACCCCGAACGGCGCGTTCAACACGCCCGAGTTCGGCACGGTCACCGATCCCGCGCAGTTCGCCTGGATGCTCAAGCAGTCGCCGTACCACAACGTCCGCAAAGGCGTCGCCTATCCCGCGGTCCTGATGACGACCGGCGAGAACGACCCGCGCGTCGACCCGTACAACTCCCGCAAGATGATCGCCCGGCTGCAAGCCGACTCGTCCTCGCCGTACCCGATCCTGCTGCTGCAGAAGAGCGGCCAAGGCCACGGCATCGGCAACTCCCTCCAACAACGCATCGAAGACGAAGCCGAACGCTACGCGTTCTTCTGGAGCCAGCTTGCGAACTGATGTGGAAGTGCCGCCGTCCTGCCGGCGGGAGGTTCACCGAACGAATTAGGTGAACGGCCGCGCATGCGCGCATTCGCCGGCGTCCTGCTCGCCCTCGCCCTGGTCCCCTCCGCGGGACGCGCTGACGAGACCGTGTCGCCGGCCGGTTTGCGCGAGGATCTGCATGCTTTGGTGCAGATGATCCGCACGACGCATCCGGCGCCGTTCCATGCGATCAGCGAAGCGGCGTTCGACCGCGAGGTCGCGGAGCTCGACGCGGAGATTCCCTCGCTCTCGCGCGAGCGCGTGCTGCTCGAGTTTGAGCGGATCGCAGCCTCGATCGGTGACGGCCACACCTCGCTGCGGCTGTTCGCGATGCACGGCGGCGGCGGTGGCGGCGCGAACGGCTTCACCACGTATCCGGTGCGCTTCTACCACTTCAGCGACGGATGGTTCGTGCGCTTCAGCGACGACCGCTACGCTGCGATCCGCGGCGGGCGAATCGTGTCGATCGCCGGACTTGCGCCCGAGGTGCTCGCCGCGCGGCTCGCCCCGTACGTCTCGCGCGACAACGCGATGACGGTGCTCGATCGCGTTCCACTCTTCATGGGATCGCCGAACGTCTTGCGCGCGCTCGGGCTGGCCGGCGCCGACGGCGCCGTGCCGATCGCGGTGCAGCTCGGCGGAAAGACGGTGATCGCCTCGCTCGACACCAGCGCGCCGACCGGCGAGCTGCGCTCGATGCGCGATCCGGCGGTGCCCGCCCCGCTGTGGGAACGCCATCCCGAGCGTGCGTTCTGGTACGACTACGACGCGCAGACGAAGCTGCTGTACGTCGGCTACAACCAGGTCACCGATACGCCGCAGCAGACGGCGCACGCCTTCTTCGACGAGGTGTTCGCCTTCGCGCAGGCGCACCCCGTCGCGCGCTGCGTGATCGACCTGCGCAACAACGGCGGCGGCAACGGCTTTCTGAACAAGCCGCTGATTATCGACCTCATCCGCTCGCCCCAGCTCGACCGCGACGGCGTCAGCTTCGTGCTCATCGGCCGCTCGACGTTCTCGGCCGCGCAGATGGCGGCGAGCGACCTGGAGAAGTGGACGAACGCGACCTTTGCCGGCGAGCCCGGCGGCGCGACGCCGAACCACTACGGCGACCCGCGCTTGGCGCCGTTGCCGAACTCGGGCGTTTTACTCGGCGTCTCGACGGTGTACTGGCAGACGACCAGCGCGTTCGACAAGCGCGACGCGATCCTGCCGACGATCGCGGCGGAGCTTAGCTCCGCGGACGAGCGCGGCGGCGTCGATCCGGCGCTGCGCGCGATCGTCGCATTCGTTCCCCTGCGCGACGCGCTCGCACCGGCGCTCGCGCGCGGTGACGCCGATGCGGTCGGGCGCATCGTGCGGCGCTACGCCGATGATCCGATGTACAAGTACGCGAGCTGGGAGAACGCGGTCAACGGGCTCGGCTACGCGGAACTCGCCGCGAAGCGCCCGGCGAACGCGGTCGCGCTCTTCCGCGCGAACGCCAACGCGCACCCGAAATCGTGGAACGCGTTCGACAGCTTGGGCGAGGGCCTCGCCGCCACCGGCCACGTTCCGGAGGCGGTCGTGGCGTACCGCCGCGCCCTCGAGCTCGCACCGGAGAACGGCAAACCGCGCATCCGCGCGATCCTCACGAAGCTCGGCGCCGCCTGAACGGCGTCAGGCCTCGGCGGTCCCGTTCCCCCCGACGGCGGCGCGGTGGGCGCGGCGGTATTTGGCGGGCGTCGTGCCGAGGGTTTCGCGGAAGACGCGCGTGAGGTGGCTTTGGTCGACGAAGCCCGCGTCGGCAGCGATCTTCGCCAGCGGCGTGTCGGTTTGCGCGAGCGCGCGGCAGACGTGCTGCAGGCGCAGGCCAGTGACGAAGTCGCCCATCGAGCGGCCGTGGAAGCGGCGGAAGGTGCGCGCGAGGTGGGTCGGATGAACGCCGGCCGTCGCGGCGAGCTCGCGCAGGTCGAAGCGCTCCGCCGGATCGCTTTCGACCCGCGCTTCGACGGCGGCGAGCCAGCTCGGCACGGCGATCTCCGGGCGCGCGCCGCCCTCCGCGACCGTGCCGCACAGCTCGAACAGCAGCGACTCGATGGTGAAATCGCTCGCGCCCTCGCCGCGCAGATATTCCTGGTGCAGCCGCACCGCAAGCCAGGTCGCGTCCTCGCCGTGGACTTGCTGTAGCTCGCGCATCGGCACGCCGTACGAGGCGATCACGTCGAGCCACGAAGCGCCGAGCTCGATCATGAACACCCGCGTCGCGTCGCCCATCACGTCGTTGTGCGAGGTGCGCGGCGGGTGGAAGGCGATCGTGAACGGGCGGTAGTCGACCGTCACCGCGCCCGACGTCTCGCGGTAGCGCCCGTCGAGCAGCAGCGAGAAGTACGCCGCCTCGTGGACGTGCTCTTCGCAGATCCGCGCGCGGTCGTGGCGCACTTCCGAGAGCACCGCGTCGCAGCGGCGCAGCGAGGTCGTGCGCCCGTAGAACGTTCCCGGCGGCAGCTCGCGAACGATGCTACGCCGTCTCCGCTGCGGGCCGCTCGGTGCGCACGAACTCCAGGTACGCTGCGACGTTGTCGGCGTGCTTCTTGCCGTGCAGGCGCTCGACGACGTGCAGCGCGAGGTTCATCCCCGAGGTCAGCCCGCCGGCGCTGACGACTTGCCCTTCGTCGACGAAGCGCGGGCCGCGCACCAGCTTCACCTTGGGAAACTGCTTCTCGAAGGCGTCGTAGTAGTCGTGATGCGTCGTCGCGCGCTTGCCGTCGAACAGACCGGCCTGCGCGAGCTTGAACGCGCCGGTGCAGACCGACATCATCAGCGCGCCGCCCTTCGCCTGCGACTGCAGCCACGGGATCAGCTCCGGCGCGCCGCGCTGCGCGCCCACCACGACGACGTCGGGGCGCGGCGCGTTCGCGAAGGTGTAGCGCGGCAGGAGCTGCATCCCGCCGGTCGCTTCGACCGAGCTCATCGACGGACCCACGAGGTACAAGTAGAACGCGGCTTGGTCGTCGCGGCTCGGGAGCGGCGTAGCTTCGAAGACTTCCCACGGGCCGGCGAAGTCGATCACCGTCGCGCCCTCGGTGACCACGACGGCGACGAGCCGCTGGCCGGCGCGCATCGTCGCGCGCACGTCCTTCGGGTTCTCGGTCGCGCCGGCGCGGCCGGGTCGCAGGATCGCGGAGCCGGCCGCCGAGGCGGCGAGGGCGGCAAGAAATCGGGGACGCATCATGGCGGTTCTCCGTGTGGCGCAGCAGCGTGTAACGGCATGGTACGCAAGGCGCGGCCGAGGAGTCTTGTACGGCGTTAGCGTCGAACGTACGTTCCGTGCGGATCGACGACGGTGTGAAGCGGGAGATTCTTGCGCGCGCCGACATCGGTGAGGTGATCGGGGCATACGTCACGCTGCGCAAGCGCGGCAACGACTTGGTCGGGCTGTGCCCGTTCCACGGCGAGAAGACGCCGTCGTTCCACGTCCATCCCGACCGCGGCTTCTTCAAGTGCTTCGGCTGCGGCGCGGCCGGCGACGTCTTCACGTTTCTGCAGAAACAGGAGTCGGTCTCGTTCCCCGACGCGCTGCGGATGCTGGGCAAGCGCTACGGCGTCGAGGTCGAGAGCGAAGACCCGCGCGCGGCCCGGGTGCGCAGCGAGAAAGAGGCGATCTACCACGCGAACGAGGTCGCGCGCGCGTGGTTCCACCGCATGCTGCTCGACGCGCGCGAAGGCGCGGAGGCGCGCGCGTACTGCGCGAACCGCGGGATCTCCGGCGAGACGATCGAGCGGTTCTCGCTCGGCTTCGCGCCCGAGGGCTGGGACGGGCTCACGACGGAATTGCGCCGCAACGACGTCGACCTCGCGCTGGCGGTGAAAGCCGGCTTGCTCAAACCGAGCCAGCGCGGCGGCTTCTACGACTTCTACCGCGACCGCCTGATGATCCCGACGCTGGCGACGACCGGCGAGACGATCGCCTTCGGCGGCCGCGCGCTCGGCGACCAGGAGCCGAAGTACCTCAACACCTCGACGACGCCGGTGTACACCAAGGGCCGGTACTTGTTCGCGCTCAACGTCGCGCGCCGTGCCGCGGCAAAAGAGGACGGCGTGATCGTCGTCGAGGGCTATCTCGACTGCATCGCGCTGCACCAAGCCGGCTTCGCGAACGCGGTCGCGGCGCTCGGAACCGCGTTCACGCCCGAGCAGGCACGCGAGCTGCGCAAGGTCGCCTCGCACGCGATTCTCTGCTTCGACGCCGACGCGGCGGGGAGCGAAGCGGCGCTGAAGTCGATCGACGTGCTGACGGCGGAAGGGATCGTCGCCTCGGCATTGCGCATCCCCGACGGCAAAGACCCCGACGAGTTCGTGCGCCGCAACGGCGCCGACGCGTTCCGCGCGCTGCTCGCGAAGCCGCTGGCCGCGACGCAGGTGAAGATCGACGCCGAGATCGAGCGGCGCGGCGGGCGCGCGCAAGGCGCCGCGCTCGCGCGCTGGGCGGAAGAGACGATCCGCCGGCTGGCGCCGCCGGAGGAGCAGGACCGCTGGCGCGTCTACGCCGCCGGCCGGCTGGGGCTCTCGGTCGACGATCTGCGCAAGGCTCGGCTGCTGCTCAACCCCGTGCACTTCGCGCCGCGCGCCGGCGAGGCGAACGCGTCGCGCCACCTCGTGCCGGCGGCGATGGAACGGCCCTCGTTCGAGCGCGAGGTGCTGGCGATCGTGCTCGACGAGCCCTCGCTGCTCGCCGAGTACGCCGACCGAATCCCCGCGGGACGCTTCGACAACCCGCGCTTTCGGACGCTCTGGGAACGCCTCCGGGAGCACGCTCGCTCGCTGGTGCAACCATCCGACGTTCACGCGCTGTTTGCAGGAGATGAAGATGCGGCGGCCACGCTCGCGTCGGTCTCCGGCGTCGTGCGTTTAGCCGACACCGAAGAACGGCGCGCGAAGCTCGACCGTGTCGTCGTGCGTTTTGCGCGCGACGACGCCGAGCGCCGGTACCGTGAACTGGACGAGCGGATCGACCGGCTTTTCGAAGCCGGCGAACCGGTCCCCAGCGATCTCCGCGCCGAACACGCGGCACTCGCCGCCGAGTTGAAAGGATAACCTCTCCCGAACCGCGAGACTCTTCCGGTTCCGACCAACCGCCGAGGAAGGAGGTGAAGACCAGCATGGCCCGCACGAAGAAACCGAACGCCGTCCCGACCGCCGAAACGCCGCCGCTCTCGCTCGACGAACAGATCAAGAAGCTGCTCGCCGCCGGGAAGAAGCGCGGTTCGCTCACCTACGAAGAGATCAACGCCGTGTTCGACACGGCCGAAGAGGTCGCGCCCGAGCGCATGGACGACCTGCTCGAGGAGATCGCGTCGCTCGGGATCGAGATCGTCGAAGAGCAGTCGAAGGACGAGAAGCCCGCCGACCGCGAGGAGACCGAAGACGAGGTCATCCCGCCTGGTCTCGCCCTCGACGATCCGGTCCGGATGTATCTCAAGGAGATCGGCCGCGTCCCGCTGCTCTCGATGGAAGACGAGCGCCGTCTGGCGATGGCGATCGAAGCCGGCGAAAAAGAAGCGCTCAAGAACGGGACCGCCGACAACGCCGTCGTCTTCGGCGGCGAGGACGCGAAGCGCAAGCTGACCGAAGCGAACTTGCGACTCGTGGTCTCGATCGCGAAGAAGTACGTCGGCCGCGGGATGCTGTTCCTCGACCTGATCCAGGAAGGGAACCTCGGGCTGATCCGCGCGGTCGAGAAGTTCGACTACCGCAAGGGCTACAAGTTCTCGACCTACGCGACGTGGTGGATCCGCCAGGCGATCACGCGCGCGCTCGCCGACCAAGCGCGCACCATTCGTATTCCGGTGCACATGGTCGAGACGATCAACCGGCTGATCAAGATCTCGCGCCAGCTGCTGCAAGAGCTGGGCCGCGATCCGACGGTCGAGGAGATCGCCAACGAGATGGGGCTCACCCCGGAGAAGGTCCGCGAGGTCATCAAAATCTCGCAGGAACCGATCTCGCTGGAAACGCCGATCGGGGAAGAGGAAGACTCGCACCTCGGCGACTTCATCGAGGACCAGGAAGCGGTCGCGCCGGCCGAAGCGGCGTCCGTCATGCTGCTCAAAGAGAAGATGCAGGACGTCCTCAAGAACCTCACCGAGCGCGAGCGCAAGGTGCTGGTCCTGCGCTTCGGCCTCGAAGACGGCCACCAGCGCACGCTCGAGGAAGTCGGCCAGGAGTTCGGCGTCACTCGCGAGCGCATCCGCCAGATCGAGGCCAAGGCGCTGCGCAAGCTGCGCCACCCGAGCCGCGGCAAAGCGCTCAAAGACTACTGGAGCAACGAGTAAGAAACGAGGCCCGCGAAACGCGGGCCTTTTCGTTTTCTACGGTTTCGGAGACGGCGAGGGCGAAAGCTCGTCGCGGCAGGCGACGGAGAGCGCGACGATCGTCGGCGTGAGCTGCTGCTCGGCGCCGGAGATCGCGGCTTGGTGCATCTCGACTGCCGAGGCGAGGCGGTCCCATACCGTGTTGCCGCGCGTGGACGAGATGCCGCGCGCCGCCGGAGGCGGGGTCATCTTCTGCGGCATGATCAGCCCCGAGACGCCGATGAACGAGCCGTCAACGTCGGGCCCGCGCGTGCCGTTCACCAGCGCTCCGGATCCGGACGAAGGGCCGGAGTTGATCGCCGAAAGCCCGGTTGGAAAGTCGTTCTGCATGCGGCCCAGGTCTTCTTGATCGAGCGCGTTCGCGAGCGTGTTGAGGGCGGCGCGCTGTTGCGCGGCGACGGCCTGCAGCTGCGTCTTGATCTGCTGCGCGATCCGCTCGTCGTCGGTCGCCGGCGGTCTCTTGGGGAAGCGCTTCTCGTCGGCGAGCAGCTTGTCGATCACGCCGAGGTTGTGCGCCATCGCGTCGGCCGTGCGCCGCAGATACACTTCATCGAGGTCGAGCGCGGCGCGTGGTCCGCTGCGCCCGGCGATGCGCTGGTCGTCGCCCGCTTTCATGAGCGCGCGGTGTCCGGCGCCGACGAGCTCGTCGCTCTTCATCATCCCGAGCACCATCGGCGCGACGTTGTCGCGCAGCGTCGTGCAGAGACCGCGCGAATGCGTGCGGCCGATGATCGGCAGCGCCGAGGCGGCCGGCTGCGGCGCGGGCGCGGTCTGCGCGAGCGCGCTCAGCGCGGAGCCGCCGACGACGGCGAGCGCGCAGAGCGCCGCGCCGAGCTTCGCGCGCCGCATGTTTACATGTCTTCGCCGCGGCCGGCGTTCGGGCTCGGCGTGACGGCGGGGTTCGCATCCGCGAACTGCCCGAGCGGGTTCGGAACGACCCACACCGTCACGTCCCAGATCGCCGGATAGAGGAACACGAACGGGACGCTCGCCGCGTCGGGCACGACCTTCGCGGCGACCAGCCCTTCGGCGGTCGGGTGCGAGTAGTCGCCCCCGTTCGCCGCCGCGTACTTCGCGGCCGACATCCCCTTGCCGTATGAGAGCGTGCCGTTCGCGTTGCGCTGCACGTAGTGGATGTGCGCGGGCAGCTTGAACCAGCGCGACGCGTCGATCCCGAACCGGTTCGGCGGGCCGGTGGTCGACTCGGCTTGTGGAACGCTGAAGTCGGCGCCGAGGAGCCGGCCGTTGACGTCGTACCACAGCTGCGCCGGATGATCGGGATCGGTCGTGTCCCAGTACTGCGGGTTGACGTAGCTGATCGCGCCGGTGCGGTCCTCGCGCGAGTACCGCTTGTAGCCGGCGGTGTTGGCGGCTTGCGGATTCGCATACCGCTTCGGCAGATTCGTCATGATGCGCTTGACGAACGCGGCTTCGGCGGCGTTCGGCGACGGCGCGGCCGTCGGCGCGGGGCGTGCGCTGGGCATCGCCATCGGCGTCGCCGGCGTCGTTTGCGCGCTCGCGGCGAGCGGCGCGAGCGCGAACGCGCACGCGAGCAAAAGCAAAGGACGGCGGCGCATCATCATGCGTCGCCGTTCGCGTTCAGGGGGCTGGTATCTTCGTGGCCTACGGCGGCGGGGGCGCGGTCGGCGACGGCATCGGCGGGCTGCTGGGCGCAGGCGTCGGGCGCGTGGGAGGCGGTCCGCCGGGGGGCGGCGCGGTGCGCGCCGGGGTCGGCGTGTACGCGGAGGCCGGCTGGTCGCCCGAGAGCCGGAACGGAAACGGGGTGCGGATCGAATAGCGGTCGCCGAGATGGTCGACCTCGGCCAACGTGCGCGCCTCGATCACGGCGCCGGCCGGGACCGGCGGAACGATCGGGTCCACGGCCCGCACCGGCAGCAAGCCGGCGCTGACCGAGAAGCGCTCGAGCGAAACGGATTCGACGCGCTTCCCGCTGGTGGTGACGGAACGGCTGACGAGAAGCACGGCTTTGGCGCCCGCCGGTGCGAGCGTCGTCCCGTCGAGGACGAGGGCGTCACGCAGGTGGACCCCGACGACGTCTCCGTCGCGCCGACCGGCGTCGAGCGGGGCGTCGGTCACGAAGACGACCGCCGTCCCGGTAGGCAACACGTGTTGCGGCGGGGTTGCGGCGGTCGCAAAAGACGCGCAGAAAAGGAGGAAGGCCGTCGCAAGGACGGCCGTCCGGCGGACGCCGGGCATCCTCCTAGCTGGCCTTCTTCTCCGCTGCCTCGGCTGCTTCGGCTGCGGCCTTCTTGCCTTGTTCGATCAGAGCTTTGACCTTCTGGCCGCCCTTCTGACCGATCGTCTCGTAGAATTCCGGGCCGTAACGATCGCGGGTCGCCTCGCCGCCCTTCTTGCCGCCCTTTTTGCCGATCGCCTCGTAGAAGGCATGGCCGTGGGCTTTCTTGGTGGCTTGGCCGCCCTTGCGCCCGATCATCTCGTAGAACTCGGGGCCGTATTTTTTCTTGACGGTCTCGCCGCCTTTTTGGCCGGCTTCGCGAACGGACATACCGCTGCCGGACTTGCGTTCTGGGGTTGACATTAGTGGGGGTGAACCTCGTGGATGAAAATCGACCTGTCTCAGTAACGTAAGCGAACCCATGGAAGTTATCGGCCGGAGTCGCGCTTGCATCAAGGTTCGGGCGGTCCTTGCCCTCGCGGGGGTCGTATCCGCGGGAGGCTTGGTCCTCGCGCCGGTCGGAGCTGCCCCGGGGGAGCAGCCGGGCTACCGGAGGTTGGTTGAGCTCGAAAGCACCCGGACGTTTTCCGACGAGCTGACCGCGGCTCTCGCGTCGGACGACGCTCGGTTGGCGGGGCGGGCGGCGCTGGCCCTCGGGAGATCCGGAGATCCTCGCGCGGCCGGGCCCCTAAAGAACGCGACCGCAGCCCAGGACGTTTCGCTGCGGGCCCTCGCTGTGTACGGATACGGTCTTATGGCTGCTAAAACCCCTCTCGAAACCAAGTTGGTTGCTTATTTCCTTGCCGACCGGGCCGGGCCGGTCCGGATCGCCGCCGCCGACGCCGCCTGGCGGGCCCAAGCGGCGAAGAATCCCGGCGCCGGCGCCCTCGCCGCACCGCTGCTGGCGATGGCGTCCGGGGACGCCGATCCGATCGTGCGCGGCCGCGCCGCGACGGCGCTTTCGGGCTGGAAGGACGCGCCGAACGCCCGCGCGCTCGCGGCCGGTCTGCAGCGCGCGCTGGCGCGCGAGAAGAGCCCGACCGTCCGGTGGCACCTCGCTTGGACGCTGCGCCGCGCGTTCGCGCTGCAGACCGATCCGGCGACGATTCGCGCCGGGCTCGCCGACCGCGAAGAGCTGGTGCGGATTCAGTTCGTCGACTTGATCGCGCGCCGCAAGCAGCTGGCGGCGATCCGCCAAGTGCAGCCGCTGCTGAACGATCCGTCGTGGCGAGTGCGCGAGCAGGCGCACGAGACGATCAAGGTGCTGGCCGGATTGCAGCGCACCGATCACCTCGGCGCGATCCCGGCCGAGGTCGTCACGCCTTCACCCGCGCCGGCGAACACCGAGCCGCCGCTGCCGCGGCCGAGCGGGCTGCCGAAGCCGAGCAAACCGCTGCCGGCCGACGCGCGGCTCGATCTGCCGCTGCGGCCCGCCACGAGCGCGCTGATGGACGGCCCGATGCCGGGTCCGCACCCGCGCGTGCGCATCGGCACGACGAAAGGTCCGATCGTGGTGCGGCTCTATCCCGAATGGGCGCCGCTCACGGTCGCGAATTTCTTGAACCTCGTCGACCGCGGCTACTACGACAACCTGCGCTGGTTCCGGATCGTCCCGGATTTTGTCGTGCAGACCGGCGATCCGAACGACAACGGCGAGGGCGACGCCGGCTACACGATCCCCGCCGAGGAAAACCCGCTGGAGCAGCGCTCGGGCGTGATCTCGATGGGCTTGAACTATACCGAAGGCAAGAACCCCGGCCCGATTCGCGACTCGGCCGGAACGCAGTTCTACATCACGATCTCGCCGCAGCTCCATCTGAACCGCGACTTCACCGTCTTCGGCGAAGTCGAAAGCGGCTTCGCCACGCTCGGCCGCCTGATCGAGCTCGACCGCATGACGAAAGTCGAGCGCATCGCGGACAATTAGCGCGAGAGCATCGAGCGGAGCGCGAAGAGCGCGTTTTCCGGGCGCTCGGTGATGCGGCGGTAGAAGTAGCCGGCCCAGTGCGTTCCGTACGGCACGTAAATGCGCAGCCGGTAGCCGTCGGCGACCAACGCGCGCTGCAGCTCGGGGCGCACGCCGTAGAGCATCTGGAACTCGAAGCGGTCGCGGCCGATGTCGCGCTCGCGCGCGAAGGTCTGCACCGCGGCGATGATGCGCGGGTCGTGGGTCGCGATGCCGGGATAGTTGCCGCGCTCGAGCAGGGCTTCGGCGGAGCGCAGAAACTGCCGCCGGATCGTCGGCATGTCCTTGTACGCCAGGGACGGCGGCTCGCCGTACGCGCCCTTGCAGAGCCGGACCCGGGCGCCGAGTGCGATCATGCGCTCGACATCGCCCGGCGTGCGCTTGAGGTAGGCTTGCAGGACGGGGCCCACGTGCTGCGTCTCGGCGTACGCGCGCTCGAAGACGCGCAGCGTCGCGTCGGTGACCGCCGAGCCTTCCATGTCGATGTGCACGAACGGGTCGCCGTTGTGCGAGGCGGCGTCCAGGACCGCGCGCAGGTTGCCGAGCGCGAGCTCTTCGCCGACCAGCAGTCCCATCGCGGTCAGCTTCACCGAGACGTTCGACTCGACGTTGCGCGCCCGGATCGCGGCGAGCAGCTCGGCGTAGGCGTCGCGCGTGCGCTCCGCTTCCGTGCGCGAGGTCACATCCTCACCCAGGAAATCCAGCGTCGCGGTCATCCCTTGCGCGTTGAGCGCGGCGACGGCGTCCATCGCCTCGGCTACGGTCTCGCCGGCGATGAAGCGCTTGGCGAGGAAGAAGAAGCGCTGCTGGAAGGCGGGCGTTTGAATCACGTCGAGGACGGCCACGACCGGGCGGCTTCGGGGACGGGCGGAGGCGCCCCTCGGCGGACGCGCGGGGCATGGGAGGGCTCGCCTCTCCGTGTTTTTTTTGTTTGGGTGTAGGCGCGCCCCGCCGAATGCGGGAAACGGTTCCGCATGGCCTGGCGCGTCCTCGTCGCCGACGACGACCCGGAGATCTGCACGCTGATCAAGACGATCCTCGCCAAGGGACCGTACGAGATCACGCTGTGCAACGACGCGGAGAGCGCGCTCGTGCACATTCAGCACGACCGGCCGTACGACATCCTGATCAGCGACTTCATGCTGCCGGGGATCTCGGGGATCGAGCTGATCGCGCAAGTCCGCCAGAACGTCGCGACCTCGCGGATGCCGATCGTGATGATCAGCGGGCACAACAACTACGCGATGGACACGCGGGCCAAAGCGGCCGGCGCGAACGCGTTCCTCAACAAGCCGTTCACGCTCTCGCAGCTGCGCACGACGGTGCACCAGCTGCTGACCGACCCGCTCTCGGTCCTCGGCGCTTAAGCTGACCGCCCTCTCTCTTCTCAAGGTTCTCTTCGTCGCGCTCTCGCTCGGGCTCGACGTCTTCGCCGTCTCGGTCGGCGTCGGGATGAAGGGGGCCGACCGCTGGGTCAAGATCCGGATCGGCGCCGCGTTCGCGACCGCCGAGGTGACGATGACCGTGCTCGGCGTGCTGCTCGGTCAGGCCGCGGGGCGTTTTCTCGGCGACGCCGCCGGCTATCTCGGCTTCGCGGCGCTGGTCGGGGTCGGCGCCTACATGATCTACGAAGCGCTGCACGGAACCGAAGAGGGTGGCGGCTTCGACCTCTCGCGCGGCTTCGGGCTGGTGCTCGGCGCGCTTTCGATCAGCCTCGACTCGCTCGGAATCGGCTTCTCGATCCTCTACATCGGCGTCCCGCTCGGCGTCAGCCTCGTGTTCATCGGCGTCGCGTCGGTGCTCTCGACGACGCTCGGCCTCGCGCTCGGCAAGCGGCTCGGGATCGTGGCGGAGGAGCAAGCCGCGCTATGGGCAGGCATCGTGCTGATCGTGACGGGGATAGCGTTTGCGGCGCTCAAGCTCTTCCACGTCGGCGCCTGAGTCGCTGTACGCGCTCGCGACCGCGGCGGCGCGCAGCGTCGTCGTCGTCGGCACGGCGAAGAACGCGGGAAAGACGACCGCGTTCAACGCGCTGTGCGCCGTCGCGCGCCGCCGGGGCACGCCGGTCGCGGTGACGTCGATCGGGCGCGACGGCGAACCGTCCGACGCGCTCGACGCCGAGCCGAAGCCGCGCGTGCGGCTCGCAGCGGGCACGCTCGTCGCGCTGCCGGTCGGGCTGATCCCGCGCAGCCCCGCGCTGGCGATCCTCGACGCCGGCGCGGAGAGCGCGCTCGGGCGAATCGTGTTCGCGCGCGCCGTGCTGCCGGTGACGTGCGAGATCGCGGGGCCGCCGACGGCGCGCGCGATGCGCGCGACGATCGACCGGCTGCGCGCGCTCGGCGAGGGTCCGGTGCTCGTCGACGGCGCGATCGACCGCATCGCCGCGCTGGCCGGGGGCGACGACGCGGTGATCGTCGCGACCGGCGCGGCGAGCGGCGCGACGCTCGCGCGCGTCGCCGCGGTCGCCGCGGACGCCGTGCTGCGGCTGACGCTGCCCGGACGCGACCGCGCGCGCGAGCGCGCGCGCGTCGTGCGGCTCGAGGGCGCGCTCGACGCCCGCGACGCGGAAGCGCTGCTCGCCGACGCGCGCGACGCGACGGTGGTGGTCGACGATCCGACGCGGATCGCCGTGCGCGGCGCGCTCTTCGCGAAGCTGCGCGAAGCGGTGGACTTGCGCTGCGAGCGGCCGCTGCGCGTGATCGCCTGCACGACCTCGCCGGTCGGCCGCGATGCGACGCTGCCGCCGCGAGCGTTGGTGGAAGCGGTTGCGCGGGCGACGCGACTGCCGACGTTCGACGTCGTCGCGGATCTCGCCGCGTGATAGACAGCGCTGCAGAAAAGCCGTTTGACGCCGACGCCGTGACGGCCGAGCGCATCGGCCTGATCTGGCTGCGTGCGGCCGTCGCACCGGTCGGTTCGTTCGGGCGCAGGCACGATGAATCGATCGCGCCGTACGGCCCCGGCAACGAAATGCGCGCGCGTGCGGAGATCGCCGAGATCGTCGCGCTTGCGGAGCGGCTCGAGAGTGATGGCGTGCTGCGCCTGCGCGCCGCGCTGCGCGCGGTTCCCGAACCGTCGCCGATCGTCGCGCGCGCGCGCGCCGGCGACGCGCTCACCGACGTCGACTTTTACGAGCTGGGCCGTTTCGTCGACGCGCTCGACGCGCTGGCGCGCGCGTGGGACGCCGCCGGCGGAGGCACGGAGCGGCGGCCGCCGGTGCTCGACGCGCTGCGCGGCATACTGGCGCGTGGACGCGACGGCGGGACGTTCTATCTCGCCGATGCGTTTGCGCCGGGGCTGCGCGCGGCGCGCGACGCGCTGGGTGTTGCGGAGGCGGAGTTCGAAGTGCGGCGCGAGGCGATCGCCGCGCGGGTGCGCGACGCGATCGGCGTCGATCCGGTCGGCGAAGAGTTCGTCATCCTGCGCGACGTCTACGACGGCCCGCTCCCCGACGACGTGCTGATCGCGCGCGAGACGCCGACGTACCGCGCCGCGTCGATTCGCGTCGTGCTGCCACAGCGCGACGCCGCGCTGGCGCGCCTCGCCGAAGAAGAAGAAGAAGCGCGCCGCACCCTCGCCGAGCGGATCGTCGGCGAAGCCGACGCGATCGTGGTCACGACACGCGCGCTCGGCGCGCTCGACCGGCTCCTCGCGCGCGTCGCGTTCGCGCAGCGCTGGGGCGGCTGTATTCCATCGTTCGTAAACGAGCGCGTCTCGTTCGACGAAGCGACGTTCGCGCCGCTCGCGGAGGCTCTGAGCGCGCGCGGCCGGCGCTACACGCCGCTCTCGCTCGACCTGCGCGGCCTCGCCGTGCTGACCGGACCGAACATGGGCGGCAAGAGCGCAGCGCTCGCGACGGCCGGATTCGTGTGCGCGTGCGCCGCGCTCGGCATCCCGCCGCCGGCGCGCGCCGCGTCGCTCCCGCTCTTCCGGCAGATCGGGTGGATCGGCGGCGAGGGCCCGCACGACCGCGCGCGGCTGCTCTCGGCGTACGCCGCAGAAGTCGTGCGCGCGCGCGACACGCTCGCCGCCGCGTCGCCGCGCGCGCTGATCCTGATCGACGAGTTCGCGCGCACGACCGGGCCGCGCGAAGGCCGCGCGCTCCTCGTCGCGTTCGCCGAAGCGCTGCGCGCGCGCGGCGCGTTCGCGCTGGTCGCCACGCACTTCGATGGCGTCGCCGAAGCCGCGCAGGTGCCGCACCTGCGCATCGCCGGACTGCGCGGCGCGCTGCAGGCCGCAGCCGGCGCCGCAGACGTCGACGCCGCGCTCGACGAGATCAACGCCGCGATGGACTATCGCATAATTGCAGCGCGGGACGACTACACTGCGTCGGATGCGCTCGCTTTGGCGCGACTCCTCGGCCTCGACGAAAAGATCATTACGCGCGCGAGCACACTCTACGCCGACGAAGCATAACCCAAGCCTTTCGGATATCCAGTGCTATTCGGATGCGTCCGAGCGCATGCTTGCTTTAAAATCTGCCTCTTCAGAGCGCCCGAGAAAGCAGGCTTTTCTTGGATCGCTAAGCGTACCTATTAAGCTCTCTTATTTTCTGCGTCGAGAGGGCAATGAAGGTGACGAACGGCTCTGAAGCCACGAGAGCATCGATGAAAAAAATCGTCGTAACCGGCGATGAAATCATCGAATGGCGATTCGCGCGCAGCACGATTTTACAGACGCCAAATACGTCTCTGGACTACGTCAATGCTGTTCGTTGCTATCACGAGCCGGGCGGATTAGTAATGCTAGGCCGGCTTCTCAAAGCCACGCTGAAAAGCGACGCAGATGTTATCTACCGCGAGGTCGAGACGCTACCGGCGGACGACCCTTCCGCGACACGACGAACCGTGTCGTACTTTCCGAGTGCTTCGCCATATTGGCACTTGTACGACCGATGTGCTCAAGTTCCGCGAAAGCTCAACGATCCACATGCGGTTTGGCGCGTCTTAGACGTGCTTGGAACAGATCAGCCCACATTCGATAACGGCTGTAGGCCCGCGCCGCCCGATCAGGCGGCGGCCGATGTAGTGGTCGTGGAGGATGTGAGGGGCGCTTTCGCATCCGACGAGGGGAGGTGGCCTGACTGCCTTCGGCGCCCCGCAGACAACGCCTGGTTAGTGTTGCGATGGATTCCACCGTCCGATTTTAGCCCAAAGAGCCCTTCGAAGCTGCCGACCTTATTCCGCGAGGGATTCCCGGACCGAAAGATCTTGGCGGTGACTGCCGACGAGTTGCGGCTGATCGGCATGCGCATCAGTAAGGCGCTTTCATGGGAACGAACGGCCGAGGACCTCGTCCGTGAAATACGCGCGCGCTGGAGTGAGGACTTCCGAGGCTGTGCGCACCTCGTGGTGTCGTTTCTTACGGACGGTGCCATGGTCTTCTCGTCAACGCGAGATGGTCTCCGAGCGCGCCTCTACTTCGACCCCAATTTCGCTGAGGGCGAATGGGCTCTCAATAGGCCTGGCAGGATGTTTGGTTCAACCCGCTGTCTGACCGCCGCAATAGTCGCGTCAATGCTGTCATCAGAAGATCCTGGGTTACTTCCAGACGGAACCATCCTGTGCGGCGTGGCGGCCGCGCGATTGCTCCATGAGCAGGGCTTCCTTGCCGATGCCAACCCTTCGGATGTACCTAATGTCGAGAGTTCATATCCGAATAATCTCAAATTCCCAGTCGACGAAATTGCGAACTTTATTCGGCAGCGAATTGTTGACCCCAAAGTTCAGAAGTTGAACCGCGACCTAGCAGGTGTGCGGGGTGTTGCGGTATCGGTCGAGGCGGGCATCAGGCCTTGGCGCCTGATGAACACGGAATTGTCCGACTCGGCCAAGATCATCAAAGCTGCCACCCACATCGTCGAATTTGGCGATGGCACGTACCCGTGGCCTTTCCCGATAGCTCGCTTCGGAGATTTCGTAGCAATTGATCGTATAGAAATCGAGAGCATGCGTGCGGTCCGAGAGCTTATGAAAAATTACATTGCCTCGACGGTAAACCAAGCCCCAATTTCAATTGCCGTGTTTGGCTCACCGGGCAACGGTAAGAGTTTTGCGATTACGGAGATTGCAAGGGAACTCAGCGCAACCGGGATGACGTCGTGCGTTTATAATCTTTCACAATTCGAATCCCCTGACGCGATCCATAATGCGCTACATCAGGTCCAAAACATAACGCTCTCGGGGACCCTGCCGCTGGTGTTCTGGGATGAGTTCGACGCCTATTACGAGGACACGAGGCTGGGTTGGTTGCGTTTCTTCTTGAAGCCGATGCAAGAGGGTAAGTTCAGCCAGGGCCAGGCAACGCACAATATCGGAAAGGCTATCTTCATCTTCGCGGGCGGGACGGCCAGTCGTAAGGCAGAGTTCGACGAGCACATACGTTCACCGCACGGGCAACTCGCCAAAGTTCCCGATTTTCTTTCGCGACTTCATGGTTACATCGACATTGCGGACCTAAACTACTCGGAGCAGAATCTCGACGCTGCGGTGGCGTTGCGTCGTGCAGTGCGTCTACGTTGGCAATTGTTGCAATCCGCTGGGTCCTTGACACGGAAGTCTATTTGGGACCCAACAGCGTCGGAAGTGTCCGAGCAATCGACGGTTGACCCAGAGGCTCATCGAACTTCGGAAGGTACAAAGCAAGAGGTTCACGAGCAACTAAGCGTTGACCCAGGAGTTCTCCGAGCATTTTTGCTCATACCAGAATACAAACATGGTGCACGCTCTATGGAAGCCATAATAAAAATGAGTGCACTGAGCGGAAAGTATACCTACGATCGCTCAAGCTTGCCACCTTCAGAGCAACTCCAGTTGCACGTCGATGCGGAGCGCTTCCTTGCGTTGCTGCATTCCGACTGAGACGGCCTTATAGCCCCAGCGCGAGCGAGTCGGCGCGCGGGTCGCCCCCGCCGGCGAGGGTGCCGCGGTCGCGGTCGATCACGATCGCGTGCGCGTGCCCCATCGCGTTCTCGAACGGGCCCAGCGCTTCGACCTTGTGCCCGCGCCGCTCCAGCCCCGCGACGATCTCCGCCGGCATCCGCGACTCGACGATCACCAGCTCACCGGTCGCGAGATCCGGGCGTTCGGTGAGGGTGTGGCGGCCGTAGATCCAGCGCGGGTGGTCGAGCGCGCGCTGCACGTCGAGCCCGCGGTCGACGAGCTGGTGCAGGAACTGCAGCTGAATCTGCGGCTGGCCGTCGCCGCCCATCGTGCCGAAGACGATCTCCGGCTCGCCGTCGCGCACGAACATCGGCGGTGAGAGCGTGTGCACCGGCCGCTTTCCGCCTTCGTAGGCGTTGGGGTGGCCGGGCTGCGTCGAGAAGTACGCGCCGCGGTTTTGGAGCACGACGCCGGTCCCTTCGGCGACGATTCCGGAACCGAAGTTCATGTACAGCGACTCGATCAGCGAGACCGCCATGCCGTCCTCGTCGACGACGCACAAGAAGACCGTACCGCCGCGGTCCGGCATGCTCTCGCGCGGGCTCGCGCGGTCGGGATCGACCGACGCGCGCAGCGCGCGCAGCGCTTCGGGCATGAGCCGCTGCTCGATCCCGCTCGTCCCGAAGGCGGGATCGCGGAACGTCGCGTCGCGGATCGCGATCGCGCGCTTCATCGTTTCCACCGCGAGGTGGTGCCAGAGCGGCTCGTCGGCGCCGCGATCGCTCTCGAGCGCGCCGGCGGCGAGCAATAGCAGCGAGCCTTGCGAGTTCGGCGGGTGCGCGAGCAGCTCGCCGCCGTTCCACGCGATCCGCAGCGGCAGCGTCGCTTCCGTCGCGTGCGAAGCAAGATCGTCGAGCGTCATGGGGTTGCCGCCGCGGTTCAGCGTGCGCACGATGCGCTCGGCGACCGCGCCGGTGTAGAAACCGGCGGCGCCCTCGCGGCGAATCGCCGCGATCGTCTCACCGAGCTCGTGGTTGCACAGCAGATCGCCCGGCTGCGGCAACGCACCGTCGGGCAGAAAGATCTTCGCCGCCTCGGCGTCTTCGCGCAGCAGCGCTTCGTTGATCCGGACGTAGTTCGCGACGACGTCGGTGTAGACGGCGCCGTTGCGCGCGTAGTGCTCCGCCGGCGCGAGGAGCTGGTCGAGCCCGCGCGTCCCGTGAAGCCGCCCGACGTCTTCCCACGAGCGCACCGCGCCGGGCACCGTGACGCTGAGCGCGCCGCGCTGCGGCAGCACTCCGCCGGGCAGCCTGTCGAGCGACGCCGCGCGCGGCGTGCGCCCGCTGCCGTTGTAGGCGACGGCGCGCGCGGCGTGCGCGTCGCGCACGACCCGGCTCGCGTCGTGCACGATCCAGAAGGCGTCGCCGCCGATCCCGCAGCTCGCCGGGTAGACCACGGCCAGCACGCCGTTCGCCGCGATCGCCGCGTCGACCGCGTTCCCGCCACGCCGCAGCACGTCCACGCCGGCCGCCGTTGCGAGCGCGTGCGGTGAGGCGACCATCGCCCGCGTGGAGCGCGCTACCGCGCGCGAAGGCCAGGCGGTCCGCTCGGGCGCGATCATCTCAGCCGCATCTCCGTGACGTAGATCGCCTCGTCGGGGCGCGGCTGCCACTGCAGGCGCTTCGAGGTGGCGTACAGGTCTTCATACTGGAACAGGAACAGCCACGGCGCGTCGTCGTGGATGATGCGCAATGCCTTCGCGTAGAGCGCTTTGCGTTTCGTGGTGTCGAGCTCGTAGCGGGCCGCGTCGACCAGCTTGTCGACGGTCGGGTTCGCGTACGTCGAGCTGACGGCGTCGGAGACGAGCTGCGAAGAGAGCGTGTTGTCGGCGTCGTAGGTGATGTTGCCCCAGCCGAGCACGTACATGGGCGAGAGCGCGCGGCGCAGCGCCTGCGAATAGTAGCTCACCCACTCTTGCGTGCGCACGTCGACGTGGACGCCGGCGGCTTGCAGCTGTCCCGCGACCGCGAGCGCGACCTCTTTGTCGCCGTTGTAGCGGCCCTGCGGCGCGTACAGCGTGAGCGAGAGCCCTTTGCCGTCGGGATAGCCGGCCTTCGCGAGCAACTCCTTCGCTTTCGCCGCGTCGTGGCGGTACGACGCCAAACGGGGATCGTAGCCGAAGAAGTTCGGCGGGACCGGCTCGCCCAGCTCGTACGCGCGTCCGCCGAGAACCGCTTTGACGATCGCCGGCACGTCGAGCGCGTAGTTCAGCGCCTGCCGCACCAGCACGTTCTGCTGCGGGCCCGGCTGCAGGGTGTTGAACGCGATGTAGAGCACGCGCACGCTGCGCGCGCTCGCCATCCGCGTGTTCGAACCGCCGGCCAGCAGCGTCGCGTACTGGAACGGGACGTTGGTGATCAGATCGCTCGCGCCGGTGCGCAGCGCGGAGACCCGCGTCCCCGCCTCCGGGATCGGCTTGAACACGACGTGCGCGACCGGCGGTGCGCCGCCCCAGTAGCGCGGGTTCGCCTCGAGCTCGAGCGCATCGTCGCGGCGCCACGAGCGCAGCACGTACGGACCGGTTCCCATCGGGTGCTCCGCGACGTACGCGTCGCCGTGCTCTTGCCAGAACTTCGCGTCGGCGATGAAGATCGGCCGCGTGATCGTCGGCGGCAGCGGCGTCGGCCGCTTCGTCAGGAAGCGCACCGTGTACGGGTCGGGCGTCTCCACGCGCGCGACGGTGTCGACGCGCGGCACCTGCTGCGACTTGTAGGCCGGGTCGAGAATCTTCTCGACGCTGAACTTCACGTCGGCGCTGGTGAACGGATCGCCGTTCGAGAACGTCACGCCGCGCCGCAGCTTGAACTCCCACACCGCGGGCGCGATCCGCTTCCACGCCGTTGCGAGCTGCGGGACGAGCGAAGAGCCGTCGGGCGAGCGGCGCGCCAGCGTGTCGAAGATTTGCGCCTGCACGTTGGTGTCGGGCGTGACCGAGGCTTTCAGCGGGTCGAGCGTGCTGGCGTCGACGCCTTGCGTGATCGTCACCGTCGCCGGGTCGGCGGCGCGCGCGGGCACCGCGGGAAACGCGAGCGCGAGCAGCAGCGCGGCGATGAGGAGCCTACGGCCCATGCGGAATCCTTGTGGCGAGAGGGGGGTCCCGCTTCTCTGAGGGCCTGAACGGGCCATGCACGAATCTCCGCCGCGATGAGCAATCCGGCCCGGCCCGAGCAGATCGCGATCATCCGGCACGGCGAGAAGCCGCCCCCGGCCCCGCCGCCGCAGGGAATCGACGAGAAGGGGATGCCGCACGCGCATTCGCTGATCGTCCGCGGCTGGCAGCGCGCGGGCGCGCTGGTGAGCTTCTTCTGCGTTCCGCTGAACCCGACGCTGCGGTGCCCGACGCGCCTCTACTCGCCGCCGCGCCACGGAATGGACGGCGACCACGGGCGGCCGAACGAGACGATCCTCGCGCTGGCCGAGAAGCTCGACCTCGCCGTCGACACGACCTACGTTCTCGACGAAGAGCCGGCGCTGGTGGCGCGCGTCCTCGCCGCCGGCGGCGTGGTGCTGATCTCGTGGGAGCACAAGCGCATCCCGAAGATCGCGAACGCGATCCTCGGCCGGGATTTCGCACCGCAGTGGCCCGACGACCGCTTCGACCTGGTCTGGGTCTTCGATCTGCAGCCCGACGGCGGCTACGCGTTCCGCCAGGTCCCGCAACTGCTGCTCGGCGGCGACCGTGCCGACGTGATACCGACCGCCTAGAGGGAGGCGGCGCGCCCCGGCCGTATGCGCGGACGCATGAAGCGCGCCTTCGTCTCGTTCTTGGGCGCCCTGCTGGCGCTTTCTCCGGCGGCGCCGCTGCGCGCGGCCGACACGACGGTAACGATCTCGCAAGGGGTCGACGCCGACACGCTCAACCCGCTCGCGACGACGATCACGCCGACGTTCAACGTCGTGCAGCACGTCTACGAGCGGCTCGCGGACTTCGGCAACGGCCCGGGAAACTACGAGCCGCGGCTCGCGGTCTCGTGGAAGCGGATCAACCCGACGACCGAAGAGTACAAACTGCGGCGCAACGTGACGTTCTCGAACGGCGATCCGTTCACCAGCGCCGACGTGCGCTACACCGTCGACTGGATCAAGAACCCGGCCAATGCTTCCAAGCAGACGCCGTACGTGCGCGACATCGACCGCGTCGAGACGCCGGATCCGTACACCGTGCGCTTCGTCTCGAAGACGCCGACCGCGATCCCGCCGGGGCTGCAGAACCCGCTCTTCATCGTCGACGCGAAATACTTCCAAGCGCGCGGGAACGCGTACGCGGGCGAACACCCTGTCGGCACCGGTCCGTACGTGCTGCGCGAATGGAAGCGCGACGACCAGACCGTCTTCGACGCGAATCCGAAGTGGTGGGGTGGCAAGCCGAAGATCGACCACGTGGTCTTCAAGCCGATCCCCGAAGCCGGCGCGCGCGTCGCGGCGCTCCGCACCGGCGCGACCGATCTGATCACCAACGTTCCGCCGCAGTACCAGATCCAGCTCGTCGGCGGGACGAACACGAAGCTCGAGAGCACGCGCTCGCTGCGCCAGCTCTTCATCGCCTTCAACACGCTGCAGCCCGGCCCGCAGCAGAACAAGCTGGTGCGGCAGGCGATCAACTACGCGGTCGACGTCCCGGCGATCGTGAAGAACGTGCTAGGCGGGCGCGGCTACGAGATCACCTCGCCTATCCCGCCGAACTACTTCGGCTACGACGCGGCGGTGCCGGGTTACAAGCACGATCTCGCCAAGGCGAAGGCGCTGCTCGCGAAAGCCGGCTATGCGGACGGCAAAGGGATCTCGCTCGTGCTGAACGCGCCGATCGGGCGCTACAACCGCGACCGCGAGATCGCCGAGGCGATCGCCGGACAGCTGCAGGCGGCCGGAATTCAAACGACGGTGCGCCCGCAGGAGTGGGTCTCGTACTCCGATCAGCTCAACCGGCGCGCGCTCACGCCGATGTACGAGCTGGGCTGGAACCAGCCGTCGGCCGACGCGGACGGTGTGATCACCGCGCTGTTCACCTCGTCCGCGCCGCTCTCGTGCTACGGCAACCCGGAGATCGACAAGCTCGCCGATCAGGCCCGCGGCGAGCTCGACGTCGCCAAGCGCAAGGCCCTCTACAAGCAGATCGCGACGATTCTGCACGACGACGCGCCGTGGATCGTGATGTTCCAGTACGAAGACCTCTACGCGACCTCGAAGCGGCTGCGCTGGCACCCGCGGGGCGATGAGTGGATTCGCGCCTACGAGATGTCCGTGACGTAGCGTGAGCGCGTACCTCGTTCGGCGCGCGCTCGGGGCGCTGTGGGCGCTGATCGGCGTGGCGATCGTGGTGTTCTTGATTCTGCATATGACCGGCGATCCGGCGAGCGTGATGATGCCGCCGGAGGCGACGAAGGCGGAGATCGAGGCGTTCCGGCACGAGCAGGGCTTCGACCGGCCGCTGATCGTGCAGTTCGCGTCGTTCGCGGTGGCGGCCGCGCAGGGCGACCTGGGCTTGTCGCTGCGGCATCAAGAGCCGGCGATGGCGCTCGCGCTGCAGCGGCTCCCGGCGACGGCGCTGCTCGCGAGCAGCGCGTTTCTGATCGTCGTGCTCGTCGGCGTTCCGGCGGGGATTCTCTCCGCGCTGCGGCCGCGCACCTGGGTCGACTACGTCGCGCGCGTGATCGCGCTGATCGGGCAGAGCGCACCGACGTACTGGATCGGCCTGATGCTGATCCTGTTCTTCGCCGTGCGGCTGGGCTGGTTTCCGGCGAGCGGGATCGGCGACTGGCACAACTTGATCCTGCCGGCCGCGACGCTCGGGTTCTTCTCGACGGCGAAGATCATGCGGCTCACGCGCGCCGCGATGCTCGAAGTTCTGGCGGCGGACTACCTGCGCACCGCGCGCGCGAAAGGGCTGACATTCCCGCGCGTGACGCTGTGGCACGGACTGCGCAACGCGCTCTTGCCGATCGTCACGCAACTCGGCGTGGAGCTAGGGACGCTGCTCTCCGGCGCGATCATCACCGAGACGGTCTTCGCTTGGCCGGGCGTCGGCCGGCTCGCGGTGCAGGCGGTGTTCGAGCGCGACTTCCCGGTCGTCGAAGCGGTCGTGCTGATCGCGGCGACGACGTTCGTGCTGCTGAACCTCGTCGTCGATTTGCTGTACGCGGTGCTCGACCCGCGCATCCGGTACGCGTGATGGCGACAACCGCATTCGCGGGGTGCCTCTGATGGCGACGGCCGCTGTTGCTGCGTCCGTACCCGCGCTCGACGACGCGCCGTTCGTCGGGACGCGCACCGCGTCGCTGCGCCGGCTCGCGCGCGATCCGGCGGCGCTGATCGGCGCGGTCATCGTCGCGATCGTCGTCGTGTGCGCGCTCTTCGCGCCGCTGATCGCGCGCGCCGACCCGAACGCGCAGGACCTCGCGGCGACGCTGCAGCCGCCGATGTGGGTCGCCGGCGGGACGCACGCACACCCGCTCGGCACCGACAACCTTGGCCGGGACCTGCTGGCGCGGATCATTTGGGGCGCGCGCGTCTCGGCGATCGTCGGCATCTCGGTCGTCGCGATCGGCGGCACGATCGGCGTAACGGCCGGGTTGCTGGCGGGCTACCGCCGCGGCTGGGTCGACGCGATCATCGCGCGGATCACTGACGTCCAGCTCGCTTTCCCGCTGGTATTGCTCGCGGTCGCGATCGTCGCCGTCGTCGGCCCTGGTTTATGGACCGTGATCGCAGCGATTGGCTTGACCTCGTGGGTGCAGTACGTGCGCGTAGTGCGGGCCGAGGCGATGAGCCTGCGCGAGCGCGAGTTTGTCCTCGCCGCCGAAGCGTCGGGCGCCGCGCCGCCGCGCATCTTGGCTCGCCACCTGCTCCCGAACGTCGCCTCCGCCGCAATCGTCCTCGGCACGTTCGAAATCGCCCGAGCCGTCGTCCTCGAGTCCTCGCTCTCGTTCCTCGGCCTCGGTGTCCCGCCCACGACCCCGTCCTGGGGCGGCATGCTCGCCGACGGTCGCCAGTACCTCGACACCGCCTGGTGGACCGCGCTCTTCCCCGGCCTCGCGATCATGATTGCGGTAATGGGCGTGAATTTACTCGGCGACGGACTTCGCGATGCCCTCGACCCGTCGGTGCAGCCCTGATCAACTGGGCGGCTTTAGAAGGATTTGCTTCGCCCCCCGGACCAACCTGGCATCTTCGATTGGCCAAGTTGAGCGGGAGAACAATGACGCCCGAATCGCAGCGCAGCATCGTCGTCGTGACGGGCGACGTGATAATTGAATGGCGGCTGGCACGCGCCAAGATCGGCGACCGGCAAGATGCCGCCTTACTCGACCCTCGCACGTACATCCAGGGCTCGCGTGCCCCGAGTGGGGCGATAACTCTCGCCGAACTGATCGATGCGGCGCTGCCGATCGGGGACTTGAGCGCCATCGTCCTGCGCCGGTCGCTGGGAGAGTTCGGCGACTATCCGCTGCGCGGCCCTTTCTGGAACTCATACGTCTTGTGTGCGCAATACCCGATGAGGAAGGACGATCGGGAGAGCGACGGGCGTGCGGCTTGGCGCGTTGAAAAGAAGCTCGGCTTGGACCGGATGCCGTTTCACGAGTACGAGAAGGCGCAATCGTTGATCCCGGGCGATACGGGCGCAGCATCCCTGGTCGTCGTCGACCTGGCGATGCAAGGTTTCGAGGAGCAAAATGCATCGTGGCCGCTCGCATTGACGGAACCGAAGGGTGACCCTTGGCTCCTCGTCCGTTGGAGCCGACCGCAAATGTACGCAACGACCAAAGCGTGGGAACGAATGCTCGCGCAATTCGAGAATCGTATAGTCATCGTTACGAGCGCTGACCATCTGCGATTCTATGGCTTGCGAATCAGCCGGGGGTTATCGTGGGAGCGTACCGTTGAGGATCTTTGGAAACACGTCGACGAGGCGTGGGCCAAATCGCTTGCCGGATGCCGCCACTTCATCGTGTCGTTCGTCCCCAGCGGTGCTGTGATCTTCACCAAGACCGAAGGTTCACCGATGACTGCCAAGCTGGTGTACGACCCAGCAGAGATCGAGTCGAGTTGGGCCGACGACTACGACGGGGAGATGATGGGTTACACGCGTTGCCTCACCGCCGGAATTGCGCTTGAGATGCTCGGCTCACGGCGCCGTGGCAAGATGGATGGCCACGGTATCGTCGCCGGAATGGCGGCATCGCGGCATCTTCTCGCGCACGGTTTTCGCCCCGACGACGAAGTCGGTCGCCCCGACACGAGGTTGCCCAAAGCGCTCCATTTCCCGACTCACGAGATCGCGACGATACTGCGTGACGCTCTTTCGTACAGCGTTCGTGCTCGCCGGCTAACGGACCGCCCGCCGGCGCGGCATGAGGGCGACCTCGGAAATCACACCGAAGCGGCGAAGTTCCAGATCGAAACGGTTCCCGCCAACCAGGCCTCGGAGCCAGACTCTCTAAGCAACTGGCGCATATCGACTCGCAAGCTGCGCTCGACAGACGAAATCTTGCGGCGCGGGCGCGACATGGTCGAGTTCGGGATCGAGGATATTACCTGGGAGTTCCCGACCTTGAGCATCGGAAAGCTGTTCGTGACGGCGCGGGAAGAGATCGAAAACTTGCGGACCGTACGAGAGCTCATCGTTGACTATATCAAGTCGCCCGCGATCGCGAAACCGCTTTCGATCGCTGTGTTCGGGAAGCCCGGCTCCGGAAAGTCGTTCGCCATCAAGGAGCTCGCAAAGGATCTCACCGCCGCGCGGCACGGTGGGCCAAAGCTTGAAGAGGTGACTTTCAACATCTCGCAGTTCACCGGACCAGACTCAATCGCAGGTGCACTCCACGTCGTGCGCGATATCGGGTTGTCCGGGAAGCTTCCACTTGTTTTTTGGGACGAATTCGATACGAATCGCGGCGGCGAACAACTCGGGTGGTTGCAGTACTTCCTCGCACCAATGCAAGATGGCCAGTTTCAACACGGCCAGGTGGTGCACAACATTGGCCGCGCCATCTTCGTGTTCGCCGGGGGCACCAACGAGACCATGAAGCACTTTCGTAAGAAGGCGTTACGTGACAGCATTGCATCCAGCTTCGTATCCGTCGTGGAAGATAGCGTGGCCGAAGATGACGATGACGACGAGGTCCGCCCCGATGTCGATGAGGATCAGTACAAGCGGTGGGCCAAGGAGGCAAAGGTTCCGGACTTTCTGAGCCGGCTCAAGGGATTCGTCAACATTCCGACGCTGAACCATCCTCGGCAAGAGTCCGCCGGCTACAGTGACGCGAAGCTGGATGCCGCGGTCGTGCTGCGCAGAGCACACTTGCTTCGTTCGTTTCTTCTCGACTCCCCAGGCGATCTCGTGCGAATCGTTCAATCCGGCGAGGTGGTGCGAAAGCACTTGAATGCCGATGTCGGTCTCGTAAACGCGTTCCTCTCGGTCCCACGATTTAAGTTCGGGGCGCGATCGCTCGAAGCGATCGTGAAGATGAGCGTCCTGGCCGGGAAAAAGATGTACGACCGCTCCAGTCTGCCACCGCTTGACCAGCTCTCACTCCACGTCAAAGCGCTCGAGTTTTTTCAGTGCGTCGACCGTTACAAGGGTTCCCATCCTCGGCCGATGTAACGGCGGGCCTTTGAGTGATCAGCCACGAAGCTGGCGTGGTGGAGCCTTTGATCATCACCGTCGCGCCGATCGGGGCCGAAGTCATGCCGGAGCAGACGCCGTATCTGCCGGTCACGCCGCAGCAGCTCGGGGAGACGGCGCGGGCGATTCGGGAGGCGGGGGCCAGCGTCGTGCACGTGCACTGCCGGAACGACGATGGGACGAACACGCACGACGTCGCGCGGTTTCGGGCGGCGTACGAGGCGATTCGGGCGGCGAGCGATCTGATCGTGCAGTTCTCGACCGGCGGGGCGATCGGGATGACGCCGGAGGAGCGGGCGGCGCCGCTGGTACTGCGGCCGGAGATGGCAACGCTGACCTGCGGCACCGTGAACTTCGGCGACGAGGTCTTCGAGAACAGCTTTCCGATCATGCGCGGGATCGCGGCGAAGCTCGACGAGTTCGGGGTCACCCCGGAGCTGGAGATCTTCGACCTGGGCCACCTCTCGAACGCCAAGCGGCTCGCCGCGGAAGGGGCGATCCGGCTCCCCGCGCACGCCGACTTCGTCCTGGGCGTCCCCGGCGGGCTCGACGCCTCGGTCGAGAACCTGATCGACTGCGTCCGCGCGCTCCCGGCCGGCTGCACCTGGTCGGTGGCTGGCATCGGCCGCATGCAGCTCCCGCTGGCGACGGTCGCCGTGGCGATGGGCGGCCACGTGCGGGTCGGGCTCGAGGATAACCTCTACTACAGCAAGGGGCGCCTCGCGCGGAACGAGGAGCTGGTGGCGCGCGTGGTCCGGATCGCCGAGGAGCTCGGCCGCCCCGTCGCGACCCCCGCCGAAGCGCGCCGCATCCTGAAGCTGCGAACCGCGGCCGCCGCCTGAGCGTTTCCTCGTCTAAGACAGAGACGCGGCAGCGATTTCCCGAGGAAACCGCGTTCCCCGGCCGGAACTCGCGTCGGCTCGCCCTGGGGAGGTCCTCCGCTGTTCACTTACGTCGTCCGCCGAACGCTGCAGAACATCCCGATCCTCTTGCTGGTCTCGGTGATCCTGTTCTCGATCCTGCAGGCCGCGCCGGGCGGTCCGCTGACGCCGTACCTGCAGAACCCGCACATCACCGAGGCCGACATCATCCGCCTCAAGCACAACCTCGGCCTCGACCAGCCGCCGTGGGTCCAGTACTTCAAGTGGTTGCTCCGGGTGCTGTCGGGCGACTTCGGCTGGTCGATGTCGAACTCGGAACCCGTCATCCAGGCGATCCTCGACCGGCTGCCGGCGACGGTCACCCTGATGGGCTGCGCGTTCGTCTTCTCGATCGCGATCGGGGTGACGGCCGGGATCATCAGCGCCGTCAAGCAGTACTCCTGGCTCGACTACACGGTCACGACGCTCGCCTTCTTCGGGCAGTCGATGCCGGTGTTCTGGTTCGGGTTGATGATGCAGCTCGCGTTTTCGGTGGTCGGCATCACCGCGTTCGGGTACAGGTTCTCGCTGCCGTCGGCGGGGCTCTCGACCTCCGACACCTTCGACTTCGGCGACCGAATACAACATTTGATCTTGCCGACGGTCGTGCTGTCGCTGCTGTTCATCGCGCAGTGGTCGCGCTTCATGCGCAGCTCGATGCTGGAAGTGATTCGCACCGACTACATGCGCACGGCCCAGGCGAAAGGCGTCTCGCGGACCGCCGTCATCCTCAAGCACGGGCTCAAGAACGCGCTGATCCCGCTGGTCACCGTCATCGCGCTGTCGCTTCCCGGCCTGGTCGGCGGCGCGGTCGTCACCGAGACGATCTTCGCCTGGCCGGGAATGGGGCGGCTGTTCTACAACGCGCTGGGCCAGTTCGACTTCGCGCTGCTGATGGGCTACATGATGCTCTCGTCGTTCCTGGTCGTCTTGTTCAACCTCGTCGCCGACGTCTGTTACGCGTGGCTCGACCCGCGCGTGAAGTACACCTAGAGAAGGACGAACGCCGATGGCAGCAACGCTTCCGATCACACCGTCCGATCTCGCCGCCGCCGACGAGGTTGCGATCTCGCGCAACACCGTCTGGCGCCGCTTCCGCCGCCACAAGATCGCGCTGATCGGCGCCGTCGTGATCGCGCTGATGGCGCTCTTCGCGATCTTCGCCAACCAGCTCGCCGCGGCCGTCGGCTGGGCCGATCCGAACTTCATCGACCAAGTCCACTGGCAGGGCTATCCGCTCGCCCCCGGCACCGCCGGCCACCTCCTCGGCACCGACGAGAATGGGCGCGATCTGCTCGCCCGGCTGATGTTCGGGGCGCGCATCTCGCTGACCGTCGCGCTGTTCGCGGTGATCATGGAGATCTCGATCGGGACCGTGCTCGGCGCCATCTCCGGCTACTACGGCGGCTGGATCGACTTCATCATCATGCGCGCGACCGACGTCGTGCTCTCGATCCCGCTTCTCCCGCTGCTGCTGGTGCTGACCGCGATCGTCGCCGCCACCTCGAACAAGGCGGCGCTGAACTTCGCGACGATCGTCATCATCATCGGGCTGATCTCGTGGCCCTCGGTCGCGCGGCTCGTCCGCGCCTCGTTCCTCTCGCTGCGCGAGCGCGAGTTCGCCGAGGCGGCGCGCGCGCTCGGGAACAGGGACGGGCGGATCATCTTCCGGCACCTGCTCCCGAACGCCGTCGCGCCGATCATCGTGCAGGCGACGCTCGAGGTCGCCAACGTCATCATCCTGGAGTCGACGCTCTCGTTCCTCGGCTTCGGAATCCAGCCGCCGACCGCGTCGTGGGGCAACATGCTCGCCAACGCGCAGTCGAACATGACACAAGCGCCGTGGGCCGCGGTCTTCCCCGGCCTGTGCATCTTGGTCACCGTGCTCGCGATCAACTATCTCGGCGACGGTCTGCGCGACGCGCTCGACCCGAACGCACAGTAGCAGCGCGCCTCGGTAGTGTGACCTGCGGAACTTCGGACGGTCGTTTGGCCGTTTCCGAAGTGGAAATAATTCACGTGCGGCAGGTCGCCGCACCAGGAGGTCGCGATGGAACGGCCGAGCCACGGAAATCCCGTCGAAGTCTCTGCGCACTGGACGCCGCAGCACCTCGACGTTACGGACGCGCCGCTCCGGTACGCACCTCCGAAGGCCGATTGGACCGAAGAGTTCGACCGGCTGCGCCCGTTCGTGCGCAGCGACGCGGCCGACCGGATGGCGCGGCGCCGCGCGCAGACGCGCGCGATCGTCGACCCGGCGGAGATCACCGTCCTGCCGCCGCTCGTCCGCGCGGCGGCGAGCGCGCAGCCCGACCGCACGCCGCCGGCGTGGCTCGGCGGAATGCGCTCGATTACGTCGCGGTTGCGCGCGCGCGCCAGAGTCGCGTAGCGAACCAGACCGCGCCGGCGAGCGCGAGCGGAACCGGCGCGAAGGCGACGCAGAACGCGAGCGCGCTGAGCAGCGACACCACGGTGTCGGCGAGCGCGTTCAGGCCGCCGTGCCAGGCGCCGTCGATGCGCGCGGTCGGCCCCGGCTTCGCCGGCGCGGCGTTGGGGCGGTCTTCGGCGAGCGAGACGTCGATCGTGCTGGTCGCGACGCGGTGCAGATCGTTCTGGTGCTGCGCGTCGAGCTGCTCGATCTGACCGCGCACGTCGCTGAGGTTCTGCTGGACGGTGAGGATCTCGTCGACCTTGCCGCCTTTGTCCATCAGCTTGCGCAAGTCGGTCTCTTCGCGGCGCAGGTTGCGCAGCCGCGCCTCTTCGTCGACGATCGCGCCGCTGACGTCTTCGGCGTCGATCGCGCGGTTCTGCACGGCGCCGAGCGCCGCCAGCCGGTCGAGCGTTTCGTCGAGACGCGCGGCCGGGACTTCGGCCGAGAGCTGCGCTTCGTGCACCGCGTCCGCGCTCGCCGGCGTCGCGTCGGCCAGGGAGATGACGTCGCCTCCCGCCGCGCCCACCGTTGCGCGCACCGCTTTGAGCGAGCCTTCGACGTCGCGCACCAGCAGCGCGAGGCGCGCCTTCTTGGCGAGGCGCGGCTGCTTCGGCACGGTCCGCGCCGATTCGGTGGCTTTGTGCGCGTCGACCGCCGCGGGCGGTGCGGCCGGAAGACGCGCTACACGCTGCGCTTGCGAGGCGTTTTCCGGACCCGGCGTGACGCGGAAGATCGTCGTCGTGTTCGCGTCGTGCGCGACCGTGATCCCCTGCGTGTCGCTGGCGACGTTCGCTTCGTGGGCGTGGTACGCCGCGAACGCGGCCGCGCTGAAGCCGACCACCAGCGCAGCGGCCGTCGCATAGCGCGCCGGCGTTCCCCACCAAGCGGTTTGCAGCCGCGTCGCGGCGCGCGTCGCCGGCGGCATGGCGATGCGCGCCAGCGCTTCGTCGAGGACGCGCTCGGGCACCGGCGGCGCCGCGGCGGCGCGCGCTTGCAGCGAGGCGCCGAGTGCTTCCAAGTCGCGCAGTTCCGCGGCGCAGTCGCTGCAGCTCGCGAGCTCGGCTTCGACGCGCGCGCGCTCGTCCGGTTGGAGCGTGCCGTTCGCGTAGAACGGCAGCAGCTCGGCGATCTCGTGCTTGTTCGTCATCGCGGGTGCTCCGCGGTCGCGAGCGCGTCGCGCAGCCGCTGCTTCGCGTAGAACGCGCGCGTCTTGACGGTCGCGAGCGGGCAGTCGACAACCTCGGCGATCTCTTTTTGCGAGAAGCCCTCGACGTAGGTCAGCTCGAGGACGGCGCGGTGCTCGGGGCTGAGCGAGGCGAGCGCGCCGTCGAGCCGCCGCCGTTCGTCGGCGCGCAGCGCAGCGGCTTCGGGCGACTCGGCGTCGCTCGCGGCGCCGAGCAGCGCGTCGAGCGGAAGCAGCGTCACGCGCCGCTTGCGCAGCGCGTCGATTGCCTTGTGATGCGCGATCCCGAACACCCAGGTGCGGGCGCGCGAGCGGCCGCCGTACTTCGCGGCGCTCCGCCAAACCTCGACCATCACGTCGCTCGTCAATTCCTCAGCAAGACCGTCGTCGCGCACGAGATCGCGGACGAACCGGTGGACCGCCGACCCGTGCGCGCGGAAGAACGTCTCGAACGCGACCCGGTCGCGGCGTGCGATTCGTTCCAGCAGGCGGCGGTCGTCGGCGTCGCTCATTGCCCTTCCACACCGATGCGTCGAGGAAAGGCCCGCAGAGGTTCAGCCCTCGCGCTTCGGAGCGAACTCCAGCGCGAGCGAGTTCATGCAGTAGCGCTGGCCCGTGGGCGCCGGGCCGTCGTCGAAGAGGTGGCCCAAGTGCGAGCCGCAGTGCGCGCAGCGGACCTCGGTGCGGACCATTCCGTGCGAGCGGTCTTCGATGAGCTCGACGTTCGCGCGGTCCTCCGGGGCCCAGAAGCTCGGCCAGCCGCTCCCGCTCTCGTACTTCGTCGCCGAGGAGAAGAGCGTGTTGCCGCACGCCGCGCAGGCGTACGTCCCTTCGTCATGGTTATGGTAGAGCGGCCCGCTGAACGGCCGCTCCGTCGCGCCCTCTCGCAGCACCGCATATCGCTCGGGCGCCAGCTCCGCCCGCCACTCGGCAGCGGTCTTCTCAATCTTGTTCATGGCCTACCTTAGACTCGTCCGGCTGCCTGGTCGGTGCCGTGCTCTTCGCGAGCAAGCTCGGCTCTTGCCGCTCTCAGTGCTTTCAGAGCCTCGAGTCCCGGCTGATCCTTCGGGCGATTTGCCGCAGTCTTCGCCGTGATCAATGCGTCAACCGAAAGAACCTTTATCGGAATGCCCATGTAGTCGGCATCGTCCGCCTGCGCGACGATCTCTCGAAACGTTCCAATCCCGGACACCTCGCCGAGAAGGTCGATATCTCCAATCGTCGTCGAAAGCGTGAGAACCTGCGATAACAGAATGGCCTGTTCATCGAAGATGAACGGAACGTCGGGCGGAAATCCGCGCGGGCGCGGCTCGAATTGACGTAACGCCGAGGCAATTCTCTTCGCGTTGTCGCGCGTCCGCTCGAACGCGATATCGAGGTCCTCGGTAAAATACTTCCCACCCTGCATAAGCACCGCGAGCCCGCCGACCACCACGAATCGCGCTCCCGCGCCGCTCAGCGCTTTCAGTGCAACGCCGAAATCAACGGGCACGAATTCGGACGTTTTCTCTCAGTTCGACCATAGATCGAACCGTACTGAGCGCTCGCTCGACGCGCTCTTCAGGCGTCATCTGGATTGCCTCAAGAATCTGCGTGAGATCGATCCCGTACTCTTTCGCGCGCCACAGCGCAGTGCCGGGCTCGGGGGTGAGGATCCGCCGCAGCGTCTCGGGGCTCATCGATTCAAGTGTACCATCGCTACGCGCAGCCGGCGCAGCGGCCCGTGAACGTGACCGTTTCGGAGTCGATCGCGACGTTGTGCTTGCGGGCGAGGATGCTCACCGTCTCCGTAGGGACGGCGAAGTCGAGGTCGGTCAGCAGCCCGCAGCGGCTGCAGCGGAAGTGCGCGTGCGGGCTGGCGGCAGGCTCGTAGACCGCCGAGGCTTCGCCGGGAACGTCGATCTTCATCACCGCACCCAGCTCGTGCAGCCGGATCAGCCCGCGGTGCACCGTGGCGAAGCCGATCCGCGGCTGGCGCGCCCGGGCCCGAACCCAAATCTGCTGAGCCGTGAGATGGCTGCCCGGCCCGGCTTCCTCAACGACGGTGAGGACCGTCCGGTAGTTCGGCGGCAGCGGCTGATCGTTGCTGACAGGCGGCGTCGACACGATGTTCGGCTCGCGTTCCTTCCAGGGTGATACCGGTTCTCAGTCTCAGTTATAACCGAGAACCTCGTTCGGATCAAGCCATTTGACGGAGGATTATCCCGCCGGAACGCGCCTATTGCGCGCGGGGCGCCGATGGCCTACACTCCTGTGGTTGCGGACCCGGCTCACGCCGATCCGTGGCCCCGTGCGCGAGTGGCGGAATTGGTAGACGCACTAGCTTGAGGGGTTAGCGGGAGCGATCCCGTGCTGGTTCAAATCCAGTCTCGCGCACCAGCGACGTTCGGGCCCGGGCTCAGAGCCCGGGTTTTTCCGTCTGCGGCGGGCGGGGCGAAACTTCGGGACTGCTGGTTTCGTAGTTTCCGGCGACCGGCGCAGAGAGGGACGGTCCTTCGATCATGTGGTTGACGCGCTTTTCGATTCAACGGCCCATCATCGTCGCGATGTTCTTCATCGCGCTGGCGGCGTTCGGCACGATCTCGTACCTGACGCTCGGCAAGAACTCGCAGCCGAACGTGAACTTCCCGGTCGTCGTGGTCGTCGCGAGCTATCCGGGCGCCTCGCCCTCCGAGATGGAGCGGCTGGTCATCAAGCCGCTCGAAGACCAGATCGACGGGATCGAGCACCTCGACACGATGAACGCGACCGCGCAGGAAGGCTCGGCGGTCGTCGTCGCGCAGTTCCAGCTCGGGACCGACCTGGACTTCGCCGCGATCGACGTGCAGCGGCGCGTCGACACCGCGCGCATCTACATGCCGAACGACCTCGACCCGCCGCAAGTGATCAAGAACGGCGCCGAAGCACCGGTCGTCACCTACGCGATCGACTCGAAGACGATGACCGCCTCGGCGCTCGCCGACATGATGAACGACCGCGTCATCCCCGACATCCGGCACATCCCCAACGTCGCCACGGTGGACCTGAGCGGCGCCGCAGTGCGCGAGTTCGACGTGCACGCCGATCCGCTGCGGCTGATGGGCGCGAACGCGACGCTCACCGACGTCTTCAACGCGATCGCGCAGAACAACGCGAACGTCCCCGGCGGGCGCATCGACACGCCGACGCTCGAGCGCGACGTCTCGGTCCACGCCGAGGTGAACTCGGCCGCCGACCTCGCGGCCATCCCCGTCACCGTCCCCGGCGGCGCGCAGAAGTCGCTCACGGTCGGGAACCTCGCGCAGGTCGAAGACACGCACCAGGAACAGCGCCTGATCTCGCACATGAACGGCGCGCCGGGATTGATCCTGGACGTCAACCGCACGATCACTTCCGACGAGATCGGCTCAACCAAGATCGTCCGCGCCGAGATGCAGAAGATCCGCGAGAAGTACCCGCAGATCGAGTTTCACGAGCTGTTCGCGCCGGCCGACTACGCGCAAGCCTCGCTCAACGGCGTGCTGCAGTCGCTCTTCGAGGGCATCTTCCTGACCGCCGTCGTGCTGATGCTCTTCCTGCACGCCTGGCGCAACGCGGCCGTGGTGATGATCGCGATCCCGTCCTCGCTGCTCGCGACCTTCGTCATGATGCACGTCCTGGGGCTGACGCTCGACAACGTCTCGCTGATGGGGCTTTCGCTCACCATCGGGATCCTGGTCGACGACTCGATCGTGGTGCTTGAGAACATCACCCGCCACCGTGACATGGGACAGGCGCCGGCCGACGCCGCGATCAGCGGCCGCACCGAGATCGGCAGCGCGGCGATCGCGATCACGCTGGTCGACGTGGTCGTGTTCCTGCCGCTGGCGTTCCTGAGCGGGATCGTCGGGATGTATCTGAAGGAGTTCGGGATCGTCGTCACCGTCGCGACGCTGTTCTCGCTGTTTGTCTCGTTCACTCTCACGCCGATGCTGGCGGCGCGCTGGTCGGTGCTGAGGCGCTCGCCGGTTCCGCCGCGCTACTTGGTATGGTTCCAGACCGGCTTCGACCGTCTCAACGCTTGGTACAAGACCCGCGCGCTCCCGCTCGCCCTGCGCCACCGCTGGATGACCTTCTGGCTCAGCCTGCTGTTCGTGATCAACGCGATCTCGCTGCTCGCCGGCGAGCAGGGGATGCTCGCGCTGGCGGCGCTCGACGTCGTCTTCGCGCTGCTCACGCTGGCGTGGATTCCGCTCGGGCGGTGGATGCGCGGGTTCGGGTTGCTCGGCGTGCGCGTCACCGGCTCGCATCTCGGCGCCTCGTTCGGCGGCGCGCTCGCGTGCGTCGCGGTCGCCGCGTTCGTCGGCGTGCTTGCGCTGCGGCACGCCAACGTACAGACCGAGTTCGTCCCCGACCAGAAGACCGGTCAGATCCACGGCGACCTGACCTTCCCGGTCGGGACGCCGCTGGCGACGACCGAAGCGACGCTCGTCAAGATCGAGAACGTGGTGCTGAAGAACTTCACTAACGTCGACACGGTTCGCACGTACGCCGGGACGAAGCCGGACGGCTGGGGCTCGACCGACGGCGGCTTCGTCGGCAACTTCAACATCACGCTCCGCAAAGACCACCGGCGCGACCAGGACGCGGTCGTCGCGAAGCTGCGCGAGATCTTGCCGCCCGTCGTCAAGGGCGCCGAGCTGACGATCTCGGGACGCGGCGGCGGCGGGAGCGGCCTCCCGATCGCGTACACGCTCTCCGGGCCGGGCGACGTGATCCAGCCGGCGGCCGACAAGCTCGCGACCTACATCAAGTCGCTCCCCGGCACGGTGAACGTCCAGACCGGCGCGCAGTCCGCGGCGCCGCACCTCACCGTGCGGATCGACCCGCAGCGCGCCGCGATCCTCGGCGTCTCGCCGGGCGCGGCGGCGATCGCCGCGCGCACCGCCGTCGGCGGCGTCGTCGCGACGAAGGTGCGAACCTGGAACGGGCTGGTCAACGTGCTGCTGCAGTATCCGGTGGGCGACCGGAACTCGATCGACCAGATCCGGCGCATCCCGGTGCGCGCGAGCGACGGCTCGATGATCCCGCTCGGCGAGATCGCGACGTTCACCTTCGACCGCGCGCCGACCAAGATCGAGCACGTCGACCGCCAAGTCGTCGCGCGCGTGAACGGCGACGTCGACCGCTCGCGAACGACGCTCGGTGAAGTGATCGGAAAAGTCGATGCGAAGCTCAAAACGCCGGGCTTCCTCCCACCCGGCGTGACGCTCGGCACCGAGGGCGACTCGAAGTTCTTCCTCGAGTTCCTGACCTCGATGGGCTTCGCGCTGGTGACCTCGATCGCCCTGATCTACTGCTTGATGGTCGTGCTGTACGGCTCGTTCGTCACGCCGTTCGTGATCATGTTCTCGATCCCGGTGGCGATCATCGGCGCCCTGCTCGCGCTCGCGTTGAGCCATCAGACGATCAACATCTTCTCGATGATCGGGCTGATCATGCTCTTCGGCTTGGTCGCGAAGAACGGGATCCTGCTCGTCGACTACGCGAACACGCTGCGCAAGCGCGGTCTCACCTATATCGAGGGAATTCTCACCGCCGGCGGGACGCGGCTGCGCCCGATCGTCATGACGACCGCCGCGATGGTCTTCGGGATGCTCCCGCTCGCGACGGGCCACACCGAGGGCGGCGAAATCCGCCAGTCGATGGGGATCGTGCTCATCGGCGGGCTCGTCAGCTCACTCTTCCTGACGCTTTTCCTGGTCCCGGCGATGTACGTCACCGCCAACCGCATCGCCGGCTACTTCGAAGACCGCCGGGCCCGCCGCGGCGAGCCGGGCCGGCCGGCGGACGTCCCGCTCAGCCCGCCGCCGGTTCCCGCAGGGGTGGCCGGCGACTAGGCCATCAACTGTAAATTTAAGAGGTCAGGGTCGAAACACCGCGAACGGCCGCTCCGTAGTCCGGTGCGATCCGGCGAGAGGACGGCTGCCGCATGTGGTTGACGCGTTTTTCGATTCAGCGCCCCATCATCGTCGCGATGTTCTTCATCGCCCTGGCCGCGTTCGGGACGCTCTCGTACCGGGCGCTCGGGAAGAACGCGCAGCCGAACGTCGCCTATCCGATCGTGCTCGTGTTCGCCGGGTACTCCGGCGCCTCGCCGGCCGAGATGGAGCGGCTCGTCGTCAAGCCGATCGAAGACCAGCTCGACGGGATCGAGCACCTGGACCAGATGACCGCGACCGCGCAGGACGGTTTCGCGGTCGTCGTCGTGCAGTTCAAGCTCGGCACCGATCTCGACTTCGCGGCGATCGACGTGCAGCGGCGCGTCGACACCGCGCGCATCTACATGCCGAGCGATCTCGACCCGCCGCAAGTCCAGAAGAACGGCGCGCAGGATGCGATCCTCACCTACGCGATCAGCTCGAAGACGATGACCGGACCCGCGCTGGCCGACGTCGTCAACGACCGCATCCTGGGTGAGATCAAGCACATCCCGAACGTCGCCGGCGCCGACCTCTACGGCGCGGCGCAGCGCGAGTTCGAGGTGTACGCCGACCCGCTGCGGCTGATGGGCACCGGCGCCTCGCTGGCCGACGTCGCGGGCGCGATCGCGCAGAACAACGCCAACGTCCCCGGCGGGCGTATCGACAAGCCAACCCTCGAGCGCGACGTCTCCGTGCACGCGGAGATCAACTCGGCGGCCGACATCGCCGCGATCCCGCTGAACGTCCCCGGCGGCGCGCAGCAGGCGCTGAACGTCGCCTCGGTCGCGAGCGTCGTCGACGGGCACGCCGAGCAGCGCTCGATCTCGCACATCAACGGCGCGCCCGGGCTGTTCATCGACGTCAACCGCAACATCACCGCCGACGAGATCGCCTCGACGGCGCTCGCGCGCGCCGAGATGAAGAAGATCGCCGACAAATACCCGCAGATCACGTTCAAGGAGCTGTTCGCGCCGGCCGACTACACGCAAGCCTCGCTCAACGGCGTGCTGCAGTCGCTCTTCGAAGGGATCTTCCTGACCGCGCTGGTGCTGATGCTCTTCCTGCACGCCTGGCGCAACGCGGTCGTGGTGATGATCGCGATCCCGTCCTCGCTGCTGGCGACGTTCGTCGTCATGCGCGTGATGGGGCTGACGCTCGACAACGTCTCGCTGATGGGGCTTTCGCTCATCATCGGGATCCTGGTCGACGACTCGATCGTCGTGCTGGAGAACATCACCCGGCACCGCGACATGGGGCAGGCGCCGGGTGACGCGGCGATCAGCGGCCGCACGGAGATCGGCGGCGCGGCGATCGCGATCACGCTGGTCGACGTGGTCGTGTTCCTCCCGCTGGCGTTCTTGAGCGGGTTCGTCGGCAAGTACATGCAAGAGTTCGGCATCGTCGTGACCGTCGCGACGCTGTTCTCGCTGTTCGTCTCGTTCACGCTCACGCCGATGCTGGCGGCGAAGTGGTCGGTGACGCGCCGCAGCGCGGCGCCGCCGCGCTATCTCGCCTGGTTCCAGCACGGGTTCGAGCGGCTGACGGCGTGGTACCGCGACCGCGCGCTGCCGCTCGCGCTGCGCCACCGCTGGATGACGTTCTGGCTCAGCACGCTGTTCGTCGTGAACGCGCTGACGCTGCCGGCCGGCCCGCAGGCGATGACCTTCATCGCGGGGATCGACGGTGCGCTGGCCGTCGCGACGATCCTGTGGTTCGCGCTGTGCCGCGGCTTGCACGGAAAGCGCATCGTCGCGGGGATTCGGATCGAAGTGCACGGCGGCGCGTCCGCCGGCGCCGCGCTGGCGTGCGCCGCGGCGGCCGCGGCGATGTTCGCGCTCGCGCTGACGAAGACGTCGATCCCGAGCGAGTTCCTTCCCGACGAGAAGCGCGGCCAGGTCGCGATCACGCTGACGTTCCCGACCGGGACGCCGCTCTACGTCACGCAAGCGGCGATCGATCGCATCGACTCCGCCGCGCTGAAGATTCCGCACGTCGACACCGTGCGCTCGGCCTCCGGCCGCAAACCGGCGGGCTGGGGCACGACGACCGGCGGCTTCGTCGGGATCATCCGCGTCACGCTGCAGAAGGATCACCGGCCCGAAGAGGACGCGCTGCTCCTGCAGCTGCGGAAGATCGCGCCGCCGCTCGCCAAGGGCGCGCAGGTGCAGGTCTCGCTGCGCGGCGGCGGCGGGAGCGGCGCGCCGATCAACTACACGCTCTCAGGCCCCGACGGCGCGATCGACGAGGCGGCGAACAAGCTCGCCGCGTACATCCGCTCGCTCCCCGGCACCGTGAACGTGCAGACGGGAGCCGAGAACGCGGCGCCGCATCTCACCGTGCGGATCGATCCGGCCAAGGCCGCGATGCTGGGCGTTTCGCCCGGCGCGGCGGCGACCGCCGCGCGCGTCGCGGTCGGCGGCGCGGTCGTCACCAAGGTCCGCACGTGGAACGGGCTGGTCGACGTGCGGCTGCAGTACTCGATCGCGTCGAAGAACTCGCTGGAGCAGATCCGCCGCATCCCGGTGCGCGCGGGTGACGGGTCGTTCGTCCCGCTCGCGGCGGTCGCGACGTTTACCGAAGACCGCGCGCCGACGAAGATCCAGCACGTCGACCGCGAGCGCGTCGCCGCGGTCAACGGCGACATCGACCGCTCGAAGACGACGCTCGGCGAAGTGATCGGAAAGGTCAACGGCCGGCTCGCGACGCCGGGCTTCCTCCCCGCGGGCGTGCAGCTTGCGACGCAAGGCGACTCGCAGCTCTTCGAAGAGTTCCAGAACAGCATGGGACTCGCGCTCCTCACCTCGATCGCGCTGATCTACTGCTTGATGGTCGTCTTGTACGGCTCGTTCCTGACCCCGTTCGTGATCATGTTCTCGATCCCGGTCGCGCTGATCGGCGGGTTGCTGGCGCTCGCGCTGATGCACCAGAGCTTCAACATCTTCTCGATCATCGGGATGATCATGCTCTTCGGCCTGGTCGCGAAGAACGGCATCCTGCTCGTCGACTACGCCAACACGCTGCGCAAGCGCGGGCTGACGTATGCCGAAGGGATCGTGACCGCCGGCGGAACGCGTTTGCGGCCGATCGTGATGACGACCGCGGCGATGGTCTTCGGGATGCTGCCGCTCGCGCTCGGGCGCACCGAAGGCGGCGAGATCCGCATGTCGATGGGAATCGTGCTGATCGGCGGGCTGCTGAGCTCGCTGTTCCTCACGCTCTTCCTCGTCCCGGCGATGTACGTCACCGTCAACCGGATCGGCGGCTGGTTCGCCGACTGGGCCGCACGGCGCGCCGAGCGCCGGCCGAGCCCGGAAGACCCGATCGGGACGCCGCGCGTTCCCGCCGGTGCCGTGGGCGACTAGGGGCGCGGTTCTTAGAAAACGCTGGGAACGGGTAAGGGGACCTTCGGCAATAGCTTTGACGGAGGTCCTCGTACTCGATGCTTGCTCTTTCACCGCGACGTCTGTCCGTGCTCGCCGCGACGGGATTTCTCGCGACGGCGCTCTCGGTGCCGGCATTTGCGGCCGGCCCCGTCACCGTCCAAGTAAACGGCAACACGCTCAACTTGAACCCGGCGCCGACCGAGCGCGCCGGACGGGTCTTCGTGCCGCTGCGCGGCGTGTTCGAGAACCTCGGCGCGTCCGTCGTGTACTCGGGCGGCGTCATCAACGCCAGCGGCCGCGGCCATAACATCTCGCTGCGCATCGGCTCGCAGACGGCGACCGTCGACGGCCAGCAGCAGTCCATCGACGTCGCGCCGTTCATCATCGGTGCGTCGACGTACGTTCCGCTGCGCTTCGTCTCGCAAGCGCTCGGCGCGACGGTGAACTACGATGGGACCAACCGCATCGTCGCGATCAGCACGAACGGCAACGTGGCGCAGAACCCGCCGAACCAGACGATCACCCCGGTGCCGAACCCGAACGCACAAGGCGGCGCGATCACGCTCGTCAATCCCTTGCCGCAGCGCGGCCAGAGCGTCAGCGCGCGGCGGCCGACGATCGAGGCGACGTTCGCCGGCGGCACCGTCGACCCGAACTCGCTTCACATCTATCTCGACGGCGCCGACGTGACCAACGGAGCGACGCGCTCGCCGCGCGGCTTCACGTACTCGCCGCAGTCGCCGCTGCAGGCTGGCTCGCACCAAGTTCGCGTCACCGGCACCGACAGCAACGGCGGCTCGTTCAACCGCGCCTGGCGATTCTCGTCCGGCACCTCGTCCGCGACGGCCGGCCAGATCCTCAACGTCAACCCCGGAAACGGCGCGACCGTCCAGAGCTCGTTCACCGTCACGGGCCGCACGACGCCGGGCGCGCGCGTCACGGTGCAGGTGGGCTCGAACGCCAACCGCACGACGATCGGCGGGATCATCGGCGCGATCCTCGGCGCGAACGGCGGGAACATCGTCAGCTCGACCGTGACCGCCGACGGCAACGGGCGGTTCCAGACGCAGATCAACACCGGGGCGCCGTCCGGCACGTCGCTGATCATGGCGATCCAGGCGACCGATCCGAACACCGGCGCGACCGGGACCCCGGTCCAAGAGCAGCTCCAAGTCCAGTAGACGCAGCTCAGCCGGGAAGGGCGCGGCGGGTGTCGCGTCTCACCCGGTTCGGGTGTCCTCGCCGACCACGCCCGCCCCGGACGCGGGGCGAACCGCCCGTGCCGCGCTGATCACCGGCGCGGCGGCCGGCTTGGGACGCGGGATCGCGGTCGCGCTGGCGCGGGCCGGACATCCGGTCGCGTTCACGTGCCGCCCGGGCGGGACGCCGCCGGACCGCACGCTCAAACTGGTTCGCGCGTACGACCCCGGCGCGGTGGCGCTCGCTGCCGACCTCACCGATCCCGGTGCGGCCGCCGCGCTGGTCCGGGACGTCGAGGCCGTGCGCGGCCCGCTCGGCGTCGTCGTGCACGCGGTCGGGCCGATGACGATCCGGCGGTTCGAGCGCTGCACGCCGGACGACTACCGCGCCATGGTCGAGGGGAACCTCGGCTCGGCGGTCGCGCTGGCCGCCGCCGTGCTGCCCGGGATGCGCGCGCGGCGGTTCGGGCGGCTCGTCTTCTTCGGGATGAACGGCTCGTCGGTGACCCGTCCGGCCCGGGGTCTCGCGCTCTACGGCGCCGCGAAGGCCGGGCTGGTCGCCTTCGCGCGCACGCTCGCGCTGGAAGAAGCCGAGCACGGCATCTCCGTCAACGTGATCGAGCCCGGCGACATTCGCGACAAAGACGCCGGCCGGGGAGCGGCGCGGGCGATTCCGGCGAAGAACCCGACCGGACACGCGGGGTCGTGGGAAGACGTCGCGGCTGCGGTGCTGTTCGCAACGGCGGAAGAGAACGGGTTCTTGAACGGAATGGTGCTCGGGGTGAACGGTGGGCTGACGAGGCCGCACGAGTGAAGTACGCGACCTGGATCATCGTCGCGTTCGTCACGTTGATGCGCGGTTTCGCCGCGTGGAAATTGCCGCTCACCGGCGACGAAGCGTACTACTGGGAGTGGGCCAAGCACCTCGCGCTCGGCTACGCGGATCATCCGCCGATGGTGGCGTACTTGATCTTTCCGTTCGACTGGGTGACCGCGAACCCGTTCTGGCTGCGGCTTCCGTTTCTGCTGTGCGGCGTCGTCGCGACGCTCGCGGCAGCGGCGACCGCGAAGCGCTTGACCGGCGACGAGCGCGCAGGGATGGTGACCGCGCTCGCGATGACGCTCGCGCCGCTGCTCTCGGTCGGCTTCGTGCTGGCGACGCCCGACGGCCCGCTGATGGCGGGCTGGGCGCTGTGCTTGTACCTGACCGTGCGCGCCTCGCAGACGCACGCGCGGCGCGACTACCTGCTGCTCGGCGTCGCGCTCGCGTTCGCGCTGCTCTCGAAAATGTTCGCGTTCGCGCTGGTCGCCGGGATCGTCGCCTGGGCGCTGGCGCCGTCGCGGCGCTCGCTGTGGCGCGAAGGACTCGCGCTCTCGTTCGTCGTCGCGGCGGTCCTGTTCGCGCCGTTCCTGGCGTGGAACGCGGCGCACCACTGGGAGACGTTCGCGTTCGCGTTTCAGCAGCGCCACCAGGCCGAGCCGCGCTGGTACCGTCCGTTCACGTACTTGTTGGCCAATGCCGGCGCGTACTCGCCGGGGCTTTGGCTCGCGGGGCTGATGGTGCTGGTGCGGCCGCGCAACGCGCTGATCGCGTGGACCGCGATCCCGCTCGCCGCGCTGCTGGTGCTGCTCAACTTCCACGAACGGATCGAGCTGCACTGGATCTTCGGGCCGTTCGTCTCGCTGTGCGTCGGGATGGGGCTCGCGTTCGAAGCGCTCTCGCACCGCGCGCGCGTGCTGTGGGCGACGGCGGCCGCGGTCCCGGCGGCGGTGCTGATCCCGTTCCTGTTCGTGGCGGCGGCTTTCCCCGGCCAGCTCTACCACCAGTTCCTCGCGACCGGCTCGTCGCTGCGGAACAGCGGCCCGTTCGAGATCTTCACCTACTGGCCGCTCGCGCAGGACGTGCGCCGGATGGCCGACGCGAACGACGCGGTCGTGGTGACCGACGGGTACGGCTTCTCCTCGCAGATGGACTTCGAAGCCGGGATTCCGCCGGTGTTCGTCGGGTACAACGCGCAAGGCCAAGAAGCGAGGCACTGGTACGATCCCGACATGCACCCCAAACGCATCTTGTTCGTCGACAAAGAGGCGCTGGTCGCGGTCAAAGGCCGGCCCGAGACGTACCCGGGCCGGCCCGATTTCGACCGCCGGCTGCACGAAGCGTGCCGGGCGGTCGAGCCGGGGCCGGGCCTCGAGTACTCGTACACGGATCCGAGCGGCCACACCGTTCCGGCGCGGCGGTATTTCTTGACCTGGTGCATCGATCCGCGGCCGAACGCGCTGCGCATCCTGCGCTGGGAAGACGCGCCGCCCTCAGGGACCGCACGGCGTTGATCGACTACATTCCGCTGACCGCGACAGCGGGGAAGCGCACGACGACCGCCGAGCTGCGCGCGCTGGCGTGCGAGCGGATGCGGCGGCTGGGCTATCCGTACGTCGCGACGGAGTTCTCGCCGAACGGGTCGGGCTGCCGGTTCGACGTGATCGGGCTGGGGCGCTACACGCGCCAGGTGCGCATCTACGAGGTGAAGTCGTCGCGCGCCGACTTTCTCGCCGACGTGAAGTGGCCCGCGTACCTGCCCTACTGCACGCACTTCGCGTTCGTCGCGCCGGCCGGTGCGATTCAGCGCTGGGAGCTCGAGCGCGAGATCGGCTTGATCGAGTACGGTCATCCGGCGTTCGAGCGGATGCTCGCGAACCGGCGCTTCGGCTTCACGCTGCGGCCGGAGGACGCGCTGCGCGCCTCGCGGCCGGCCCGCCGCTTGCGTCCGGCGGTCGGCGACGGCGAATGGCTCGCGCTGCTCGAAACCATCGCCTTCGCGCGGCCGTTGCAATGCGACGACGACCCCACCTTCACCGACGGAGCCGGTATTTGAGCGATCACCGCCCCTTCGCGCTGCCGGGCGCGCGCCCGCAGTACGGACCCGACAAGGTCGTCGACGTGGTGCACATCGACCTGCGGCTGCAGCCCGACATCGGGCGCAAGCGGCTCGACGCCGTGTGCACGACGCGCGTGCGCGCGATCGAGGACGGCGTCGCGCGGCTCGTCCTCGACGCGGTCGATCTCGACGTGCGCGCGGTCCGGCGCGACGACGGCGGCGTGGTGCCGTTCCGCACCAGCAGCGAGAAGCTGGAGCTGGAGCTCGAGCCGCCGCTGCGCGCCGGCCACGAGCTGGTCTTCTCGGTCGAGTACGTGGTGGAGAACCCGCAGCGCGGGATCTACTTCATCGAGCACGGGCTCAAGCACGTCTGGACGCAGTGCCAGGACTCCGACGCGCGCTACTGGTTTCCGTGCTTCGACTACCCGGCCGAGAAGCAGACGACCTCGGCGACGGTGATCGTTCCGAAGGGGCACTTCGCGCTCGCCAACGGAGCGCTCGTCTCGCGCACGGAGACGGATGCCGAGACGGTCTACCGCTACGAGCAGCACGTCCCGCACGCGACCTACCTGGTGACGCTGGTCGCGGGGCCGTTCAGCGAGGTCGAGCAGCCGCACGCGCGCGTCCCGATCTGGTACTACACGCTGCCGGGGCGCGAAGCCGACGGCGAGCGCGCGTTCGGGAACACGCCGCGCATGGTCGACGTCTTCGAGCGCACGATCGGCGTGCCGTATCCGTACGAGCGCTACTCGCAGATCGCCGTCGCCGACTTCATCTTCGGCGGGATGGAGAACACCGCGGCGACGACGCAGACCGACCGCGTGCTGCACGACGAGCGCGCGCACCTCGACTACAGCGCCGACTACCTGGCCTCGCACGAGCTCGCGCACCAGTGGTTCGGCGACTTGGTGACCTGCCGCGACTGGGCGCACGCGTGGCTGAACGAAGGCTTCGCGACCTACTTCGAAGCGGTTTGGCTGGAAGCCGACAAAGGCTGGGACGAGTACCTGTACGACGTGTACGGCGTGGTGCAGCGCTATCTGGAAGAGGACAGCGAACGCTACCGGCGCCCGATCGTGTGCAACATGTTCCGCGACCCGATCGAGCTGTTCGACCGCCACCTCTACGAGAAGGGCGGGGCGGTGCTGCACATGCTGCGCGGCGAGCTCGGGTGGGAGCGCATGCAGCGCTCGCTGCGGCGCTACGTCAGCACGAACGCGCAGAAGAACGTCGAGACGATCGACCTGGTCCGCGCGATCGAGGTCGAGACGGGCCGCAACACCCGGCGGTTCTTCGCGCAGTGGGTCGAGCGCGGCGGGCACCCGCAGATCGACGTGCACTACAAGTGGGACGCCGAGCGCAAGACCGCGCTGATCACCGTCGCGCAGAAGCAGACGATCGACGAGGAGAATCCGGCCTACGTGTTCGACCTCGACGTGGGCTTCGCCGCGTCCCCGCCGGAGAAGGTTCACACCGATTTCGGCGACGGCCCGCTCCCCGGCGAGACGCGGGTGCGGCTGCACGTCGACCGCGCGCCGCAGACGTTCGCCGTGCCGCTCGAGCGTGAGCCGGCGCTGGTGCGGGTCGATCCGGCGGCGTGGATTCTCTCGTCGTGGACCTCGTCGCTCGGAGCGGACATGCACGCGGCGATCCTGCGCGGCGATCCCTCGCCGATCGCGCGGATTCGCGCGGCGAAGGCGCTCGCGAAGGAGGCCGGCCGCGCGGCGCGCGAGGCGCTCGCGGACGCGCTCGCGCACGATCCGTTCTGGGGCGTCGGCGTCGAGGTCGCGGCGGCGCTCGGCGCCTCGCGCGCGCCCTCGGCGCGCGAGACGCTGCTCGCGAACACCGCGCACGCGCACCCGAAAGTACGGCGCGCCGTCGCCGACGCGCTCGGGCACTGGCGCGACGAAGCGGTCGCGACGGCGCTGCTCGGGCTGCGCGACGATCCGTCGTATTTCGTCGTCGCGGCGGCGCTGCACGCGCTCGGCAAGACGCGCGATCCGCACGCGCTCGACGCGCTCGTCGCCGGGATCGCGATCCGGTCGTGGAACGAGACGATCGCCTCCGGCGCGGTGCGCGGGCTCGGCGCGCTCGCCGACGCGCGCGCGCTCCCGGTGATCGAGGAAGCGCTGCGGGCCGACCGTCCCGAAGCGCTGCGGCGCGCGGCGACCGGCGCGGTCGCGCAGCTCGGCACGCTCGTGGAACCGGTGCGCACCGCGGCGGTCGAGGCGCTCGAGCGCGCGCTCGACGACCGCGCGTACTTGGTGCGCATGTCGGCGTTCGCCGCCGCCGAGCGGCTCGGCGACGCGCGCTTGCTGCCGACGCTCGACCGCCTCGCGACGAGCGAGAGCGACGGCCGCTTGCGGCGCGACGCCGCGGAAGCCGCGATCCGCATCCGCGAGCAGCAGTCGAAGCCGGCCGAGCTCGCGCGCTTGCGCGAGGAGGTCGAGAAGCTGCGCGCCGAGTCGCAGGCGCTGCGCGAACGGCTGGACGAGCTCACGCCCAAGTGAGCGCGCGGAGCCGTCTGATCGCCGCGGCGCTCGCGCTCGCGGTCGTCTCGGCGTGCGGCGGCCGCACGCCGGCGCCGTCACCGCAGCCCACGCCCGTTGCGACCGCGCTCGTCGCGGCGCCGAGCGCGCCGGCGTGGAGCGCGGACGACTTGCGCGCGCTGCAAGCGCAGCTGCGCGGCGCGCTCGGCGCATCGGCGCTCGCGACGAGCGGGATCGCGGTCGTCGACGGCGACGGGCGTCCGCTCTTCACTCGGCGCGAGCGCGTCCCGCTGACGCCGGCCTCGACGTTCAAGGTGCTGGTCGGCGCCGCGGCGCTCGAGACGCTCGGCCCGGAGTACCGCTTTTCGACGACGTTCGAGTCGGTCGACGACCCGTCTGACGGCAAGGTTCAAGGCGATCTGTATCTCGTCGGAACCGGCGATCCGCTGCTCACGCGCGACGACCTGCGCGGCGGCGTCGCGTTGCTGGCGCGCGCGGGCGTGCGCGACGTCGCGGGCGCGGTCGTCGCCGACGCGAGCCTGTTCTCCGGCGCGGAAGTGAACAAGGCGTGGGATCCCGACGATCTGCAGTACGGCTACGCGGCGGGGACCAGCGCGCTCTCGCTCGACCAGGGTACGGTCGAGTTTCACCTGATCCCGACCAGCCCCGGCGCCCCCGCGCGCGCGCGCGTGCTGCCGCCGTCGGACATGGTGCACGTCAGCGGCACGATCCTGACCTCGTACGCGACGCTGCTGACGATCCAGCGCGATCCGGAGCGCAACGATTTCACGCTCGCCGGGCGGATCGAAGCCGGCGCCGAGCAGTCGTTCTGGCGCCCGGTGATCGATCTGCCGCGCTACGCCGCCGGCGTCGCGCGCGCGATGTTGCGCGAGCGCGGGATCGCGGTCGAAGGCGGAATCCGCACCGGCGTCGCGCCGCTCGCGCCGTACGTGCTGTGGCGCCATCGCTCGCCGCCGCTGCGCGAGGTCGTGCACGAGATGATGCTGGAGTCGAACAACCATTTCGCCGAGCAGCTGCTGCGCGCGGTCGGCGCGACGCGCGGCGCCGGGACCGAAGCGAACGGCGCGCTGGTGGAGCGCGCGGTCCTCACCCGCGACGGCGTCCCGCAGGACGGGCTGCGGATCGTCGACGGGAGCGGCCTCGCGCCGAGCGACCGCGTCACGGCCCTCACGCTGGCGACCCTGCTCGCGCGCACCGCGCAGGAGAAGGTCGGCCCGCTGTTCGTCGGCGCGCTGCCGCGGGTCGGGATCGAAGGGACGGTGCGCCGGCGGCGGATCGGCGACGCGCGCGGGCGCGTGCGCGCGAAGAGCGGTCACATCGAGCACGTCAACGCGCTCACCGGCTACGTGCAGACGCGGCGGCACGGGCGCGTCGCGTTCGCGATCGTCGTCAACGACCGCCGCGCCGACGACGGCCCGGTCGAAACCGGGATCAACCGCGCGCTGCAGCTCCTGGCGCGGAGCTGACCGAGGGATTCTGCCCGAGCGGGCGTAACCGAACGAGGACGCTGCCGCCGAAAAGAGGTTGTCGTGATGCGTTCGTCTTTGCTTGTCGTTCCGCTGGCTCTCGCGTTCATCGCGGCGACGCCGCCGCCGCCGGTGAAGGTGCCGCTGCTGCCGCAGCACGGATCGAAGATTTCCGGGACGGCGACGCTCGCGCATCGCATGGTGAAGCCGCCGGTCGTCGACGTGGCAATCGTCTTGGACGGCGTGTTCATTCCGGAGAACCGCTATCCCGCCGGCGTCTACACGGGAACCTGCGCGAAGCTGAGCGCGGAGCCGGCATACGAGCTGAAGCCGGTCGTCGGCGGACGCTCCGACACGGTGGTGAAGGTGAACCCGCCGAAGCCCGGCCCGTACGTCATCGCGGTGCTGAACACCGCCGGGACGCAAACGATCTCGTGCGGCGCGCTGCCGATGATGCGGCACGCGCACGAGCGATAGCGCGCGCTCAGTGAAAGCCGGAGATCTTCCCGTCCTTGTCGAGCACGAGCGTCAACGGGACGGTTTGACCGCTCGAGAACGTCGCGTCGTAGCGGTAGGCGACGTAGACTTGCACGGGCTGTTTCGCGCGAAAGGCGAGTGAGCGCAGCGATCCGAGCGGCGCGAACTGCGCTTTCAACTGGTCCAGCGCGGCGGGCGTGAGCGCGGCGTTCATCGGCTCGTCCAGCGTCGAGCGATCGACCGTCCCAGCCTGGACGCCGGTCACGAATGCACGCAGCATCGCGGTGACGGCAGGATCTTCGGCTGCAGCCGCCGCTGCGGCTTGCGCCGCACGCGCCTGCGCGAGAACCGACGGCAACGTCTGCTGCAGCACCGCGGCGTTCGCCACCGGGGTCGGAAAATCGAACGCGTCGCTGAGCACGACGATCGCGTAGCGCTCGCTGGGAATCAGCTCGTTCTCCGCTTCGAACCCCGGGACGCCGCCGTGGTGGCCGACGAACGTCACGCCGCCGCTCGTGGCGAGCGATACGCCGAGCCCGTACCGTACGCTTGCCCCGAGTTCGGCGGCGTCGACCGCGCTCGACTGCATCTCCGCGAACGTGGCTGGTTTCAGCAGCCGGCCGTCCATCAAAGCGACGTCGAAACGCGCGAGGTCTGAGGCGGTCGAGACGATGTCGCCGTCGGCGAAGACCCACGACGGCGAGTACGGAGGCGCCGGCGTTCCGCTCGCGTCCATGTAGCCGCGCGCCACCGGCACACCGGCCGGCGGCGCACCGACCGTCGTGTCGTGCATTTGCGCCGGGCCGAAGATGTGCTCGCGCTCGTACGCGGCGAGCGGCACCTTTGCGACGGCTTCGACGACGAGCCCGAGCAGCACGTACCCCGTGTTGCTGTACGAGAACTTCGTGCCGGGCTTGAAATCGAGCGGGTGCGCCGCGACCGCGGCGAGGATCGCGCTCGGCGTCGTCGGCGTCGCGGCGCGCCCGCTGTTGAACGCCTCGTCGCCGTAGTTCCAGAGGCCCGACGTGTGCGTCAGAAGCTGGCGAATTGTGACCTCGCCGGCGTGCGGCGCGCTCGGCAGGTACGTCCCGAGCGGCGCATCGAGGCGAACTCGCCCCGCTTCGACGAGCTGCATCACCGAAACTGCGGTGAACATCTTCGTGACCGAAGCGATCGGGAAGCGCGTCGCCGGCGTGGCGGCCGTCTTCGTCGCGAGATCGGCGACGCCGAACGCGCGCGCGTACACGATGTCGCCGTGCTCGACGACGGCGACCGAAAGCGCCGGCGAGAGCCCTTTCTTCTCGCCGGTGGCCGCTTGCAGCGCACGATCGATGCGCGCCGCGACGTCGGTTGTAACCTCGTCCGGCGCGGGCGCGGGCGCGGCGGACGCCGGCGCGGCCAGCGCGGCGAAGAGTGCCAAAGCGGCAACGGTGCGGTGCATCATGTTCCCTTTTACTCGGGCGCGGCGGCTAGGTTCCGCTGATCGTCATCTCGGCGATGCGGAACGACGGGGAGACGATCGTCCCGTCGAAGCGCAGGTCGCCCGCGACGCCGTCGACGTTTTGCAGCATGTCTTGAAACGTCGAGGCGACGGTGAACTCATCGATCGCATATTGCGGTGCGCCGTCCTCGATGTAGATGCCGCGCGCGCCGCGGCTGTAGGTCCCGCTGGCGTACTCGGTCGCGAAGCCGATCGTGTCGAGGACGAGGACGCCGCGCTCCGTCGATGCGACCAAGTCGTCGAGCGTCCCGGTGCCGGGAACCAGGAAGAAGTTGTTCGCCTCGACGCTGCCGTGCCCGGCGTTTCCGGTCGAGGGGATGCCGAGGCGGCGGCCCCAGTAGACGTCGCTCAGATACGTCCGAAGCACGCCGTTCGCGACCGCGACCGTCTCGCGCGTCGGCGTCCCTTCGCCGTCGAACGGCGCGCTGCCGAGGCCCCCGCGCAGCCGTCCGTCGTCGATCAGCGTGACGCGCTCGTTGCCGATCTGCTCGCCGATCCGTTCGGCGAGCCACGAGTTGCCGAGCGCGACGTTCGACGCGCTGAGCGCCGCGAACAGGTCGGCTAAGACCGCCGCGGCGGCGTCGCGCTCGAAGATGACCGGAACGCGCATCGTCGCGGGCTTGCGCGCGCCGATCAGTGCGAGCGCCCGGTGCACGGCGTGCAGCGCGACGGCCGGCGCGCTCTCCGCGGTCGCCCAGCCGCGCGCGGCGGTTCCGTACTGGCCGATCCGCTTGTCGTCGCCGTCGAGCGCGACCGGCGCCGCCGCGCGCGAGACCTGCGTCCCGTGCGTCACGCCGCGGAACCCGCGGGTGTTCGCCAGCGCCACTGCGATCTGCGCGTCGCGCACGCGCGAGCCGTCGGAGTTGCCGATTCGCACGTCGGCCTCGCGCACCGCGCGCTCCATCCCGAGCGCTTCGTCGATCTTCGCATCGTCGGAGCGCTCCGCCACATCGTCGGCGACGGTCAGCAGGTCGTGATCGCAGACGCCGTCCGATTCGACCCTATCCGGCAAGCCCGCGTACGGGTCCTCGCCGACGAACGCCGCCGCGCCGACGGCGCGCCGCACCAGCGCCTCGATGCCGTCGCGCGAGAGGTCGGTCGTCGTCAGCTCGGTGTGGCGCCGACCGACGAAGGCGCGCAGGTGCAGCGAGCGCCCGCGCGAGCGCTCGAGCTTCGTGACCTCCTCGCCGCGCGCTTCGCACGCGAACCGCTCGGCGACCGAGACGGTCGCGTCGGCGTCGGTCGCGCCCGCCGCTTGGGCGAACGCGAGCGCGCTCTGCGCCAGCGCGAGCGCTTCGTCGCGCGGATCAGCCACGGCCGGTTCCGCCGACGGTGCAGGCCGACAGCTTCACCGTCGGGATCCCGACGCCGACCGGAACGCGCTGACCGCCTTTTCCGCACGTGTACGAACGGTTCGCGAGCCGCCCGTCGTGCCCGACCATCGTCACCTTGGTCATCGCGTCAGGCCCGTTGCCGACCAGCGTCGCGCCGCGCACGGGCGCGGTGATCTTGCCGCGCTCGATCAGATAGCCTTCCGCGACCATAAAAACGAAGTCGCCCTTGCTGATCTCCACCTGTCCGCCGCTGAACGAGCTCGTGTAGAGCCCGCGCTCGACCGACGCGACGATCTCCTCGGGATCCGACGTTCCCGCCGGCATGAAGGTGTTGCACATCCGCGGCTGGGGCAGCACGCGGTACGACTCGCGCCGCCCGCTCCCGGTCGAGCCGACCCCCATCAAGCGCGCGTTCAGGCGGTCCTGCATGTAGCCGCGCAAGATTCCGTTCTCTACCAGCACTTTGTGCTGTCCCGGCGTTCCTTCGTCGTCGACCGCGACGCTGCCGCGCTCGCCGGGAAGATCGCCGTCGTCGTAGATCGTCACCAGGTCGCTCGCGACGCGCTCGCCGACGCGCCCGCTGTAGAGCGAGGTCCCTTTGCGGTTGAAGTCCGCTTCGAGCCCGTGACCGACCGCTTCGTGCAGCAGCACGCCGCCGCCGCCGGCGCCGATCACGACCGGCATCTCGCCGGCCGGCGCTTCGCGCGCGCCGAGCTTGGTCGTCGCGATCCGCGCCGACTCGCGCGCGATCGACTCCGGCGTCACCTCGTCGTACACGTCGAGGCTGGTGCGCCCGCCGTCGCCGAGGTAGCCGTTCTCGCGCTGCGCGCCGGCGCGCGCGACGACCTGCACGCCGAGCGCGACCAGCGGCCGGCGATCGGTCACGATCCGCCCGTCGCTCGAGGCGATCTGCACGTACTGCAGCTCGTCGGAGACGAACGCGTTGACCGCGACGACGCGCGGGTCGAACGCGCGCGCCGCCACGTCGGCGCGCGAGAGCAGCGCGACGTAGCGCGCGGAGTCGACCGGCTCGTCCGGATGCGGGCGGTACATCGATGGCGCGTGCGCGGCGGTCAGCTCGACGACGGCCGCGTGCGCGTGCCCGTCGCGCGCGATGAGTGAAGCCGTCTCGGCCGCGCGCAGCAGCGCGCCTTCGTCGAGATCGTCCGAGTACGCGTATCCCGATTGTGCGCCGACGACGACGCGCACGCCGGCGCCGCGCAGCGCCGTCGAGGACGCCTCGCGCACGTGGCCGTCCTGCAGCCGAAACGACTGCGTGAGGCGGTTCTCGAAGAACACGTCGGCGAAGTCGCCGCCGCGGCGGAGCGCTCGAGCGAGCACGCGGGCGAGCAGATCGGAGTCGAGCGCGGTGAGCACGGTCGGCGCCATTCGCTGCTCGCCGCCGTGCTCCCGGCCGAGCGTCAGCTCGCGGCAAGTGCTCGCTCGTCGTGCGCCGAAAGGCGCCGCATGCCGCAGGCCGTCTCGACCCAAACCCGCGCCTCCAGCGCGCGCGCCGCCGTCGAAAAACTATTCGCGCTCGCGGACGTGCGGGTCGACGGCGAGCGGCCGTTCGACGTGCGGGTCAACGACGAGCGCTTCTACAACCGCATCCTGCGCGACGGGCAGCTCGGCCTCGGCGAGGCGTACATGGACGGGTGGTGGGACAGCGACGCGCTCGACGAGGTGATCCGCCGGTTCGCCTTGGCCGATCTGGAGCGCAAGTCGCTTCGCATGCTGCCGTTCGTGCTCGCCGTGCTGCGCGAGCGCCTGAGCAACGTCGGGAAGAAGTCGGCGGCGTTCGAGGTCGGAGAACGGCACTACGACTTGGGCAACGACCTGTTTCGCTCGTTTCTCGACAAGCGCATGGTCTACAGCTGCGCGTACTGGAAGGACGCGCAAACGCTGGACCAGGCGCAAGAGAACAAGCTCGATCTCGTCTGCCGCAAGCTGGGGCTGAAACCCGGGATGCGCGTGCTGGAGATCGGCTGCGGCTGGGGCAGCTGGGCGAAGTTCGCCGCGGAGAAGTACGGCGTGAGCGTCGTCGGCCTGACCGTCTCGAAAGAGCAGGCCGCCTTCGCACGCGAGAGCTGCGCGGGCTTGCCGGTCGAGTTTCGGCTTCAAGACTACCGCGACGTCGACGAGAAGTTCGACCGCGTGGTCTCGATCGCGATGTTCGAAGCGGTCGGCCAGCGGTATTTCCGCAAATTCATGCAGGTCGTCGACCGCTGCTTGAAGGACGACGGCTTGTTCGTACTCCACACGATCGTCGGCAACGAGCACGTCGGGCCGGCGCAGGCGCCTTGGCTCGACAAGTACATCTTCCCGAACGGCGAGCTGCCTTCGCTGGCGCAGATCGCGGCGGCGGCGGAGAACATCTTTGTGGTCGAAGCGGTGCACCGCCTCGGCGGCGAGTACGAGCGCACGCTGCAGGCGTGGCACGACAACTTCACCGCGAACTGGCACACGATCGCGGACAAGTACGGCGAGCGGTTCTACCGCATGTGGCGGTTCTACCTGATGTCCGCGCGCGGCGCGTTCCGCGCGCGGATCATCCACCTCTGGCACGTCGTCTTCTCGAAGAACGGCATCCCCGGCAAACCGGCCCTCGCGCTCGCCGACCCCGCCTGGTACGAATCGCGCTGAGATCCACGCAACGACATCGGGCGCACTCCACCGCGAGTTATTCGGTTGCCGTTATGAAGATTCGCATAAAGTGGCTTCGGTTCATGACCCCCCGTTCATCGCGCAGGAGGGCATCAAGCGCTTGGTATAAAAAGGGAAGCCCCGCACGCTTACTTTCGCAGAGGCTTACGGGACCATCCTCATCTTACTCCCGGGTGTTTCGATGTGTCAATATATTTTCGGATCGACGGCCCACTAGAATCGGCGATCGAGGCGGTAATTGGCGCGGACCGATTTGCTCCATACCTCACAGCCGCCGGTAACCAAAGCGACGCCCTTAAGCTGTATTCTTGGAACACCGCTCTCGCGGCGGCATTTCTCGGTCCGATATCCTTCGTCGAAGTCGGTCTGCGTAACGCAATTTCGGGTCAGCTCCGCAGTGCATATGGGCCGGCGTGGTACGACGACGCCTCGTTCCTAGGGCTCGACTCGACGCCGCGAACCCGCGATAACGTCAGTGCCGCAAAGAGCCGTATCTTGCGAGCTGTCCCGGCGCGTCCCCTAACCGAGGGCCGCATTATAGCAGAAATGTACCTGAGTTTTTGGACGTATCTCTTGCGGCCTGCGCTGAATCGAACGTTGTGGCCGGTACTCCGGCCCGCTTTTAAAAAGCACGCCCACAGAAAAACGCTCGTCCGGTATCTGGAGCCACTGGTTCCTTTCCGAAATCGCGTAGCCCACCATGAGCCGATCTTCAACCACCGTCCTCACGAGATGTACGACAACCTCCTCCTTGTCGCCGAGATGCTGTCACCCGAGCTACCCGGGTGGGTCGAACACCATGCGCGCGTCAGGTCGATGCTCGCCGACGGTCCAGTGACGCCGGGCGTAAAGTTCTAGTTTGCCCTTGACAGGGGCCTACGCCCGGCTAGCTGCGCGCCGGCATTTGCAGCGCGCCGGTGGAAGGAAATTCGAGGGCGCCCTCGCCGGCACAACGGTCGTTGAGCCATATCGCGAAGGCGATCGGGCCGTGGCAACACGGACCGGACAACAACGGAATGAAGGCCATGCGAAGATTATCATATGCCTTGAGAAATTTAGTGGAGATTTTCGTTACTGCGGCCATTTGGCAAATCCGGCTTAATACCGAGGACGATCCCTCAGCTCAGAGTCAATAACAGGCACCGAAATGCCGGCGTCGGCGAGGGCCGAAGAAACCTGCTCTCGATCGTCGGAAGATATCGGCGAAAGCACAACGCGCATTAACAACGTTGATAGATCGACCGGGACTCTGTGTCCGACTTCATCGCCGGGACGAATGGGAATCGACCAACGACCATGTTCGATAACTGGAGACTCATAGAGCACTGCCCTTACCTCGCGTTCATCCTCAAGCGTGATCCGCTTCATGAAAGCCCGCGCAAAATGAATCGCCGTGTAGGATCCCTCACTCCCAAAGTCCACATAGTCGACATGACCCACATCAACGTTCTCTGGCATGGCTGATATCAAACGATCGAGCGTCGAAACCATCGCGACCGCATGCTCGCCATCAGCATACTCTTTCCACATCCACTCTTGCTCGTGGCCATGGGTAGCCATTCGTTCTGCGCGCTCGCAGCCTTTTTGTTCTAAACATGCGAAAAGGGTCACAAATGACCTGACGACGGAAGAATCCTCCGCAGCAGTTAGCTGCGGCGTTTCACCACCGGGGGGCGGCGGCCGAGGTTGATGCGGCGGACTTCCGGGGCCGGCTCGATCGCCATCACGTCGACCGGCTCGCGCTTGCCGCGGACCGGTTGCGCGCCGAGCGGACGCACGATGTAGCGCCCGGGCTCGCGCACCAAGTGCATCACATCTTCCGTGGCGAGGACCGGCGCGCGCAACCGCTTCGAGAGGCCTTCGACCCGCTTGGCGGTGTTGACGGTGTCGGAGACGACGGTGGTGTCGATGTGGCGCGCGTCGCCGACCGTGCCGAACGTCACCGGGCCGGTGTGGATGCCGACCCCGACCTCGATCGGCGGGCCGAGCTTCTCGCGGTTCAGCTCGCGGACCGCGTTCTGCAGCGCGAGCGCGGCGTCGAGCGCGTCCTCCACGCAGCGCGGGAAGAGCGCCATGTAGCCGTCGCCGAGGTACTTGTCGATGCTGCCGCGGTGCTCGCGCACGACGCGCGCCGAGCGCGCGAAGAAGTCGGCGATCAGGACGAACGCGTCCTCCGACGAGAGCTGCTCGGTAAGCGCGGTCGAGTCGCGGATGTCGGCGAAGAGAACGGTCATGGGCTCGGTCGCCCGGTCGCCGATCGCGACGTCGTCCAGCGTGCGGCCGAGCCGGTCGACCAGCGTGCGTGGGAGGAACCGGCCGCGGGCCTCGCTTTCGCGCTCAAAGGCGGCGAACAGCCGGGCCGGCGCGTCCCGGGTCGCCGAGAGGACCGCTTGCGTGTAGCGGGCGACCGCCGCCGCGCTCAGCACGAGCGCGACCCCGATCAGCACGAAGTCGTCGCCGCCCAGGACCGTCGCGACGAGCGCCAGCGCCGCGGCGGCCGCGGCCTCCAGCGTCTCGCGGCGCCTGCGCAGCGCCGGACCGGTCGCCACCGCGACCAGCGCCAGCGCGCCCAGGGCGCCGGCGGCCGCGGCCGTGACGGACGTCATAGTCCCAGGATGCCCAAAATTGAACGATTTCGTCGACTGCCGGCCGCCGGGAAGGAGCGCTTCGGCAAGGCGACGAGCGGCCCGCTTGGCGAGGACACCCGGCGCGAGACACCGTACCCGAACGCGATGGCCTCCGCTCCTTCGATCGGCACGCAGCTCGTCATACGGCTGGAAACGCCGAATACGCCGGGTTCGTTCGGCGTCCTCGCCTCGGCGATCGGCGACGCCGGCGGAACGGTCGGCGCGGTCGACACGCGCTCCGTCACCAAGAACGCCGTCGTCCGCGACATCTCGGTAAACGTCCCCAGCGAACCGGTCGGCGAGGCGGTGATGCGCGCGGTCGGCGGCGTCGAGGGCGTGCGGATCGTGAACGTCTCCGACTCGACGTTTCTCGCTCACCTCGGCGGAAAGATTCGCACCGGGATCACGCGGCCGGTCAAGACGCGCCAAGACCTCTCGACGGTCTACACGCCCGGCGTCGCGCGCGTCTCGAGCGCGATCGCGAAGGACCCGAAGAAAGCCTACGCGCTGACGATCAAGCGCAACACCGTCTGCGTGCTGAGCGACGGGACGGCGGTGCTCGGCCTCGGCGACATCGGGCCGTACGGCGCCGCGCCGGTGATGGAGGGCAAGTGCATGCTCTTCAAACAGTTCGCCGACATCGACGCGTTCCCGATCTGCCTCGACACCAAGGACGTCGACGAGATCGTCGAAACCGCCAAGCGCATCGCGCCGATCTTCGGCGGGATCAACCTGGAAGACATCAGCGCGCCGCGCTGTTTCGAGGTCGAGCGCCGGTTGGTCGAAGAGCTCGACATCCCGGTGATGCACGACGACCAGCACGGCACGGCGGTCGTGATCCTGGCCGCGCTGCTCAACGCCGCCGCGGTCGTCGGAAAGGAGATGGAAGACCTCACCATCGTGCTGACCGGGAGCGGCGCGGCGGGGACGGCGACGATCAAGATGCTGCTCGCCGCCGGCGTGCGCGACGTGATCGCCGTCGACCGCGACGGCGCGCTGACCCGCGACGAGCAGTACCACAACTCTCACTGGACGTGGCTCGCGGAGAACACGAACCGCGAGAACCGCCGCGGGTCGCTGCAGGACGTCATCAAGGGCGCCGACGTGTTCATCGGCGTGAGCGCGCCGGGGATCTTGCAGCCGGAGTGGATCGGCACGATGGCGCGCGACCCGATCGTGTTCGCGATGGCGAACCCGACGCCGGAGGTGATGCCGGACCAGGCGGCGCCGTACGCGGCCGTGCTCGGCACCGGGCGCAGCGACTTTCCGAACCAGATCAACAACCTGCTCTCGTTCCCGGGCATCTTCCGCGGCGCGCTCGACTCGCGCGCGCGCAAGATCACCGAAGGGATGAAGCTCGCCGCGGCGCGCGCGATCGCCGACATCGTCGGCGAAGAGCGCAGCGCCGAGTACATCATCCCGAGCGTCTTCGACGCCAAGGTGGTCGACGCGGTCGCCAAGGCGGTCGCGCAGGCGGCGGTCGACGAAGGCGTCGCGCGGCGCGAGCTGGTCGTCGCCGACGAAGAAGCCGCCGCCGAGCACGCGGGAGCTCGCTGAGGTGTCCGATCGCATTCTCATCATCGAAGACGACGCCGACGTCGCGACGTTCGAGAAGATGATCCTCGAGCGGAGCGGCTACGAAGTGCGCATCGCCAGCACCGGCTCCGCCGGGCTCGAGACCGAGCCGGCCTTCAAGCCGGCGATCGTGCTGCTCGACGTCGAGCTGCCCGACATCTCGGGGCTCGACGTGTGCACCTCGCTGGCGAACTCTTCCGATGCGTTCATCCTGATGGTGAGCGCGCACTCGAGCGAGAACGACGTGCTCAAGGGGCTCGGGCTCGGGGCCGACGACTACATTCGCAAGCCGTTCTCCGGGAACGAGCTGGTCGCACGCGTGCAGTCGTTCCTGCGCCGCCGCGAGCGCTCGCGCAAGACCGACCAGGAAGGCCGGCTCCAGGTCGGCGGCGCGACGCTGGTGCGCGACTTCCACACGCTGGAGAACAACGGCAAGAGCGTGACGCTCACCGCGCTCGAGTTCCGGCTGCTGTGGTATCTGGCCGAGAACGTCGGCAAGCTGCTGACCCGCGCGCAGATCCTGGAACGCGTCTGGAACGACGTCTCGGGCGTGCCCACGCGCGTCGTCGACGTGCACGTCGCCGCGCTGCGCAAGAAGCTCAACGAGGTCAACGCGACGCTCGCCATCTCCTCCGTTCGCGGAATCGGCTACCGGCTCGACGAGCGATGACGCCGGCGATCGCGCTCGACTCGCGCGATCCTCGTCCGCTCTACGTTCAGATTGCGGATGCGCTCGCTACTTCGATTGAGCGCGGTGAATTGGCTCCCGAAGAGCGGTTGCCGCCGATTCGCTCGCTGGCGGGCGAGCTCGACGTCGCGCTGGTGACGGTCTCGCAGGCGTACGAGACGCTGGCGGCGCGCGGGCGCGTCGTCTCGCGCGTCGGGCGCGGGACGTTCGTCGCGCCGGCGGCGCAGGTCGACGACGCGCCGTTCGCGCGCACGTGGGAGCCTTCGCTGCTCTCGCGGGGCGAGCGGATGGAAGGGGCGATGGACCGGCTCGCGCAGGCGACCGCGCCGGGCGTCATCTCGCTGGCGCGCGCGATCCCGGCGCCGGAAACCTTTCCGATGGCGGAGTTCGGGCGCGCGATGCAGCGCACGTTCGCCGACGACCCGCCCGAGCTGATGCAGTACCGCGCGAACACCGGCGATCCCGATCTCTGCGCAACGTTCGCGGAGTCGCTGAACGCGCGCGGCTGCGACGCGAGCGCGGCGGAGATCATCGTCACCTCGGGCGCGCAGCAGGCCGCCGACCTGATCGCCTCGGTGCTGCTCTCGGAGCGCGCCGTCGTCGCGTCGGAGTCGCCGACGTATCCCGGGACGCTCGGCGTGTTCGACGCCCGCGGCGCGAGCTACGTCGAGGTGCGCGGCGACGCCGACGGCGTCCGGATCGACGACGTCGAGCGCGTCTTCGCCGAGTACCGGCCGCGCTTGTTCTCGATCTGCCCGATCGCCGAGAACCCGACCGGAACCGTGCTTCCGGCGCGGCGCGGAAAGGCGATCGTCGAGCTCGCGCGGCGCTACGACGTCGTCGTGCTCGAAGACCAGACCGGCTGGACCTTCACGTACGAGGGATCCCCGCCGCCGCCGCTCGCCGCTTACGACACCGACGGCCGCGTGGTGATGATGGAGTCGCTCTCGAAGTCGATCTTTCCGGCGCTGCGCATCGGATACTTGCGGGTGAAGGGCGCGCTGCGGATGCAGATCGAGGCGGCGAAGGTGCGCACCGACTCGTTCACCTCGACGCTCACGCAGCGCGCGCTGTGGCGGTTCATGCGCGCTCCGGCATATTCACGCCATCTCAAGCTGGCGCGCTCGCTCTACCGCCGGCGGCGCGACCTGTTCGTCGACGCGCTGGCGCGCGCGCTGCCGTGGGCCGACGTGCGCGCGCCGCAGGCCGGGACGAACGTCTGGCTGCGGCTGCCGCCTCGGCTCTCGACGCAGGCGGCATTCGACCGGTGCGCCCGCGAAGGGGTCTTGGTGATGCCCGCCGATCCGTTCTATCCGACGCGCACCGGCCCGCCGGCGCTGCGGCTCTCGTTCGGCGACCTCGACGACGACGCGCTGTTGCGCGCGGTCGACCGCCTCGCTCGCGCCCTTTCTTAAGAACGCCTCAAGACGAAGGAACCGATGCATTCGAATCGCTTCGCGCTCGCTGCCGTGCTGCTGGCGCTCGTGCCCTCCGCCGCGAGCGCCGCCGTGCCGAAGCACGCACCCAAGCACGCTGCGCCGGCCGCGCACGCCGTTCGCGTCAGCTACGCCGCGCCCGCGGGGAACATTCCGGCCGGGCATTTCCGCGGCGGCGTGTACGATGCGGTGCTGCCGTCGGGACGGATCGTCACGCCGCTCGGCGAGAGCGTCGTGACGGGGATGAACGCGCTCGGCGTCGCGCTGACGCCGGACGGGCGCTTCGCGATCGTCAGCAACGACGACGAGCGCGAAGGGATGGTGCACTCGCTGGTCGACTCCGGCGCGACCGGCGGGTTCTCGCTGGCCGTCGTCAACCTCGCGACGATGCGCGTCGTCGACCGTTACCGCGCGCCGGGCGAGAAGTTCTGGGTCGGGCTCGCCGCGCTCGCCGATCCGGCGCAGCCCGCACGCACGCTGGTGCTGGCGGCGGGCGGTCCGAGCAATGCGGTGTACGTCTTCGACCTCGATGAGAACGGACACTTGAGCGCCGATGCGACGCACGTCGTGACGCCGCCGGTGCCGGACGATCCGGCGTTCGCCGACCGCGGCCACAGCTATCCCGGCACGATCGTCGTGGCGAAGGACGGGCGGCGCGCGTACGTCGTCAACGAAGCGGCGGATACGGTGAGCGCGATCGACACCGCGACGCGCACGCTGGGCGGGAACGCGGCGCCGGTCGGGTTCTTTCCGTTCGGCGCGGCGCTCGCCGGCGATCGGCTCTTGGTCACCGACGAAGGACTGATGCGCTACGCTGCGCTCGCGCAGCCGGCGACGACGCCGCCGTTCCGCAACGTCGCGGCCGATCTGCGGCGTGCCTCGGCGCTTTCGTTCGTCGCGCTGGCGGCGAACGGCGACTTCTCGGCGCAGCCGCAGGATGCGCCGCCCTTTGCGAACGCCGCGCTCCCGCTCGATCCCACGCCGGACGGTTTGCGCGTCGTGGGCGGCGCGCATCCCACTTCGGTCGTCGCGACGCCGGACGGCGCGTACGCGTTCGTCGCGATGACGAACGTCGACCGCGTGGCGACGATCTCGCTGCGCGGCACGCCGCGCGCGGTCGGCGGGACCGAGCTGCGGCTGTTCGACAAAGGCCCGTACGGGACGCAGCCGGCCGCGCTCGCGCTCTCGAAAGACGGCGCGCGGCTGTACGTCGCGCTGGCCGGCCTCAACGCGGTCGCGGTGATCGACGCGCGCGATCCGGTCCACTTGCACCGGCTCGGCCTGATCCCGACCGGCTGGTACCCCACCGCGCTCGCGCTCGCGAACGACGACCGCACGCTCTACGTGGTGAACACGAAAGGATTCGGCCACGACGCCGGCTTCACCGGGGATCCGGCGATCTTCGCCGACTCGAACGCGGTGTGGTCGACGCTGCAGAAGATCGACCTCGCCGCGGTGCAGCTCAAGTCCAGCACCATGACGACGCTGGCGAATACGCGCCGCGTGGTGACCACGCCCGTGACCTACCCGAAGGGGATCACGCACGTCGTCGTGATCCTCGAGGAGAACAAGACGTTCGACGCGATGCTGGGGGATCTCGGCGCGCCGTACGGCGATCCCGCGCTGGTCTCGTTCGGCGAGAGCGTCACGCCGAATCTGCACGCGCTGGCGCGCCGCTACGCGGTCGCGGCGAACGTCTTCGCCGACGCCGAAGAGTCGGACGCCGGGCACCAGTTCTTCGCCGGGGGAACGGCGACGCTGTACTCGGAGCGCACGCTGTTCGCCAAAGGCGGCCGCACGCCGCTCGTCAACAAGAACGAGGATCCGGAAGACTACCCGCGCCTCGGCTACGTCTTCAACGCGCTCGCGCGGCACCGCATCAACTTCCGCGACTACGGCGATCTGATTCGCGTGAGCGGCTACGACGAAGGGCAGGCGAAAGACCCGAAGGCCGACGATCCGCAGTGGGTGAGCGCCGACGACAAAGACGCGCCGACGCAAGGGCTCGGCGGGCTCTACGGTCTCGACGTTCCCGCGCCCGCGGTGCTCGCCGGCCACGTCGACGTGAACTTTCCGGGCTGGAACTTGCGCATTCGCGACGAGCGGCGCGCGAAGGAGTTCGTCCGCGACTACGGCGCGCTGGTCGCGCTAGGCCGGCAGCCGCGGTACACCTACATATGGCTCCCCGCCGACCACACCGGCGCGGGGCCGGGGATTCCGCCGATTCCCGAAGAGGTCGCCGACGGCGACCGTGCGCTCGGGCTCATCGTGCAGTATCTTTCGCACCTGCCGTCGTGGAAGCACACCGCGCTGTTCGTGATGCCCGACGACGCGCAGTCCTCGCGCGATCACGTCGACGAGTACCGCACGTACGCGATCGTCGCCGGGCCGTGGGTGAAGCGGCACTACGTCGGCATGCACCATCTCTCGACGGTCAGCGTGCTGAAGACGACCGAGCAGATTCTTCGCTTGGGCACGCTCTCGCTCGGCGACACGCTGGCGACCGACATGAGCGATTTCTTCACCGCGTACGGCAGCGACGGCGCGCCGTACGACGCGATCCCGGTTCCCACCCAGACGGCGAGCGCGGAAGGCAACCGCATCGCGGCGCTGCTCGAGCGCACCGACCAGAGCGCGCCGGACGCGGACACCGCGCGCGGCGCCCGCATCGTGAGCCTTTCGCGCGAAGCGGACAAGCTGGCGCAGCAGCGATACGCGATGCGGCCCGAGATCTATCGGCGCCAGCAAGCGGCGCTCTACGCGCGCGCGGTCGCGGTGCTGGACGGTGCGGCGTCGGACACGGCACCGAGCGCGGACGGCGACTGATTGAGCCGGGCGGGCAAAACGAGGTACCATCCACGCATGCGTGCGAGCGACGTGAGCCTTCTGATCCTGCGCCTGACGATGGCGATTGTGATGTTCCCGCACGGCGCTCAGAAGGCGCTCGGCTGGTTCGGCGGACCTGGGATTCAGGGCGTCGTCGCGGGATTAAGCGGCCACTTGGGCCTGCCGGCGCCGCTCGTCTATCTGGTCATCGCGCTGGAGTTCCTGGGCCCGATCCTGCTCGTGCTCGGCGTGTTGACCCGCCTGGTCGCGCTCGGCCTCACGGTCGATATGGCCGTCGCCGCAATCCTCGTGCACTTGCCGAACGGCTTCTTCATGAACTTCTCCGGCAAACAAGCCGGTGAAGGAGTCGAGTTCTTCATCCTGCTCGTCGGCATCGGCCTCGCGCTCGTGGTCGGCGGCCCCGGCCGCATCGCCCTCATGAAGAAGATCTAGGGCGGCGCCCCTATCGCTTCAGGAGCCGCGCGTCGAAGACGAATTCTTCGAGGCCCGGATCGATGGCAAGGGTCTGCGCATTGGCGTGCGCGGGATTGACGATGAAGTTGCGCTCGGCTTTGATGATTGCCGAAGGGACGCTTAACGTGAGTGTGGCGCGCGAGCGCAGCCACGCGTCACCGTAACGTCGGGCAACAGCTGAATCCAAGCCGTCCCAACCAGCCGGCGGTTCGCCGTACTCGACGGCGTTTTCGGGAAACGACGTGCCGACGAACACGAGATCGTCCGGCAGTTCGTCGGGATCGACGTTCGCCAGGTACTCGAGTGCCGCGAGCGAGCGCGTCGAGGACGCGTACGCCGCGCGCGTTCCGATACGATTCCACCGTCCGCCGACCCGCTCCGCGCCGACGCCCGCGAAAGCATTGCGGGGCGGCGTTGCGTGAAGGCGGCGCGTGAGCCGCCAAGCACGGATCACGCGACGCCGCCGTACTCGATCGTGCCGAGGACGCGTCGTACGAGTGCCGTCCCGGGTTCCGTCGCGATGAGGTCAAGCGGTCTCTCCCCACCGAGCACACGGTTCGCTTTACGAAGCCACCGCATCGCTTTGTCGAGAGCGCCGAAGGCGCGCGCCGCTTCGAGCGTTACCTGGGCGAGCCGCATCGTGCGATCGCCCTCAGCGACGCCGAGCAGCTCACGACTGCTTTGCTTGCGCGAGATCGTCTTCTCGCTCACTCCGATCACCGCTGCTAGCTCGGGCGCCGTGTACCCGGTCTTGCGAAGCTCAGACCAGGACGCCGGCGTCAATCCAGCACGAATTGAGCTTGCCAACCCGAGCGTGTCTTTCTCGTGCTGATAGGTCATGTCGAGCATCGAGACGCCGGAGCGCATGCGCTCCAACGCCCGAAAAACCTGCGCTACAGGCTCGCTCGCCCCGCTCTTTCGCGGCTGGTCTTTTGTCTCTTGGCGGGAGGTCATTTGTCCCATCCTACCACGAGCGCCGACTTGGATCAAGTCGAGGTTCTAGTGCCTCGAAGAAGCGGCGCCGAGACAGCCAGCACCAGCGCGTTGATCGCGAGGGCGATCAGGCCGGTGTTGATGCCGGCGAGTTGGCCTTGCGAGGTTGCGGCGAAGTAGATCAGCACGAGGATGCCGGCGATGATTCCGGCGGCGACGGCGAGTGCGGGCGGGCGGCGGGCCGTGACGCCGAGGACGACGCCGGGGAAAAGCTGCGTGATTCCGTTGTAGCCGATCAACAGCAGGCCGACGAGCGACGTCTTCGCGAGCGCCCAGAAGCCGAACGCGAGCAGCGCGACGACGAGCACCAGTATGCGTGTCGTGCGCGTTTGTGCCGCGGGATCGCGCGCGACGCCGTTGTCGGCGAAGACGTTCTTCGCGACGATGCTGGCGGCGGCCAGCAGCTGCACCGCGGCGGGGACGAGCGCCGCCAGCGCGCCGGCAGCCGCGATCGCGCCGACGACCCAGGCCGGATAGAACTTCTGCACGACGAGCATGAACGACTTGTCCGCATCGCTGCCTTTGAGTCCCGGCATGACTTCGAGCGCGGTGAAGCCGGCGAAGAACACCAGCAGCAGCATCACCTGGTAGAAGGGCAGAAAGACGGCGTTGCGGCGCAGCGTGTCCTCGTCGCGCGCGCTGTAGATCGCCGCCATCGACTGCGGCCACATGAAGAAGCCGCAAGCGGTGAGGACGGTCGTCGTGACGACCCAGGTGATGCCGTTCGGCGCCGCCGGCCCGGCGATCGTGAGCCAGTTCGGATGATCGCGCAGCACCGCGTCGAGCGCGCCGGCCGGCGAGCCGAAGAAGTGCGCCGGGAGCACGAGCCCGGCGAACAGCACGCCGAGCAGCACGAGCGCGTCCTTCACCACGCTCGCCCACGCCGCGCCGCGCAAACCGGCGATGTACGTGAACGCGGCGACGAGGAAGAAGCCGACCGCGACGGCGCCGAGCGGGTTGATCGAGCCGTAGCCGGCGATCTGCACCAGGATCTGCAACCCGGTGAGCTGCAGCGTCACGTACGGGACGAGCATCACGAAGCCGAGCAGCGCGACGAGCGCGCCGAGCGCGCGGCTGCCGTAGCGGTCGGTGAAGAAGTCCGGCCCGGTGAGATAGCCGCGCTCGCGCGCGATGCGGTGGATCGGCGGCGCCAGGAAGAACGAGATGACGTACGCGAGCGTGCCGTAGCAGAGGATGTAGTACGCCGGCGCGCCTTTGCCGTACGCCCAGCCCGCTGCTCCGAGAAACGTGAACGTCGTGTAGATTTCGCCGGCGAGGAGCAGCCACAGCAGCAGCGCGCCGAAACGGCGCCCGCCAACGATGTACTCCTGCGGATCCATCGCGACGCCGCGCACGCCGCGCAAGCCGATCAGGATCGTTCCGAGCACGACGGCGGCGACGATGCCGAGCGCCACGGCGGCGTTCACGTGCGCGCGCTCCGGTAGGCGATCCACATGAACGCCGGCGTGATCAGCACCCACGCGACGATCCAGGCCAACACGAACGGGAGCCCGAGAATCCGCGGCTCAAGGCGGTTCGCGAACACCACCCCGACGGTGAGGGCAAGCGTGGGGATCACGGCGCACAGGACGGCGAGCGGACGAGTCGGCATCGGTTGCTCTGTTCCCGCCTCAGGAGGCCGGTCATCGTTCGGCGAACCGGCGAAGGTCGTGAGCGTGAAGTCCTATGCCACCCCGTACGTGACCACCGACGCCGGCGCCCTCGCCGGCGCAGTCGTGCTGCGGCCGTCGGCCGCCGTCGACCGCTTGCCGCCGATCAAGGGCGAGCCCGCGCCGATCGCCGACCGCGCGCAGGAGCAGCACGACGTACTGGTCGCGCGGCTGCGCTCGCTGGGCGTCACGGTGCACGAGATCCGCCCGGTCAGCGAGGCGCCGACCGAGTCGCTGGTCGCGGACTGCGCGCTGATGCTGCCGCACGGTGCGGTGATCGCGCGGCCTTCGCAGATCGAGCGCCGCGCCGAAGTGCTCGCGGTCGAAAAGCACCTCGACGAGCGCGGGATTCCGATCGTCGGGCGGATCGAAGCGCCAGGACTGCTCGACGCGACCGACGTCGCGCTCGCGCAAGACCGCGTCTTCGTCGGCGTTCCGCGGCCGGGCGCGGCGTTTCGGCACCGCTCGAACGAGCTGGGCCGCAAGCAGCTCGAAGCGATCGTCACGCAGCAGAATTACCGCGTCGTCGAGCTGGCGATCGCCGCCGACGTGCCGCGGCTGCGGTCGGTGTTCTCGCTGGCCGGCGAGGACACGGTGATCGCCGCGCCCGACAAGGTCGATCTCGTGGCGGCGAGCGGGCTGCGCGTCGTGGAGCTGCCGCGCGGCGAGGAGCTGGCAGCGGGCGTCGTGGCGCTCGGCGAACGGCGGGTGGTAGCGAACTTGCGCTTTCGCGAGTCAATCGCGATCATGCGCAAGGCGAAGATCGCGGTCGAAGCGCTGGACTTGTGGGAGTTCGGAAAAGCCGGCTTCGGGCCGTTCGCGCTGGTGCTCGCCCTGAAACGCGGCTGACGCCGGCGGGGTTCAAGGCTGACGGCAGATGCGACTAGCGATCCTTTCGGACATTCACGGCAACGCGCACGCGCTCGATTGCTGTCTCGACGACCTCGCCTCGCGCGGCGGCGCCGACGTGGTCGTCGCGGCCGGCGACCTGTGTCTGGACGGGCCGAAGCCGAAGAAGGTGCTCGAGCGCTTGAGCGCGATCGGCGCGCGCTGCCTGCGCGGGAACACGGATCGCATGATCGGCGAAGGCGAGCTCGCACAGCTCGATCCGGAGGACGCGCGCGGCGTCGCGTGGGCGCGCAAAGAGATCGGCGAGGGCTGGACGCGCCGGCTCGCGGGGCTGCCGAAGACGCTCGCGTTCGGCGAGGGCGAGGACGGTCTGCTCGTGTGCCACGCGAACCCGCTCAGCGACGACGAGCACGTGTGGCCCGACGCGTACGACGACACGCTGGAGCACTTCTTCGACGGCGTCACGCAGCGGACGGTCGCCTTCGGCCATCTGCATCTTTCGTACGTGCGAGTCTGGCGCGGGCGCACGCTGGTCAACGTCGCTTCGGCGGGACTGCCGAAAGACGGCGATCCGAACGCGCACTACGCGATCCTCACCTGGCGATCCGGCGGCTGGGAAGTGCAGTCGCGGCGCGTCCCGTTCGACGTCGAGAAAGTTGTGAAACAGCTGCGCAAGAGCGGCATCCCCGACGTCGCGAAGCACGTTCAAACCTTGCGGCGCCATCGCTATCCCAAGCTCGGTCCGCCGGGCGCGGTGATTCCGTGAGCGCGACGGCGCTGCGGATCGAGCGGCTCGTCAAGCGCTACGGAGAGTTCACCGCCGTCGACGGCATCTCGTTCGAGGTCCCGGAGGGTGAGTTCTTCGGGCTGCTGGGGCCGAACGGCGCCGGGAAGACGACGACGATCAACGCGATCGTCGGCTTGGCGAACATCACCAGCGGCTCGATCTCGCTGTTCGGACACGACGTGGTACGTGACTGGCGCACCGCGCGCCGTCAGGTCGGGCTCGCCCCGCAGGAATACAACTTCGACCGCTATCTCAACATTCGCGACGTGCTGATCTACCAGGCCGGTTACTACGGGATTCGTGGCAAGGCGGTCGAGCGGCGCGCCGACATGCTGCTCGAGCGCTTCGATCTCGCCTCGAAGGCGAAGCAGCCGTACATCAAGCTCTCGGGCGGGATGAAGCGGCGGCTCACGCTGGCGCGCGCGCTGATCCACGAGCCGCGGCTGGTGATCCTCGACGAGCCGACCGCCGGCGTCGACGTCGAGCTGCGGCTGGAGCTGTGGTCGCTCCTGCGCGAGTTGAACACGAACGGAACGACGATCATCTTGACCACGCACTACCTCGAAGAAGCGGAAGAGCTGTGCGACCGGATCGGGATCATCCAGTCCGGCAAGCTGGTCGCGCTGGAGCGCACCCAGCAGCTCGTCGGCGACGGCTCGCTGCAGGACGTCTTCCTGGAGCTGACGCGGCGATGATCGCGAACGCGGTCGGCTTCCAGACCCTCGTCAAGCGCGAGATGGTGCGGACGTTCTCGATCATCAACCAGGTGATCTGGCCGCCGGTGATCCAGACGCTGTTGTACGTGTTCGTGTTCGGCCTGGCGCTGGGCAGCCGGATCAAGGACGTGCAGGGCGTCCCGTACGCGCAGTTCCTGATCCCCGGACTGATCATGCTGCAGGTCATCGACCAGACGTACAGCGAGAGCTCCTCCTCGGTG
>Ga0213878_10000055_pt1 | contig 73050 bp, 61 predicted proteins | sample VelepicoBEBS_R02_FD_161053 | JGI IMG/M metagenome (GOLD analysis project Ga0213878, IMG submission 161053) | Vellozia epidendroides bulk soil microbial communities from rupestrian grasslands, the National Park of Serra do Cipo, Brazil - BS_R02 | ecosystem: Environmental > Terrestrial > Soil >... | reverse complement strand
CTCGCCTAGGCTGCGGACCTTCTTCACGCCCTCATGCCGCGATGAACGTCTTCCGCCTTTCCACCCTGTCCTTGATGCTGCTGGGCGGCGCCGCGCTGGCTGCCGCGCCTCGTTCCGGCCTGGACCTGACCGGCTTCGACCGCGCAGTGCGTCCGCAGGACGACCTGTTCCGCGCCGCCAACGGCCACTGGCTGGCGACGACGGGGATCCCGGCCGACAAGCCCAACTACGGCAGCTTCATTGAGCTGGCCGACCTGTCCGACAAGCGGGTGCGCGAGGTCGTCGAGTCGCTGGCCGCGACCCCGCAGAAGGCCGGTTCGGCGGCGCAGAAGATCGTCGACTTCTACGCCGCCCACCTGGACATGGCGGCCATCGACCAGGCCGGCATGGCGCCGCTGAAGCCGCTGCTGGAGGGCGTTGACGCGATCGCCAGCCGCGAACAGTTCGCGGCCTGGCTGGGCGCCCGTGCCGGCCAGGTGGCCGGCCTGGTCGACCTCGATGTCGACGCCGACTTCAAGCAGCCGGGCATCAATCGCCTGCTGGTGCATCAGGCCGGCCTGGGCCTGCCCAACCGCGACTACTACCTGAAGACCGACGACGCGCGCATGGCCAAGGCCCGCGCCGCCTACCTGGCCTACCTCGAGACGCTGGCCCGCGAGGCCGGCCTGGCCGATCCGGCCGCCGCCGCCGGCCGCGTGATGGCGCTGGAGCGGCGCATCGCCGAACTGCACTGGGACCAGGTCGCCAACCGCGACCCCGTCAAGCTCTACAACCCCATGACGCCCGCCGAACTGGCCGCGAAGGCGCCAGGCCTGGACTGGCAGGGCTTGCTGAAGGCCGCTGGCATGCCCGCGCTGCAGCGGTTGTCGGTGTCACAGCCCAGCTTCTGCATCGGCCTGGCCCGGCTGGTGGGCGAGACCCCGCTGGACGAGCTGCGTCTGTACGCCAAGCTGCGCATGCTGGACAGCCTGGCCGGCGTGCTGCCCGGGCCCGTACGCGACGCCAGCTTCGCCTTCCACGGTACGGCGCTGAGCGGCGCCACCACCGAGCGGCCGCGCTGGCAGAAGGCCGTCGCCGGCGTCAACGGTGCGCTCGGCGAGGCGGTGGGCCAGGTCTATGTGCAGCGCTACTTCCCGGCCGCCGACAAGGCCCGCATGCTGACGCTGGTGGGCAACCTGATGTCGGCCTACAAGGACTCCATCGGCACGCTGACCTGGATGACGCCGGCAACCCAGGCCGCCGCCCAGGAGAAGCTGTCCAAGTACATGGTCAAGATCGGCTACCCCGAGACCTGGCGCAACTATTCGGGGCTCGAGGTGCGCGCCGGCGACGCACTGGGCAACACGCTGCGGGCCGGCCGCTTCGGCTGGCTGTACCAGGCCGCCAAGGCCGACCAGCCGGTGGACCGGCGCGAGTGGCTGATGACGCCGCAGACCGTCAATGCCTATTACAACCCGATGATGAACGAGATCGTTTTCCCGGCCGCCATCCTGCAGCCGCCGTTCTACAGCAGCCAGGCCGACGACGCCGTCAACTACGGTGCCATCGGCGCCATCATCGGCCACGAAATCAGCCACGGCTTCGACGACGAGGGCAGCCAGTTCGACGGGGACGGCGCTCTGCGCAACTGGTGGACCGAGGCCGACCGCAAGGCCTTCGACGCCATAGGCGCCAGGCTGGTTGCGCAGTACGACGCGTACGAGCCCATCCCCGGCAAGCATGTCAACGGCCAGCTGACGCTGGGGGAGAACATTGCCGACCTGTCCGGCCTGCAGATCGCCTATAAGGCCTATCTGCGCTCACTGGGCGGCAAGCCGGCGCCGGTCATCGACGGCTACAGCGGCGAGCAGCGCTTCTTCCTCGGCTGGTCGCAGGCCTGGCGCGAGAAGTCGCGCGAGCAGCGCCTGCTGCGGCTCCTGACGGCCGACCCGCATGCGCCGTCCGAGTTCCGCGCCAACGGCGCCGCCGTCAACCACGACGGTTTCCACGACACCTTCAAGACCCAGCCGGGCGACAAGATGTTCAAGCCGGCCGCGGAGCGCATCCGCATCTGGTGAGCCGATCCGCCGCCCGGGCCTACGCTCGCCGGCCGGCGGGCGTCAAGTCCGGGCGTTGTGGTTTTGCTGCGTCGCACAAGACGCGGAGGCCCGACGGAGAATCGCCGCTTTCGAACAAATGCCACCCGCAGCTGGTGGTGCTCGTGAAGTGAGTTCTTCCCAAGCGGCACGCAGCCCCATGGCGCTGGCGGGCCTGACCCTCGGCGCCCTCGGGGTGGTCTACGGCGACATCGGCACCAGCCCGCTGTATGCCCTCAAAGAAGTCTTCCATGGCGGCCATGTCGCCACGACGCCGGACAACATCCTCGGCGTGCTCTCCCTGCTGTTCTGGACGTTGACCATCGTCGTCTCGGTCAAGTACGTGCTGCTGATCCTGCGCGCGGACAACAACGGCGAGGGCGGCCTCATCGCCATGCTGGCGCTGGCCGCCAACGCGGTGAACGGCCGGCCGCGGTTGCGGCGCGGCCTGATGATGGTCGGGCTGTTCGGCACGGCTATCTTCTTCGGCGATGCGGTGATCACGCCGGCCATGACCGTACTCAGTGCAATTGAAGGCATCGAGGTCTACGCGCCGGACTACCACGATGCCGTGCTGCCGGTCTCGCTGCTGGTGCTGGCCGGCCTATTCTCGGTGCAGCGTTTCGGCACGGGCGGCATTGGCAAGGCCTTCGGTCCGGTCATGCTGGTCTGGTTCCTGAGCCTCGCGGCGCTGGGCCTGCCCCATGTATTCGACAACCCGCGCGTGCTGGCGGCCGTCAACCCGCTGTACGCGCTGCGCTTCTGCCTGGAGTACCGCTGGGTGGCCTTCGTCGCGCTGGGCGCGATCGTGCTGGTCGTGACCGGGGGCGAGGCGCTCTATGCCGACCTGGGCCATTTCGGCAAGAAGCCCATCCGCATCGCCTGGTACGGCGTCGTCATGCCGGCCCTCGTCATCAACTACTTTGGCCAGGGCGCCATGCTGCTGGACAACCCCGAGGGTGTGAAGAACCCCTTTTTCCTGCTCGCGCCGGCCTGGGCCGAGATCCCGCTCTTCCTGCTCGCCACGGCGGCAGCCGTCGTGGCGTCGCAGGCGCTGATCACGGCGGCCTTCTCGGTCACCAAGCAGGCCATCCAACTGGGTATCCTGCCGCGGCTGCGCATCCTGCACACCAGCGTGCGCGACACCGGCCAGATCTACGTGCCCTTCGTCAACTGGGGCCTGTTCGCGCTGGTGGTCGTCGCGGTGGTCTTCTTCGGCTCGTCGAGCAAGCTGGCCGGCGCCTACGGCGTGGCTGTCACCATAGACATGACGATCACGACGGTGATGACGTTCTTCGTCGTCCGTTTCGGCTGGCGCTATCCGCTGCTGCTGTGCCTCGCCGCCACCGGCCTGTTCTTCGTCATCGACGTGACCTTCCTGGCGTCCAACCTGCTGAAGCTGCTGCACGGCGGCTGGTTCCCTCTGCTGATCGGCATCGCGATGTTCACGCTGATGCTGACCTGGAAGCAGGGCCGAAAGCAGCTCTCCGACAAGCTGCGCGAGGACGCCATCGAGCTGGGTGCCTTCCTCGAGGCCGTCTTCATCAACCCGCCGCTGCGCGTGGCCGGCACGGCCGTCTTCTTGTCGGCGGAGAAGGGCAGCACGCCCAATGCGCTGTTGCACAACCTCAAGCACAACAAGGTGCTGCACGAGCAGAACATCTTCGTCACCGTCAAGCACCATGAGGTGCCGTGGATCGACCTGGAACAGCGCTGCGAGGCAGAGGCGCTGGGCCACAGCTGCTGGCAGGTGGCGCTGCACTTCGGCTTCAAGGACGAGCCCGATGTGCCCGAGGCGCTGGCGCTGCTGAAGAAGCAGGGTGTCCTGCTCGACGACATGGAGACCAGCTACTTCCTGAGCCGCGACATCGTCATCCCGACCATAGGCTCGGGCATGGCGCTGTGGCGCGAGAAGCTGTTCGCCAGCATGCACCGCAACGCCGCGGCGGCGGCGGACTTCCTGCACCTGCCGACCAACCGCATCGTCGAGCTGGGCAGCAAGGTCGAGATCTAACTAGCCCAGAGGGCGCCGCTCCAGGCGCCCGTCGTGCACATGCGCCACCTCGTTCCTGGCTAGCGGCTGCCAGGACTCGGCGTCATCGCCCAGCGGTTCCGACGCGATCGCCCAGCCGCCCGGCTGGGGCTTGAGGTAGAGGCTGGGCGGCCTGTCGTCGCTGGCCCAGCGCACCGCCCAGAGCCGCTCGCCGTCGGCCAGCGCGGCCGAGAATCGCAGCGGCGTATCGACGCCGCGCGCCGCCATCTCGGCGACCGTGTCGCATAGCACCTGGCGGATGGCGGCCTCGACCGCCTCGCCGTCCTGCACGCGCGCCATCATCAGCAGGAACAGCAGCTCCGAGTCGGTCGCGCCGCGGCGCATGTCGTAGAGCGCGTCCGGCAGCAAGGCCTCCAGGCGGCGGCGCAGGCGCGGGAAGTCTCCGACCTGGCCATTGTGGATGAAGAGATAGCGGCCGAGGTGGAAGGGGTGGCAGTTCTGCCTGGAGACTCCACCGCCGGTGGCCGCCCGCACGTGGGCCATGAAAAGACGCGAGCGCACGTTGGCGCACAGGGCCAGCAGGTTCTCGTCGCTCCACGCCGGCATGACCTCGCGGTAGATGCCCGGCGTGTCGCGCTCGCCATACCAGCCGATACCGAAGCCGTCGCCGTTCGTTGCCGTCTTCGCCTCAGAGGCCTGCAGGCTCTGGCGCACCAGCGAATGGCGTGGCTTGCAGACCAGCTCCTCCAGAAAAATCGCGTCGCCCGAATAGGCCAGGAAACGGCACATCCCTCATCCTCTTTGGTTGTCATTCGCGCGGCTATGCTGGCTGCATGCGCCGCTTGCTGCAAGACTTTTCGCCCTCCACCGTCGTTGCCGGCTTCGTCGCGGTGCTGGTGGGCTACACCAGCTCGGTGGCCATCATCTTCCAGGCCACGGTGGCGCTGGGTGCCACGCCGGCCCAGACTGCCTCCTGGCTGTGGGCGCTGGGCCTGGGCATGGGCCTCACCAGCCTGGTCCTGAGCCTGTGGACCCGCCAGCCCATACTGACGGCCTGGTCGACGCCCGGCGCGGCGCTGCTGGCCTCGACCTCGGGAGTGGAGATGCCTGAGGCCATAGGCGCATTCGTCGTCTGCGGCCTGCTCATCGCCTGGGCCGGCGCCAGCGGCTGGTTCGAGAAGCTGATGGACCGCATCCCGGTAGCCATCGCGTCGGCTCTGCTGGCTGGCGTGCTGACGCGTTTCGGCCTCGATGCGGTCAGCAGCGTGAGGACGGCGCCGGTCCTGGTGCTGGCGATGGCCGCGGCATTCCTGCTGGGGCGGCGCCTGTGGCCGCGCTATGCCGTGCCCGGCGTGCTCGTCGCCGGCATTGCCGTCGCGCTGGCGCAGGGGCGGCTCAGCCTGCTGGGCCTGGACACCTCGCAGGTCTTCGCGCTGCCGGTATGGACGGCGCCGCACTTCACCTGGCATGCCGCCGTCGGTGTGGCGCTGCCTCTCTTCATCGTCACGATGGCCTCGCAGAACCTGCCCGGCGTGGCGGCCCAGCGCGCCAGCGGCTATCAGACGCCAGTGTCCGCCAGCATCGCCGTGACGGGCGCCGCGACGACGCTGCTGGCGCCCTTCGGCGGCTATGCGCTCAACCTTGCCGCCATCACGGCGGCCATCTGCATGGGCCGCGAGGCGCATGAGGACCCGGCGCGGCGCTACACGGCCAGCGTGGCCGCAGGCCTGTTCTACGTGCTGCTGGGCCTGGGCGGCGGCGCCGTCGCGATGCTGCTGGCGGCCTTCCCGCGCGAGCTCGTCGCGGCCATCGCGGGCCTGGCGCTGCTGGGCACCATCGCCGGTGCGCTTGCCGCGGCACTGAAGGACGAGGCCCACCGCGACGCGGCCATCCTGACCTTCCTCGTCTGCCTGTCGGGCATCAGCGTCTTCGGCATCGGCGCGGCCTTCTGGGGCGTGGTGGCGGGTGGCGTCGCGACGCTGGTGGCTACGTTCAGGCGCTCTCAGCCCTAGGCCTGCGGGGCGCGCTGCCCTGTGCAACACTGGCCGGCGATGAATCCACAGGCCCGCCCATGAAGCTGCTATTCGTTGCCGATCCCCTCGACACCTTCAAGACCTACAAGGACTCCACCTTCGCAATGATGCGCGAGGCGGCCCGGCGCGGCCACGACATCCTCGCCTGCGAGGTCGGCCAGCTGGTCTGGCAGCGCGGCGGCCGGGTGACGGCGCGTGCTGCCCGCCACATCATGCTGACGGGCAACGCGCAGGACTGGTTCAAGGTCCAGTCGACCGGCGACGTCGCGCTGGCCGATGTCGGCGCGGTGCTGATGCGCAAGGATCCGCCGTTCGACAGCGAGTTCTTCTACGCCACCCATCTGCTCGGCCAGGCCGAGCGCGAGGGCGCCCGTGTCTTCAACAAGCCCAGCAGCCTGCGCGAGCATCCGGAGAAGCTCGCCATCATGGAGTTCCCCGAGTTCATCTCGCCCACGCTGGTCACGCGCGACCCGGCCGAGATCCGGGCCTTCCACGCCGAGCAGCGCGACATCATCCTCAAGCCGCTGGACGGCATGGGCGGCATGGGCATCTTCCGCGTCAAGGACGACGGCCTCAACCTCGGCAGCATCATCGAGACGCTGAACAAGGAAGGCACCCAGACGGTCATGGTGCAGCGCTTCATCCCGGCCATCGCCGAGGGCGACAAGCGCATCCTCATCATCGGCGGCAAGCCGGTGCCGCATTGCCTGGCGCGCATCCCGCAGGGCGGCGAGGTACGCGGCAACCTTGCGGCCGGGGGCAAGGGCGTGGCGCGGCCGCTGACCGCGCGCGACCGCGAGATCGCCGAGCAGCTGGGCCCCATCCTCGTGCGGCGCGGCCTGCTGCTGGTGGGCCTGGACGTCATCGGCGAGAACGTCACCGAGATCAACGTGACCAGCCCGACCTGCTTCCAGGAGATCACGGACCAGAGCGGCTTCGATGTCGCCAGGATGTTCATCGACGCCCTCGAGGAGGTCCTGGCATGAAGCGCCGCGACTTCACGTTCATGAGCCTCGCCGCCCTGGGCCTGCCGGTGCTGGCCGGGGGCGACTCCCTTGGCACGATGAGCGAGAGCTTTCTCGAAGCGTTCTGGAAGCTCGATCCCGACGCCGCCGTGATGTCCGGCCGCTTCGAGTTTGCCGGCCACGTGACGCTGCCCAGCGCCGCGCAGCGCCAGCGCACGCGTACCTTCGCAAAGGACTGGCTGGCGCGCTTCCAGCGCCTGTCCGACGCACAGCTCTCCACCACCGACCGCATGGACCGCGAATTGCTGGTCGGCAAGCTGCAGGGCGACCTGTGGCGCCTGGACAAGCTGCGCGAATGGTCCTGGAACCCCGCCGAGTACAACCCGGCCGGGCCGCTGGACCTGTTGCTCAACACCGACTACGCACCGCTGCCGGTGCGGCTCAAGGCGCTCAGGCCGCGTGTCGCGGCGATGCCGGCCTATTACCGTGCGGCACGGGCCAGCCTGGCCGGCGTCGCGCGCGAGCACACCGAGCTGGCCATCCAGCAGGCACCCGGCGTGCTGGGCGTGCTGGACGACATCGCTGCGCGTGCTGCCGAGGCCGGCCAGGCGGGCGCCTTCAAGGCGCCGCTGGCCCAGGCGCGGGCGGCGGTGAACGGCTATGTCGCGCATCTGCAAGCCCTCAAGCCGGTGCGCAGCTTCCGCCTCGGTGCCGAGCTGTACGAGCCCAAGTTCGTGCACGATATCCAGTCCGCCCGCACGGCACGCGAGACCTACGACCTGGCTCAGCAGCGCCGCGAGGAGGTGCTGGCCAGCATGCAGGTTCAGGCCGCTGCGCTGTGGCCTACGGTCATCGGCAGCGAGCCGCCGCCCGCCGACCGTTTTGCGCTGATCGGCCGCGTCATCGACAAGCTCAGCGAGAGGCATGTCAGACGCGAGAATTTTGTCGACGAGATCCGCGCGCAGATCCCGCAGCTGGAGGCCTGGGTGCGCGACCATGACCTGCTGAGCCAGGACGCCAGCAAGCCGCTGGCCGTGCGCGAGACGCCCGTCTACCTGCGCGGCGTGGCCGGCGCCAGCATCGAGGCGCCGGGCCCCTACCGGCCCCAGGACAAGACCTATTACAACGTCACGCCGCTTGACGACCTGACGCCCGAGCAGGCCGAGAGTTCGCTGCGCGAGTACAACCACTGGATCCTGCAGATCCTCAACATCCACGAGGCCATTCCGGGCCATTACACCCAGCTGGTGCATGCCAACCGCGCGCCCAGCAAGGTCAAGGCCTTGTTCGGCAACGGCGCCATGGTGGAGGGCTGGGCCGTCTACGGCGAGCGCATGATGATGGAGAGCGGCTACGGCGCCTCGCCCGAGATGACGCTGATGTACGGCAAATGGCATCTGCGCTCGGTCACCAACACCGTGCTCGACTACGGCGTTCATGTGCTGGGCATGGGCGAAGCCGAGGCGCTGGACCTGCTGGTGCGCCAGGCCTTCCAGACCGAGCGTGAGGCCAGGGAAAAGTGGCGTCGCGTGCAGCTGACATCGGTGCAGCTGACCAGCTACTTCAGCGGCTATAGCGAGATCTTCGCGTTGCGTGAGCAGTTGAAGGCCAGGCCTGGCTTCAACCTCAAGGCCTTCCACGAGCAGTTCCTCGGCTATGGCAACGCACCGGTGCGACTGATCGCCGCCGAGATGCTCAAGGGCTGAGCGCGGCTTCGGGTGGTGTCGGGGCCGATTAGCATCGGCGCTCCACGGAGGAGCTACCGAATGCCCTGGCGCCCACTGGCCGTTTCGCTGGCCGTCTGTCTCAGCTTGAACACCGCCCATGCGGCCACCGATCCCGCGCAGCTGCGGGCACTGCTGACCGAGCAGCGTTACGCCGCCGCTCGCACTGACGTCGAGGCGCTGCTGCGCAAGCCCCGGCCCGACACGGCCGAGCGGGCCGTCGTCTACCAATGGCTGTTCGCCCGCGACGATGGCGCCGCCATAGACCGCCGCACGCTGGGCGTGCTGGCCGACGGCCGGGCCGAGGCCGTCGACCTGCTGGCCGCCGGCCGCCTGGCGCTGGACCGGCGCGATTTCGAGCGCGCCAAGACCTGCTTCGAACGCGCGCTGGAGCGCGCCAACCTGCCGCTGGAGCGCGCCGAGGCCTTGCGCGGCCTGGGCCAGCGCCACTACCAGCTGCGCGAGTTCGATGCGTCGCTGGCCCAGCTGGAGCAGGGCGTGGCGCAGGTGCGCACGGCGGACGGGCTGGCGGCGCTGGCCGACACGCTGATCCGCCTGGGCCGCACCGAGGATGCCATCGTCGCGGCCGAGGCCGCCGTCGCGCTGAATCGCCACCACGAGGCCGCCCATTACCTGCTCGGCAACGGCTATACGCGCGAGAACTACAGCCAGCTCGAGGCCCGCCTGGGCGAGGCCTTCGTGCCGCTGATGGCCGACGTGAAGCGCGCCTCCGAGGCCTTCGAGCAGGGTGACTTCGACGCTGCCCTGGGGCTGAGCCTGGACCTGCTGCGGCGTTGCCCCCAACTCGGCCGCGCCCACGCCATTGCGGCCAAGGCGCTGGAGTCGCAGCGCTTTCGCATCGACGTGCACCGCGCCGCCTACGAGCGCCGCTTTGCCGCCACACCCATGCCGAGCGTGCCTGGTATCGAGCGCTACGTGCTGAACTGGAAGGACTTGTCGCCGCGTCACCGGAAACGTGTCGCGCTGTCCGTTGCGCCGTGGAAGGCCTTCATCCCCGTGCTCGTCGAGGGCGGCGCCACCCATTTCATCAAGCCCATGTGGATGCGCCTGTCCGAGACGCCACAGGCCCACGCGCTGAAGGACGCCCGCATCGACTACGACTCGCGGCTGTGGGACGACGTGCGCGGCATGGGCGGCCACTTCACCGTCACCGGCATCGAGGACGTCGAGCGCAGCATCTTCGACAAGTACAACACCGTGCTGCACGAGCTGACCCACCAGGTCCATGGCGTGCTGACGGCCGACCAGTCGCGCGACATCGAGGCGCTCTACCAGCAGGCCAAGGCACGCGACGCGGCGACGCGCAACGGCTTCCTGTCGCGCTATGCCGGTGGCTCGGTGTGGGAGTACTTCGCCGAGGGCGCCAATGCCGAGGCCTCTCCACGCCGCGATGCCTACGACGGCCGCGAGATCGTGCGCGAGCGGCTGGTCCGGCTGGACCCGGCCCTGCGTACCGCCGTGAGAGGCTTCTTCGCCCAGCGCGATACGCGGGCCAGCCTGCCGGTGGCGCTGGTCAACGCGGGCAACCAGAAGCTGGAGGACGGCAAGCTGGTCGACGCCCAAGCGCTGTTCGCGCGCGCCCTCAGGCTGGCGCCCACCGACGAGCTCGCACTGGCGGCGCAGCTCAAGGTGCTGGCCATCGCGGGCGACGGCGACGCCGTCGGCGCGCTGGCCGCACGCGCACTGGCCGCCCATCCGAACAGCGGCGCGCTGCGCGTGGGTGCGGCCGACGCCCTCTGGCATGGTGGCCGCCCGCTGGCCACCGAGGTGCTGCCCGGCCTGGCGCGCGACGTGCAGGCGCTGAGCGGCGAGGACGCTTTCCGCGTCCAGCTGGCGCTGGCTGACCACCACCGCCGCCTCGGCGACACCGCCGCCGCGCTGGCCGCCTACCAGGCCGTGCTGGCCTACCAGGGCGACCAGCCCGAGGCACTGTGGGGCCGGGCCGCCGCGTTGGCGCTGGACGGTCGTTGGGATGACGCATTCGCCCAGTACCAGGCCGCGCTGCGACTGCGCACCGGACTCGTGCCGCTACGCCGCGACTATGCGCTGGATCTGCTGCGCGCCGGTCGCACCGAGGCGGCGCGCGCCCAGGTCAAGGAGGCGCTGATCCTGGACCCCGCCGACCCCGACACGCTGGCCCTGAAGGGCTGGCTGGCGCTGAGCGGCGGCGACGCCGCGGCAGCGCGCCGCGACGCCAGCGAGGCGCTGGCCCTCGGGCCGTGGAGCGACCTGGCCGTCATCGTGCAGGCCGCGGCGTTGCAGTCCCTGGGCCAAGCTGAGGCGGCGCAGACCGCCATCGCGCCGCTGCGGCAGCGCATCGCCAGCGGCGCATCGCCGCAGTACGTCTACCGGCCCGAGAAGTCGGGCTGGTTCTCGGTGCATGAGCTGCCGGCCGGTGAGCGCCGCGTGATGGAGCTGCTCGTCAAGTGAAGCCGCTGAAGCACCTGGACGCCGCCCACCTCAACGGCCTCAGCGTCGCCCTCGGGGTGGCGGCCACGCATGTCTTCGTCGGCGCGCTGTTCGGCGACACGGCCGGCCTCGCGGCGGTCGGCGGCGCCGTCTGCGCGAGCCTGCCCGACGTGCCCAACCCGCCGCAGCGCGTGCTGCCGCGGCTGCTGCCGGCCGCGGCCGTCGCGGCCATCGTGACGCTGCTGGTGGGCCTCACTGACGGCTCGCTGGCGCTGACCGTGGCGCTGGTCGCCGTCGTCACTTTCCTGTCGCTGATGGCCCTGGCCTGGGGCCTGCGCGCCGGGCCGCTGTCGTTCTCGCCGGTGTTGGCGATGGTCTTCGCGATGGCCTGGGACCGCACGGCCGGCAGCACCGCGCCCTGGGAGCATGCGCTGTGGGTGGGCGCGGGTGGCTGCGTCTACACCGGCTGGGCGCGGGCCAGCGCGGCGTTGCTGCGCCACCGGCTGCGCGAGCTGGCGTTGGCTCAGGCGCTGCGCGCGACCGAGCAGCGGCTGCGCTCGCGCGCGCAGCGCATCGCCGGCGCGGTGGGCGCCGCCGAGGCCAGCATCCGCGCTTCCATCGCCGACGACGTGCTACTGGCCGAGGCGCTGCAGGCTGCGCGCGACCAGGTCTTTGCCGCTCGCCGCTCGCCGCGCAGCCGCCGTCAGACCGACCTCGTGCTGGGCCTCATCGAGCTGCGCGACCTGCTGCTGGCCAGCCGGTTGGATACCGAGCTGCTGGGCCATGACTTCCCCGGCCGCCAATGGCGGGCCGCGCTGGCCGAGACGCTGCGCCACCTCGCCGACACGCTCGCCGCGCTGGCCGACACCGTGGCCTATGGCGCACCGCTGCCCGAGGTGTCGGCCGAGGCCTGGCGGGCGCAGCTGGCTGCGCGACTGGCCGACGTCAGCGCGCCGGCCGGCGATTCGCGCGCCCATCTGGTGTCGGCGCTGCAGTCGCGCGTGGGGCATATGCTGGACGACGTCGGCGCCATGGTTGCGCGTCAGGCTCAGGGCGACGAGGCCGACGATGCAGCCAGCCCCTGGACGCCCGAGCGCCTGGCGCCCTTCGTGTCGCCCGAGGGCTGGCCGCTGGCGGCGCTCAAGCCGCACCTGAACCTGCAATCCAGCGTCATGCGCCATGCGCTGCGCTCGGCGCTGGCGCTGGCGCTTGCCTATGCGCTGGGCGCGTTCCTGCCTTGGGCGGCGCATCCGTTCTGGCTGATGCTGAGCGTGGCCGTCGTGCTGCGCGGCAACCTGGAGCAGACGCTGTCGCGCCGCAATGAGCGCATCATCGGCACCGTGCAGGGCTGCCTGCTCGTGCTGCTGCTGGCCCATGTGGCCTGGGAGCCATTGCTGGCCCTGTGTTTCATAGCCGCCGTTGGCACGGCCCACGCCTATGTGAACCGCCGCTACCGCGTCGCCGCGACGGCCGCGACGCTGATGGCCTTGCTGCAGCCGTTGATGCTGGCGCCGGGCAGCGACCCTGCCGTCGTCGAGCGCCTTGCCGACACCGTCATCGGCGCGGGCCTGGCATGGCTGTTCAGTTTCGTGCTGCCGTCCTGGGAGCGCAACGCTGTGCCGCGCCTGGGTGCGCAGCTGCGCGGCGCGCTGGCCCGGCATGCGTCCAACATGCTTCGCTGGATTCCAAGCGCCGAGGAGCAACTGGCCCAGCGGCTGTCGCGCCAGCAGGCCTACGCGGCGCTGTCCGCGCTGGCCGCGGTGGCCCAGCGTACCCGCGTCGAGCCGCAGAGCGTGCGCCTGCCCGAGACCGACATCGAGTCGGCGCTGAGCCATGGCTATCGCCTGATGGCCCTGCTGGGCGCCGTGCAGCACCAGGTGCAGCGCCGCAGTGCCCGGCTGGACGCCGCCCGCGCAGAGACCGCGTTGCCGCTGGCCCGCCAGGCCTGCGTAGCCGTGCTGCAGGGCGAGCCGGGCGCCAGCGACAGTGGCACTGATCCCGCCGGCCTGCCCGACGCCGATGCCGGCGCCTGGCCCGAGCACCTGGGCCAGCAGGACCTGACACCATGGCTGCTGCGGCGCCTGCGGCTGTGCCGCCATGAAGCGCGCGAGTTCGCCTCGGCGCTGGACCGACTTCAACCCACTTCAGGAGGATCGCCATGAGCATCCAGACCCGAGCCGCCGTTGCCTGGAAGGCCGGCGCACCGCTGACCATCGAAACCCTGGACCTTGAGGGCCCGCGCGACGGCGAGGTGCTCGTCGAGATCAAGGCCACCGGCATCTGCCACACGGATGAGTACACGTTGTCGGGTGCCGATCCCGAGGGCTTGTTCCCGGCCGTGCTGGGTCACGAGGGCGCTGGCGTCGTGCTGGAGAGCAAGGTGCCCTGGCTGAAGGCCGGCGACCATGTCATCCCGCTCTACACGCCGGAATGTCGCGAGTGCAAGTTCTGCCTGAGCCGCAAGACCAACCTGTGCCAGGCCATACGCGCCACGCAGGGCAAGGGCTTGATGCCCAACGGCACGTCGCGTTTTTCGCTGAACGGCGAGCCCGTCTTCCACTACATGGGCACCAGTACCTTCGCAAACCACATCGTCGTGCCCGGCATCGCGCTGGCCAAGATCCGGCCCGACGCGCCGTTCGACAAGGTCTGCTACATCGGCTGTGGCGTGACGACGGGCGTGGGTGCCGTGCTGTTCACGGCCAAAGTCGAGGCGGGTGCGACGGTGGTCGTGTTCGGCCTGGGCGGCATCGGCCTGAACGTCATCCAGGGCGCCAGGATGGTGGGCGCCGGCCGCATCATCGGCGTGGACATCAACCCGGCGCGTGAGGCCATGGCGCGGCGCTTCGGCATGACGGACTTCGTGAACCCCAAGGACGTGGGCAACGTGGTGGACCACCTCGTGCAGATGACCGACGGTGGCGCTGATTACTCGTTCGAGTGTGTTGGCAATGTGCAGCTGATGCGCCAGGCGCTGGAGTGCACGCACAAGGGCTGGGGGCGCAGCATCATCATCGGCGTGGCGCCGGCCGGGGCGGAGATCGCGACGCGGCCGTTCCAGCTGGTGACGGGGCGCAAGTGGGAAGGGTCGGCGTTTGGCGGCGCGCGCGGCCGCACCGATGTGCCAAAGATCGTCGACTGGTACATGGAGGGCAAGGTTGCGATCGACGAGCTGATCACGCACAAGCTGAAGCTGGAGCAGATCAACGAGGGTTTCGAGTTGATGCGACGGGGGGAGTCGATCCGATCGGTGGTCGAGTTCTGATCTTGTTGGTTGCTCTTGCGGAGAGAGCCTTGGCGCCTGTCTGCACAGCCGCGGGAGTCCGCTCCGCCCGCCGGGCTCGGTGCACCGAGTCGAAAGGCTCCCCGCAGGAGCGGCCTACCGAGCCGTCCGATACGGCTCGTCCTCGGGCACGAAGTCCTGCTCCCGCATCGCGTCCGCGATCCAGTCCTCTACGGCCGGGTGGGCCAGCAGCGCGTCGCGGTAGGCCGCGGCGGCCTCGGACACCGGCAGGCCAAAGCGACTAAGCCGCACCGCCACTGGCGCGAAGTAGGCGTCCGCCGCGCCGAACGCGCCGAACAGGAAGGGCCCGCCGCTGGCCTTCAGCGCCTCGCTCCAGGCCGCGTCAAGGCGGGCCACGTCGGCGCGCAGCGCCTCGTCCCCGGCCCACAGTTTGGCGCCCACGTCGGGGAAGAACACCTCGATGTTCATCGGGCAGGCGGTGCGCAGCCGCGTGAAGCCGCCGTGCATCTCGGCGCACAGGCTGCGCGCCCGGGCCCGCGCCCGGGCGTCGCGCGGCCATATGGCCAGCTCGGGGTGGCGGTCGGCGATGTACTCGGCGATGGCTAGCGTCTCCCAGACGGTGAAGCCGTCGGCCTCGACGAGGACCGGCACGCGCCGCGTGGGGCTGACGCCGGCGATGACGCGATTCCAATCCGAGCCCGGTCTGAAGTCGAAGCGCAGCCTGACCTCCTCGAAGGGAATACCGAAGGCGGCCAGCAGCACGCCGCTGCGCATGGACCAGGACGAGTAGTTCTTGTTGCCGATGTAGAGCTTCATGACGGCGAGCTTAAGGATTGCGGCCCGGGCCCGGGTTGATCAATCCGCAACGGATTGATGCCTGGCGCGCCAGGCGTCCAGCCGCGCGACGCCCATGCCGGGTGCCAGGTAGTCGGGCAGCACGGTCTCCAGCGAGGCCGGGGCGATGCCGAGCTCGGCCAGGCCGGGCTGGTGGCCACCCGGCACGTTGGGCACGCGCAGCGAGGCGAGGTTGTCGCGCGACAACAGCGGTTCGCCGGGCAGGCATTCCATGCACAGGGCCTGCAGCGCGGCCAGCGGCGCGGGCAGGGGCAGCACGGGGCGCTCGTGGCCGGCGGCGCGGCCGGCCAGCCGCGCCAGCTCGGCCAGCGTCAGCTCGCGCGGGCCGGCGATCTCGTAGATCTGGCCAACGGCCTCGCGGCGCAGCAGCGCCTGCACCAGCGCGCGGGCCAGGTCTTGCACCCAGACGGGCTGCAGCCGTGCCTGCGCACCGCCCAGCGGCAGCAGCGGGAAGCGTCGTTGCAGCCGCGCGAACAGGTTGGTGCTGCGGTCGCCCGCGCCGAATACGAGGGAGGGGCGCAGCAGCGTCAGCTCCAACCCATGCGTCTGCGCCGCGACCTGCAGAACGGCCTCGCCGGCGGCCTTGCTGCGCAGGTAGCGCGACGGTGCATGCTCGGTCACGCCCAGCGTGCCGACATGCACGAGGCGCCGCACGCCGGCCGCACCCATCGCCGACGCGAGGCGCCGGGGCAGCTCCACGTGCGCGTGCTCGAAGGCGGCTGCGCTGCCCTGCAGGATGCCGACGAGGTTGAAGACGGCGTCATGGCCAGGCAGCAGCGCGCCCAGGTCGCGGAACACGTCGGCCTGCAGGACGGTGACGCCTGGCAGGCTCTGCAACTCGCGCGCATGCGGAAGGCGCCGCGTCGGCACGGTGATGCGCGCGTCGGCGCCGAGGCGGCGAGTCAATTGCTCGCAGAGCGCGCGGCCGACGAAGCCGCTGCCGCCGAGGACGAGAACGGACAGGCTCATGACTTGGACTCCCCTGCCGCCGCCGGTGGCGGCACGTCGCTGACGTCTGCGGCGCGCGCGCCGGCCGGGCCGACGCTGGCGCCGAGGCGCTCGCGCAGCGAGGTGGCCGGCAGGCCCAGCACCTGGGCGTAGATGGCGCCGCCCAGCAGCACCTTGCGGACATAGTCGCGAGTCTCGTTGAAGGGGATGTTCTCTGCCCAGATGGCCGCGTCGAGCACGGGCCCGTCGCGCCAGCGCGCCGGGCGGTTGGGGCCGGCGTTGTAGGCGGCCGCGGCCAGGGCCTGGGCGCCATCGAAGCGGTCCAGCACCAGCTTCAGGTATTGCGTGCCGATGCGCAGGTTGAAGTCTCGGTCATGCATGCGCTCGGCGCTGTAGTCCAGGCCTACCTTCTTGGCCGTCCACTTGGCCGTGGCCGGCATGACCTGCATCAGCCCGGACGCGCCGACGTGGGAGCGCGCGTCCAGCACGAAGCGCGACTCCTGGCGGATCAGGCCGTAGACATAGGCTGCGTCCACGCCGGCGGCCTGGGCCTCGCGCTGCAACTCGGCGAGGTGGGGCAGGGGGTAGCGCTGGGCGATGTCGATCTCGGTGCGGGTGCGTTCGCTGGTGTTTATGCAACGGTCCCAGACCTCGCGGTCGCAGGCCTCCTGCGCGGCGGCCAGCAGCGCGCGGTCTCCGCGCAGCGAGATCTCGCGCAGCGAGAAGTTCCACTCGCGTACGCCCTCGCTGCGCAGACCCAGGGCTATGAGCGACAGCGCCCGCATCAGGCCAGGGTGGTTGCGCGCGGCGCGGCGCTCCTCGGCCGTCAGCGGCGCCGGGGCAGGAGGGAGCGGCGTGGGCAGGCCCAGCTCCTCGGCGGCGAGGCGCCCGAAGTAGTTCAGCGGCCCGGTCAGCGGCGAGGTGGCCAGCGCCGCGAGCTGGGCACGGGCGGCGGGCTGGTCGCCCTGCAGGCGGGTGGCGCGGGCCTTCCAGTAGGCCCAGGCCGGCTCGCGCTGCTCGCCGGAGCTCATGCGCTCGATGGCGCGCAGCGCCGCAGCCGGCGCCTTGGCACGCAGCGCCGCGCGGGCGTTCCAGGCCAGCGCGTCGTCGCTCCAGGCCAGCTCGGGCGCGAGCTTGTCGGCGCGCTCGAAGGCGGCCAGCGCGCCGTCCTGCAGGCGCAGCGCCTGCTGGCGGCCGATCTGCACCCACAACCAAGCCTGCAGGTCGGTGGGCAGCCGGCTCCACTTGTCGCGCAGCAGGTCGCCGGCCTGGTCGGGGTCGTTGGCGGCGACGCGCGCCAGCGCCAGCGCCGTCAGCTCGGCATCGAAGCGCGGCGCGCTGCGGGCCTGGCGCGTAAGGTATCGGCCGGCGTTGTCCTGCAGCTCGGCGAGCTTCTGGTCCAGTGGCTTGGCGGCCAGCAAGGCGACGGCCTGACGCGCCGCGCGCGGGCGGCCCTGCTCGGTGGCCTGGCGCGCCTTGGCCCACAAGGTGTCGGGTTTGAAGAGACCGGCGTCGACCATGGCGCTGGCCAGCTGCTGGCAACCATCGTCGCCATCGCGCTGCGCCATCCAGGCCGTGCGGGCGGTGTCGGCTGAGGGCTTGCCGCCCGCCGCCTGCTCGGCCAGCAGCGCGTAGCAGGCGACCTCGCGGTCGTCGCGCATCACATAGCTGGCATGGTCGCGGCGGAAATTGGCCCAGTCGCGGCGGCGGCCGAGCTCCAGCAGCCAGTCGTTGCGCAGCCGGTCCTCGACATAGCTGCCGGCATAGCGCGCGTAGAAGGCGTCCATGTCGGGCTGGCGGAGCTCGGCCATGCGCCCGTTCAGGTCGAAATACTCGACCCAGCCGGCCAGAGGGTGGTTCTGGCCGCGCGCTGCGTCCACCAAGCCTGTCAGGCGCTTGCGGTCGCGCTTGACCCAAGCCTCGCGGGCCTGCACGGCGAGGTCGTTGTCGGCCGCCGCCGCCGGGGCGCCAAGCGCCGTTGCCAGCAGCGCGGCTCCCAGCGCCGCTATCGCGCTGCGGCCCCTGCATTCCTTAACTCGCCTGTCCATTTGACTCATGCCTGCCGCGACTGCTACGCCGGCCAATTTAACCCAGGGCCGCCGGGTGCGGGCGATGAGTTCCAATGGCGCCACTCCGCTGATCCGAGCGCCCGATGACAGACGCCACCCCAACCGACCGTTCCCTGCTGCGCCGCCATCTGCTGGCCCAGCGCCGAGCCTTTGCCGGCACGCCCGCCTTCCAGGCTGCCGAGCATGCGCTGGGCGACGCCCTGCAGGCGCTGCTGGGCCAACTGGAGCCTGAGCTGCTGGGCGTCTACTGGCCTCTGGGCGGCGAGTTCGACCCGGGCGCCCTGGCGTACCCGCGCGCGTTGCCGTTCGCGCGCCGCGAGCCGGCCGCCATGCAGTACCGCCGCTGGGACGGTGCTGCGCCCATGGCCCGGGACGAATGCGGCATTGCCTCGTCCACGGGCGCCGTGGTCGTGCCCGACGTCGTGCTGGTGCCTTGCGTGGGCTTCACGCGTGACGGCTTCCGCCTCGGCTATGGCGGCGGCTTCTTCGACCGCTGGCTGGCCGAGCACCCCGGTGTGACGACCATTGGCCTGGCCTGGTCTGGCGCCGAGACCGGATTCCCCGTCGAGGCGCATGACCGCGCCCTGACCTTGATCCTGACCGAGCGCGAGCTCATCGCCCCTGACTGATTTCCGAGAGGACCTTGATGCATGACGGCATGACGCTGATCTCGACGCTGGCCGCCGCCTTTGGCCTGGCGCTGGTGCTGGGCCTGCTGGCGCAATGGGCCAGGCTGCCGGCGCTGGTGGGCTATCTGCTGGCCGGCGTGCTGATCGGGCCGCACACACCGGGTTTCGTCGGCGACGTGCATCTGGCCCAGCAGCTGTCGGAGGTCGGGGTCATGCTGCTGATGTTCGGCGTCGGCCTGCATTTCTCGGTGCACGATCTGGTGTCGGTGAAAGGCATCGCGCTGCCGGGCGCGCTGGTGCAGATGGCCGCGGCCACGGCCATGGGCGCGGGGCTGGCGTACTGGTGGTGGGGCTGGGAGCTCGGTGCTGCACTGGTCTTCGGCCTGGCGCTGTCGGTGGCCAGCACGGTGGTGCTGCTGCGCGCGCTGGAGGCGCGCGAGCTGCTGCACACGGGCAACGGCCGCATCGCCGTGGGCTGGCTGGTCGTCGAGGATCTGGCCATGGTGCTGGCCCTGGTGCTGCTGCCGTTGCTCGGCGGCCGCGGCGAGGGCGCCTCCGGCGGCAGCCTGGCCCTCACCATCGTCACGACGCTGCTGGCCGTCGCGGCCTTTGTCGCCGTCATGCTGGTGGCGGGGCGGCGCCTGCTGCCCTGGCTGCTGTGGCAGGTCAACCGCACCGGCTCGCGCGAGCTGTTCACGCTGGCCACGGTGGCCGCGGCTGTCGGGCTGGCGGTGGGCGCGGCGGCGCTGTTCGGCGTCAGTGTCGCGCTGGGCGCCTTCTTCGCCGGCCTGGTCCTGCGCGAGTCGGCCTTCAGCGAGCGCGCGGCGCATGAGAGCCTGCCGCTGCGCGACGCCTTCGCGGTGCTGTTCTTCGTCGCCGTAGGCATGCTGTTCGACCCACGAGTGCTCGTCGAGCAGCCGGGGGCCGTACTGGCGACGCTGGCGGTCATCCTGATCGGCAAGACATTTGCCGCCGGCGCCCTCGTGCTGCTGCTGCGCTATCCGCTGTCGACCGCGCTGACGGTGGCCGTCAGCCTGGCGCAGATCGGCGAGTTCAGCTTCATCCTGCTGGGCCTGGGCCAGAGCCTGAACCTGGTGCCGCCGCAGGCGGCCAGCCTGGTCGTCGCCGGGGCCATCGTGTCCATTGCGCTGAACCCCTTGCTGTTCTCGGGCGTGGAGCCGCTGCGGCGCTGGGTGCTGTCGCGTTCCGGCTGGGCGCGCAAGCTGGAGGCTCGCGACGATCCGCTGGCCGAGCTGCCCGCCGACACGCCGCAGAGTGCGCTGGCCGGCCAGGTCGTGCTGGTGGGCCATGGCACGCTGGGCACGGCGCTGCGCGCGGAGCTTGGCGGCCGGCCCATGGTGGTCATCGATCGCGACCGCGACGTCGTCGAGAAGCTGCGGGCCTCGGGCCAGGCGGCCGTGCTGGGCGAGGCGGGCGAGGCCATGACGCTGGTGCAGGCTCATATCGCGCAGGCTGCCTGGCTGCTCATCGCAGTGGCCGACGTGCGCGGCGTGCCGGCCATGCTGGCGCTGGCGCGCCAGCTCAACCCGGCCCTGCGCTGCGCCGTTGTCGCGCATACGCGGGAAGAGGCGCAATGGTTGCGCGACGCGGGTGTCAACGAGGTGCTGCGCGCGCAGCAGGCGCTGGCGCAGGCGCTGGCACGCGTGGTGGCGGCCTAGGGCCGGCCGCCGAAGCCTGACAGGCCCTGGTCAAACCCCGGCCAGCTGCGCACGCGTGACGGCAGCCTGTTCGCGCACCCAGTCGGCGAACTGCCGCACCTCGGGACGGCGCGCCGTGTTGGGGCCCAGCATCATCCAGTAGCTGAAGGGACTGCCCAGCCGCCCGGCCTTGCCGAAGGGCTCGACCAGCTCGCCGCGCTGCAGGTGCTCGTGCACCAGCGGCAGGCGGGCCAGGGCGACGCCCTGGCCGGTCAGCGCGGCCTGAACCTGCTGGTAGGTGAAGTTCAGGTACAGCCAGCGGCGCGGCTGCAGGTCATGCTCGCCCATCTGCGTCAGCCAGCGCCGCCAGCTCAGGTATTCGGCGCTGGGGCGGGGGTCGTCCTCTTCGGCCAGCGCATGGCCGGCGAGGTCGGCCGCCTGCTTCAGCGGCGCCGGCGGGTTCTGCAGATACCAGGGGCTGACCGTGGGCGACAGCAGCTCCTCGAAGAGCTGCTCGGCGTCAGGTGGCACGGAGGGGCGGTCGTCGTAGCGCAGCGCCAGGTCGCTCTCGCCGTCCTCCAGGTCCACCTTGCGGTCATAGGCCGACACGCGGATGTCGATGTCCTCGTGCTGGCGCTGGAAGGCCTCCATCCGCGGGATCAGCCACAGCGACGCGAACGACGCGAAAGTGCTGACGTTGACGACGCGCCGGCCGCGCGCGCGGCGGATCTGGCGCACGGTCTGGTCCAGCCGCGACAGCACCGCCACGGCGGTGGGAAGCAGCACCGCGCCATCGCCGGACAGCTCCACTTTGCGCGTGCCGCGCAGGAACAGCGTGCAGCCGATCTCCTCCTCCAGAGACTGGATCTGCCTGCTGATGGCCGACTGAGTCAGGCTCAGCTCGTCGGCCGCCGCGCGAAAGGACAGCAGCCGCGCCACGGCCTCGAAGGCGCGCAGCGGACCGATGGACAGCGGCCTCTGCCGCACGGGCTGATTCATGCGTGGATGGTATCAATCTGCGCCGCAGAGTCATTGGACCGCCTTGGGTGATCCCAGCAGAATTCTGGGCATCAACCCTGGAGCAACATCATGAGCGATGCGCAATCTACATGGCATCTGGACGGTGGCCGGGCCTTGACGCTGGCCGGTGCGGCCGAGGCGCGCCGGCTGGCGGTGGCGTGCGGCCGGGTCTGGCTGACGCTGTCCGGCACGGCAGACGAGCCGGCTCAGGACCAGTGGCTGGAGGCCGGCGAGGCCGTGGCGCTGGCACCGGGCCAGACGGCGGTGCTGGAAGGCTGGCCGGCGGCCGACTTCCAGCTGCTGGTGCCGCCTGCGTCAGCGGGTGCGCGGCGCGGCTTTCTTGGTCGCCGGCTTTTGGGCCGCTGAAGTCTTCTTGGTCGCCGGTCGCCGGGTCGATGCATTCTTGGCTTTGGCATTGGCGGCCCGCAGCGCGGCTTCCAAGGCAAGCCGTGCCCATGGCAGCATCAGCGGCGGCGATTCCAGCGCCTCCTCGGGCGGGCGGTAGTAGCTCATCACCATGCGCTCGCCGTCCTTCATGGGGTAGGTGAAGGGCGGGCAGCCGGCGGCGACGAAGCGCTCGCGGCTGAGGTCGTCGGCCTTCAGGAAGAGCTGCCCCTCGTCGATGATGGCCATGAACAGGCCGTCCAGGTAGATGCCCTGGCCGCCGAACATGCGGCGCACGCGCACGGGCCCCAGGGGCGACAGCAGCTCGACGCAGAGTTCGGTGAACGCATCCATGCCGAGGAATGTAAGCTCGCGCGCCATGGATGCGAACGACCGCGCCGCCGTCCGGCACAAGCTGATCGAGCAACGCCTGGCCCTGCCGGACCGTCTGGCCCTGGCGGCCGACCTGCAGGAGGTGCTGCGCGTCTGGCTGCTGCGACGGCGCGAGACCACCATTGGCGCCTATTGGCCCATCAAGGGCGAGTTCGACCCGCTGCCGGCGCTGTACCGCTGGAGCGAGGACGCCCCGGAGCGCCAGCAGCGTCGAATAGGGCTGCCGGTGGTCGACAAGGTGCACGGCACGCTGCGCTTCCATGTCTGGTACCCGGGCTGCCCGATGGAGGAAGACGCCTTCCACATCCCCAAGCCCAAGGGCACCGAGGAGTTCCGGCCGCAGTTGATGCTGGTGCCCTGCCTGGGCTATGGCCCCTGCGGCCTGCGTCTGGGCTATGGCGGCGGCTTCATGGACAAGACGCTGGCCGAGATGCAGCCGCGGCCTGCCGCCGTGGGCATTGGCTATGCGCATGGCTTTCTGCCACTGCTCAAGCCCAGCCCGCTGGACGTGGCGCTGGACGCGATGCTGACGGAAGAGGGCGTGGTCTGGGACCGCGAGGGCTGACGACTGGCTGCCGGACAATGCCGGCACGTCCTTTGCCACAAGCCAACCGCCATGACCAAGCCCACCCTGCTGTTGACCGCGGCCGCCGCTGCCTTGCTGATGACCCAGCCAGTGCTGGCTGCCCCCAAGCCCTGCGACGAGCTGAAGGCGGAGATCGCCGCCAAGCTCGATGAGAAGGGCGTTCAGGGCTACGAGATCACGGCGGTAGAGAACGACAAGGTGGGCGATGCCAAGGTCATCGGCAGCTGCGACGGCGGTACCAGGAAACTGACCTATGTCCGCAAGTGAGGGGGCAGCCATGAGCCTTTACCTTGACCACCTCGCCACGCTGCAGCGCCAGGCCGAAACCGCGCTGGAGCGCACCGGCTTCGACGCGCTGCTGATCGCCTCCGGCATCGAGAAGTACGCCTTCCTCGACGACCGGCCCTATCTGTTCCAGCCCAACCCGCACTTCAAGCAGTGGCTGCCGCTGACCCAGCACCCGCATTCCTGGCTGGCCGTGCGACCGGGCCGCAAGCCGCGCGTCGTCTACTACCAGCCCGACGACTACTGGCACGTGCCACCCAGCGCGCCCAGCGGTGAATGGGTGGATGCGGTGGAACTTGTCGTCATCCGCGAGCCTGAGGAAGCCGCCAGGGCGCTGGGCGACTGCGTCACGCCGCGCACAGCGATCGTCGGCGAGGCCGATGCCGCGCTGGCGGGGCTCATCCCCAACAACCCCGAACCGCTGCTGAACCTGCTGCACTGGGCGCGCGGCGTGAAGACCCCCTACGAGCTGGCGCAGATGCGCGCTGCCCAGCGTCTCGCAGTGCCGGGTCACAACGCTGCCCGCGCTGCCTTTCTGCGCGGCGAGAGCGAGGCCGGCATCCACCGCGCCTATCTGGTCGCGACCGGCCACACCGATCGCGACCTTCCCTACGGCAACATCGTCGGCCTCAACGAGCATGCCGCGGTGCTGCACTACCAGTACCAGGACGAGCGCGCGCCGGCCGAGCCGCGCAGCTTCCTCATCGACGCCGGTGCGCAGGTGAACGGTTATGCCAGCGACATCACGCGCACCTGGGTGGCGCCCGGCCATGACGAGTTCGCGGCGCTGGTCGCGGCGCTGGACGTCGAGCAGCTGGGCCTCGTCGACGAGGTGCGCGAGGGCGTGGACTACCGCGACATCCACCTCAGCGCCCACCGCCGCATCGCACGTGTGCTGCGCGGCGCCGGCCTCGTGGCCATGAGCGAGGAGGCCATGGTGGCCGAAGGCGTGACCAGGCCCTTCTTCCCGCATGGCATCGGCCATCTGCTAGGCCTGCAGGTGCATGACGTCGGCGGCTTCATGGCCGGCGAGACCGGCGGCGTGGCCGACAAGCCCGAGGGCCATCGCTATCTGCGTCTGACGCGAACGCTGCAGGCCGGCATGGCGGTCACCATCGAGCCGGGCCTGTATTTCATCCCGACGCTGCTGCGTGAGCTGCGCGCGTCCAGGCATGCGGCCCAGGTGGATTGGACGAAGGTGGACCGGTTGTCGTGCTACGGCGGCATCCGCATCGAGGACGACGTGGTCTGCCGTGCCGTCGGTGAGGCCCCCGAGAACCTGACGCGCGACGCCTTCGCCGCTATCGGTTGACCGGGCGCCGGAGGGCATGCCGCGCACGTGCGTGCCGACGTAGACGCAGCCGTAGGCCTCGGGGTCGCCGTTGACCAGCAGGATCGCCCCCACTGGTGGGCATCGTCGCTGATGCGTGCCCGGCTGGCGGCGCCGTCCGCGGAGCGGCAAAGGCCGTAGCGGCCGGAGATGGTGACCCTCAGCGAAGTCAGGACGCTGCAGCTCCTACCTGTTCTGGAGCTTTGCCGTCGGCGGCCTGACGCGTCCTGAGTTGCACGAGCTGAAAGATGAAGGTTCTACTCGCTGCAAGGCGGTCGGTGAGGTATGCCGCGCTGGGGTGATGGTGCTTGATCTGGCCCTTTCCTGCCCACGGCTTCAGCGAGCACGCAGCGCCGCGACGAGCCCGTCACAGGCCGCCTCTACGAGATCCAGCACTTCTTCGAATCCCGCCGTACCGCCGTAGTAGGGGTCAGGCACATGCGGGCGGCCGGCCCGGGGCGCGTAGTCCATCAGCAGCTTCAGGCGATGACGCTGCGCGGGCGGGCACAGCACTTGAGCGTTCGCGAGGTTGTCCTCGTCCATGGCCAGCACGAGATCGAAGCGGGAAAAGTCCGCGGCGATCAGCTTGCGGGCGCGCAGCGCGCCGAGGGCGTAGCCGCGCCTGGCTGCATGCGCCTGGCTGCGCTCGTCCGGCGGCTCGCCCACGTGGTAGCCATGCGTGCCGGCGGAGTCCACCTCGACGTCGAGTCCGGCGGCTGCCAGTTTTGCGCGCATGACGCCCTCAGCCGTGGGGCTGCGGCAGATGTTGCCCATGCAGAAGAAGAGGATGCGGCGCGTCATGGCCACATTCTCGATGCGGTCAGAACCGCATGTCGGCGCGCAGCGAGACCACGCGGAAGGTGCGGTTGCTGGTCCAGCTCTCGGTCAGGCGATGGTTGGCGAGGTCCACGCCTTCGGTGGACGCGGTGGCGTCGCGTGGCAGCAGGTTGGCCAGCGACAGCCTCCAGTTGATGCCGTCGCGAACGGAGCCGCTGCTCCAGGACAGGTAGGCGTCGAAGACACGGCGGTCGCTTTCCTCGCGGGTCAGCGTGGTGGTCTGCTGCACGCGGGTGCCGGGCACGTAGTTGACGTTGAAGCCGCTTCCGAAGTTCTGGCCCAGCGCCCTCCAGCGGTGGTCCAGGCCCAAGTTCAGGCTGCCGCGAGGCTGCTGGTCGAGGCGGGCATTGGCGCCCGGGATACCTCGGACCTTGCTGTCGAAGACCGCGAAGTTGAAGCGGAGCAGCAACTGCTGCCATTCGGGCGGCGCGTCTTCCCAGACCTCGTCCAGCCGCGACTTGACCTCGAACTCGAAGCCCATGGTGCGCGCGCCTTCCATGTTGCGAGGCCGGCTGACCCAGCGCTGCTCGCTGTCCCAGGACACGCTCTCCAGCTGCACCTCGCTGCGGATCAGACTCTTGATGTCGCGGATGAATGCGCTGCCGGAGACGATGCCGCCGGTGGGCAGCCAATGCTCCAGACTGAGGTCGATGCCGGTGGCCAGCTCAGGCTTGAGGTTGGGATTGCCCGAGCGGTCAGCGTGGGTCTGCAGGTTGGGGCCGGTGGGGTAGGTGGCGTTGATGGAGGGGCGGGCGATCAGGTCGTTGAGGTTGGGCGAGCGGTAGCTGCGCGTCAGGCTCAGGCGGACCTGGTCCTTGGGAAGGGACTCGGGCTTCCACAGCAGGTGAAGCAGCGGCGACGCGACCTGCGAGACGTTGTGCGTCTCGGGCAACAGGCCACTGGCGTCGGCGCGGGTCTCGATGCGCTCGTAGCGCAGGCCCGCGTAGACCGACCAGATCTTGCTGGGGCTCCACTCGTCCTGCGTGTAGGCGGCGAAGCGCAGGTTGCTGGATCCCAGCGTGTTGCCGAACTTCTGCAGGCTGACGGGCTCCTCACCGTTGACCAGCGTGCGGCGCAGTTGCGTGCGCTGGCTGCTCTCGGATTCCACGCCGGTCACCCACTGGTGCTCCTGGGCCGTTTTCAGGCTCCACTTGCCGCCCAGGCTGGTCTGGTCTTCCTCGGTGGCGTTGCGGTCTTCCTGGGCGCGCACCCGCTCGCCGTTCAGGCTTTCCAGGCGCAGGCTGTTGCCGGTGTTCCTGAACCCGCCGCGGCCCAGGCGCAGGTCCCAGCTCTCGCCGGGCTGGGGGCGGTAGTTGGCCGACAGGTTGAGCCGCAGGTTGTGCATGCGCCCGTCGTTCTCGCCGTTGACCTCGCGGAAGCGCGTGAAGCCCTCGGCTGTGTTGTGACTCCTGCCGTCGCTCTGGGATAGCGCGAAGAACGGCGTGACGTTGAAGCTCAGCGTGTCGCTGTACTTCCAACGCAGCCGGGCGTTGCCGTTCAGGGTGGCGCTCTTGCCGGTGCTGGTGCCGACCTGCGAGGTGTGCTCCAGCACCTCGCCAGTCTCGGCGTCGGTGACGCGGATCTGCGAGTTGATGTTGTTGAAGCGCCGGTGCAGGCCGCCGTTGGTGGAAACGGCACCGACGAACTCGTCGCCGTTGGGGCCACCCCATTTCAGGTTGCGTGTCCAGCTGAAGTCGGCCTGCGGTTCCCCGCGGTCCTGGCCCAGCGTGAAGCGCAGCTCGTGGTTGGACTTCTGCAGCGGCTCGCGAAGGATGATGTTGATGGTGCCGGCAATGGCCCGCGCGCCGGTCTCGGCGGTGGGGGCGCGGTAGACCTCGATGCGCTCGATCTGGTCGGGTGGCAGGTCTTCGACGGCGAAGCCGGCCGGGGCGCGCTCGCCGTCGACAAGGATCTGTGTGAAGCCGCTTCCCATGCCGCGCATGCGGATGTCGCCGCTGCGGCCCGGCCGGCCGCCGATGGTGACGCCCGGCAGGCGGCGCAGCACGTCGCCGAGCACGGTGTCGCCGTAGCGATCGAGGTCCTCGCGCTCGATGACGATCTTGCTGGCAGTGCTGTTGCGGCGGCGACTGTTGGCGGTAGGCCCGCTGCTGATCTCGACGCGGTCCAGGCGGTTGCCTGCACCACTGGCCGCGGCGGCGGGTGCGCTGGCGGCGGCGGGTGCGCTGGCGGCGGCAGCGGGGGGCTGGGGCGGCGCGGGCGTCTGAGCCGCGCTGATCGCACAGGCACACAACGTGGCCAGCGCAAGGAGTGGTCGGCTCATGGGCGCGCATTCTTGCGGATGCGCGGCGAGGGCCGCTCACGTAAATCGCTCATTTACATGAGCGGAAGTTATGGGGGCTCGTGTCACGCCGCCTGCCTGCGGCGTGTCGGCAGCGTCCGCAGTGGCCGCTGCCAGGCCCGGGCTCAGAAGCGCCAGCCCAGACCCACGCTTGCCAGCGTCGGGTTGACCTTGAACTTGCCGGCCGACGCGCCGGCGGAGTAGACGGTGGTGCCCAGGTTGACCTGCTTCAGGTCGAAGTTCAGATAGGTGCCCTGGGTGATCTCGACGTCGGCACCGATCTGCCAGGCCAGGCCCCAACTGCTGCGCTTGATGCTGGGCTTGAGGGCCGCCTGCACATCGGGTGCGAACTCCACCGAGGAGAAGTTGGTGTAGTTCAGGCCGGCGCCGATGTAGGGGCGCACGACGCCGGTCGGGTTGAGGTGGTATTGCAGCGTCAGCGTCGGTGGCAGGTGCTTGAGCGAACCGATCTCGCTGCCGTTGGCGTACAGCTTGTGCTTCTGCGGGTAGGTCAGGATCAGCTCGGCCGCGATGTTGGGCGCGAAGAAGTAGCTGAAGTCGACCTCGGGAAAAGTCTTGTTGTTGATGGACAGGCCCAGGCCCGTGCTGTCCTTGTTGGCCGAGTCAAGGTGCAGTGCGCGCACGCGCACCAGCAGCGGGCCTTCCTCGGCCTGGGCCAGCGGCGCGGCCAGGGCGGCGAGGATGGCGGCGAGGGCGGGAATCTTCTTGAACATGGATGGCTCCTGTGAATGGGGCAGGCCCCGATGGAGTCATTCCACGTCCGGTGTCGGCCGGCCAGTTTGATGCAGCGCAACATGCCCGTGCGGCCCTGCCTTTGGAGGCGGCGTGGCTTTGCGCTGGGTCAATCCCGGGCCGGATGGCAGGGCATCCGCGCAACAGCGCGGCCTGCCCCGCGGGCGTGTCAGCGGCCCAGGCCCAGGCGCCTGCAGAGCTCCAGCGTCAGCCCGCTCTGGTTCAGCGTGTAGAAGTGGATGCCGGGCGCGCCGCCGGCGATGAGGCGCTCGCACAGCCGCGTAATGACGTCCAGGCCGAAGGCCCGGATGCTCGCCGTGTCGTCCATGAAGCCTTCCATCCTCATCTGCACCCAGCGCGGCATGTCGATGCCGTCGCGTTGCGCGAACTGGGCGATGCGGCCGTAGTTGTGGAAGGGCATGATGCCCGGCACGATGGGCTGGGTGACGCCCAGCTTGCGGGCCTCGTCGACGAAATGGAAGTAGGCGTCGGCGTTGAAGAAGAACTGCGTGATGGCGCCGTCGGCGCCGGCGCGCATCTTGTCGGCGAAATGCTGCAGGTCCTTGGCCGCGTAGCGCTGCTGCGGATGGACCTCGGGGTAGGCGGCGACCTCGATGTGCCAGTCCGGCCCCTGCGTCTCGCGGATGAAGCTGACCAGCTCGGACGCATAGCGGAACTCGCCGGCCGTGGCCGTGCCGCTGGGGAGGTCGCCGCGCAGCGCGACGACTCGGTGGATGTCCTGGGCACGGTAGGTGGCCAGGATCTCGGCGATGCTCTCGCGCGTGGAGCCCACGCAGGAGAGGTGCGGTGCGGCCTCGAAGCCGGCGGCGGCGATGTCCGTCACGGCGGACAAGGTCTTGTCGCGCGTGGAACCGCCGGCGCCGTAGGTGACGCTGAAGTACTGGGGCTTGAGCGCGCCCAGCTCCTGCACGACGGTCTTGAGCTTGTCGACGCCGATCGGCGTGTTGGGGGGGAAGAACTCGAAGGAAACAGGGGTGCTCATCGTGACGCCCACAAGAAGAATTCGCGATTGCCATCACCGCCGGTGATGGGGCTGTCGAAGTAGTCCAGCACCTTGAGGCCGAGGGCCGTGCAGGCCAGGCGCACGCGGGCTTCCAGTACGGGGTAGTCGGACTCGTCCTTGACGAGGCCGCCCTTGCCCAGGGCTTGTGGCCCCAGCTCGAACTGCGGCTTGATGAGCACGAGCAGGTGGCCGTGCACCTCCAGCCAGGGCAGCAACTCCGGGAGGCTGCCCACCATGGAAATGAAACTCAGGTCGCCGACGATGAGCGTGAAGCCGCCCGTCGGCGTATGCGGGCGCAGCGCGCCCAGCTCGCGCACGTGAGTGCCCTCCAGCGCTGTCACGCGCGGGTCGGCCTGCAGCCGCGCATGCAACTGCCCATGGCCCACGTCCACGCCGACGACATGGCGCGCGCCATGGGCCAGCAGACAGTCCGTGAAGCCACCGGTGCTCTGACCCACGTCCAGCACCGTGTGGCCGGCCACGTCGAAGCCGGTGCGCGCCAGCGCCCCCTCCAGCTTGAGCCCGCCGCGCGACACATAGCGCAGTTCGGCGTCGTCGGTGACGCGCAGCCGGGCCGTCTGGGGCAGGTCCTCGCCGGCCTTCTTCAGCACGGCCCAGCCGGCGGGCGAGGCCCATTCGGCGACGCCATTGCCGATCAGGCGCTGGGCCACCGAGCGCGTCGGTGCCAGGCCCAGGGCGACGAGAAGCTGGTCCGCACGCATCAATAGCGGTAGGTATCGGGCTTGTAGGGACCGGCCTTGCTGACGCCGATGTAGGCGGCCTGCTCCTCGGTCAGCTCGGTCAGCTGCGCGTTCAGCGTCGTCAGCTGCAGGCGTGCGACCTTCTCGTCCAGGTGCTTGGGCAGCACATAGACCTGGCCAGCCTCGTATCGGTCCTTGTGCGCGAACAGCTCGATCTGGGCAATGGTCTGGTTGGCGAAGGACGAGCTCATCACATAGCTCGGGTGGCCCGTGCCGCAGCCCAGGTTCACGAGGCGGCCCTTGGCCAACAGGATGATGCGCTTGCCATCCGGGAAGATGACGTGATCGACCTGCGGCTTGATCTCCTCCCACTCGTACTTCTCGAGCGAAGCGACGTCGATCTCGTTGTCGAAGTGGCCGATGTTGCAGACGATGGCGTTGTTCTTCATCGCGGCCATGTGCTCGTGGCGGATGACGTTCTTGTTGCCGGTTGTCGTGACGAAGATGTCGGCCTTGTCCTGAGCGAATTCCATCGTCACGACGCGGTAGCCTTCCATCGCGGCCTGCAGCGCGCAGATGGGGTCGATCTCGGTGACCCAGACCTGGGCCGACAGGGCGCGCAGTGCTTGTGCCGAGCCCTTGCCCACGTCGCCGTAGCCGGCCACGACGGCGATCTTGCCGGCCACCATCACGTCGGTGGCACGCTTGATGCCGTCCACCAGCGATTCGCGGCAGCCGTACAGGTTGTCGAACTTGCTCTTGGTGACGGAGTCGTTGACGTTGATGGCGCGGAACAGCAGCGTACCCTTGGCTGACATTTCCTTCAGGCGGTGCACGCCCGTGGTCGTCTCTTCGGTCACGCCGATGATCTCGGCACTCTTGCGCGTGTACCAGGTGGCGTCCTCGGCGACCTTCTTCCTGATCGCGGCGAACAGGATGCGCTCTTCCTCGCTGCCGGGGTTGGCCAGCACGGACAAGTCCTTCTCGGCCTTCTGGCCCAGGTGCATCAGCAGCGTCGCGTCGCCGCCGTCGTCCAGGATCATGTTGGGGCCTTCGCCGGCCGCGCCCTTGGGCCCGAACTCGAATATGCGGTGGGTGTAGTCCCAGTAGTCCTCGAGCGTCTCACCCTTGTAGGCGAACACCGGTGTGCCCCTGGCGGCAAGTGCGGCGGCGGCGTGGTCCTGCGTGGAGAAAATGTTGCACGAGGCCCAGCGCACTTCTGCGCCAAGAGCCTGCAGCGTCTCGACCAGCACGGCCGTCTGGATGGTCATGTGCAGGGAGCCGGTGACGCGCGCGCCCTTCAGCGGCTGGCTGGCGGCGTATTCGGTGCGGATGGCCATCAGCGCCGGCATCTCGTGCTCGGCGATCTTGATTTCCTTGCGGCCCCAGTCGGCCAGCGACAGGTCCTTGACGATGTGGGCGGGTGCGGTCATGCGGGCTCCTTCAAGCGAATGAAGCCGCTGGCGACGCTGCGGGGGAATGGTCCTCACCCAGGCACGATCGGCCAGCGGGTGAGCGCAGTTGCAGGGGGTCTGGATTTCCGAGCCTGGCCTCAAGGTGCTGAGGTTGCAACGCTCCTCGGAAGACCTGCATTCTAGCGACGCCGCCGAGCTCCCCGTCAGAAGGTGGCACCCAGAAAGGCCGCCATGCGTTCGATCTCCTCTGCCAGCGCCGCCTTGAAGCCCGCGTCGCGCGGCGCGCGGCCCGCCACATAGCCGCAATCCACCCGCAGCCGCCCGGCCTTGACGCCTGCGTTGGCCCAGCCTACGACCTGGTCGCGCCACAGCAGCGGAAGTGCGTAATGGCCGCGCACGCGCTTTGGCGCCGGCGTGTAGGCCTCGAAGCGGTAGGCCCAGCCCCACAGCAGTTCGAAGCGGCGGCGGTCCCAGACGACGGGGTCGAAGGGCGCCAGCAGCCGCACCTGGCCGGGGATGCGCCAGCCGCGCGTCGGATCCTCGCCGGCCGGCCAGTACCAGTCGACGCCATCGACCCGGGCGTGCGCAAGCCTGGCCTTGGCGCGCAGCAGGGTGGGCTTGCGCAAGTCCTGCCACTGGTGGGCGGCGCTGGAGAGCATGCTGACGAGCTGGGACAGGCTGCCGGCAGGCAGCGGCGCGTACTTCCGGACCAGCACGTCGGCCATCGCGTCCATGGCTGCCTGCGGGTCGTCATGGGCCTGCCATGCCGGCCCCAGCCGGTACACGCGCGTGCCGTTGTCGCGCCGCGCGACGTCGAGCTGGCCGCGGTAGTGCAGGCCGTCCAGCAGCTCGGTCGACAGCCGGCTGTTGCCGCCGAACCAGTTCTTCACCGGCCCATGGTTCAGCGCCGCGTCGACCTCGGCCGGATGGGCCTCGCCCAGGCGCTCCACCTCGGCCAGCACGGCGTTGGCGAGCTGCCAGCGCGCCGCGTCCCAGACGCGGCGTGTCGTGCGCGGGTGCATCAGCGCGCGCAGCGCGGGTGCGACGAAGCCGTAGTTGATGAAGAAGTCCTCCTGCAGCGGCAGGCGCGGGTAGCGGCGCTCGAGATCGCCGGCCTGGTAGCCCTTGACTCGGTGGCGCAGCGTCAAGTCCTGCGCTCGTGCGGGCGCGCGAAGCGGATCGGCCTGCACGAAGCCTCCGAGCCGCTCGACGGCCTTGAGCAAGGTGGTGGGCGGGAACAGGCTGCGCGCCACGGCGTGGCGGCGCAGCGCGTCGATGTCAAGGCGAGTGGGCATCGGGTGGGCTGTCTGCGGTCGTGCAGGTCGACGAAGGGTCGATGATCGCCGCGGTTGGGCATGTCGGTCGGCGCGGCGGCGAGCGTCCTGATCTGCAAGTGGCCTGCGCGGTGGTGGGTTGGGGCGGATCAGGTTGGCGGCCCGCGCGGCAGGGCCGGGCGGCGGCACTAGAATTCAAGGTTGCCCTGCGGTTCCCGCGGCCACCTCTCACCAAGGAAATCAACGTGTTCATCTCCAACGCCTACGCCCAGGCCGCCCCGGCCGCCGCCGGTCCCGAGTCCGGCCTCCTCGGCATGCTGCCGCTGGTGCTGATGTTCGTCGTGCTGTACTTCGTCATGATCCGGCCGCAGATGAAGCGCCAGAAGGAGGCGAAGGCCATGATCGCAGCGCTGGCCAAGGGCGACGAGGTCGTCACGGCCGGCGGTGTGATCGGCAAGATCAGCAAGCTGGGCGACAACTTCATCCACCTCGAGGTGGCCAACGGAGTCGAGATCCAGATCCAGCGCGGCGCCATCACCCAGGTTCTCCCCAAGGGCAGCTTGAAGTAAATCGCGACATGCCCATCTCCCGGGCCACGCCGTCCGGGCGCTGACAAGGAAGTCCCTCATGAACCGCTATCCGCTCTGGAAGTACGCGCTCCTGCTCGTCGCGCTGCTGATCGGCACGCTCTATACGCTGCCCAACCTGTTCGGCGAGGCCCCTGCTGTGCAGGTGTCCAGCGCCAAGGTCACCGTCAAGGTCGACCCGGCGCTGCAGGCCCGCGTCGAGTCCTTGCTGAAGGAGGCCGGCGTCCAGGCGGACTACGTGCAGTTCGACGGCAACTCGATCAAGGCGCGCTTCGCCGACACCGACACGCAGCTCAAGGCCAAGGACGCCATCAACAAGGCGCTCAATGCTGACCCGGCCGAGCCGACCTACATCGTTGCGCTGAACCTGCTGTCGCGCTCGCCGCAGTGGCTGACCGCACTGCACGCCAACCCCATGTACCTGGGCCTGGACCTGCGCGGCGGCGTGCATTTCCTGATGCAGGTCGACATGAAGGCGGCGCTGACGAAGAAGGCAGAGGCGCTGACCGGCGACGTGCGCAGCATGCTGCGCGAGAAGAATGTCCGTCACGCCGGCATCAGCCGCGACGGCAACACGGTGCTGATCGCCTTCCGCGACGCAGAGCAGCGCACCGCCGCGCTGAACCTGCTTCAGGCCCAGATCCCGGAAGTGACCTGGGCGCCTCAGGGCGAGGGCAGCAGTCTGCAACTGGTCGGCAACCTGTCGCCCAAGGCCCAGGTGGCAGTGCAGGACGCGGCGCTGAAGCAGAACATCACGACGCTGCACAACCGCGTCAACGAGTTGGGCGTGGCCGAACCCGTCATCCAGCAGCAGGGCCTGGACCGCGTCGTCGTGCAGTTGCCCGGCGTGCAGGACACGGCCAAGGCCAAGGACATCATCGGCCGCACCGCGACGCTGGAGCTGCGCATGGTGGACGACAGCGCCGAGGCCCAGGCCGCGCTGGCCGGCACGGGCCCCGTGCCCTTCGGCACCGAGCGTTTCATCGACCGCGGTTTCGGTCCCATCATCGTCAAGCGCCAGGTCATCCTGACCGGCGACAACCTGAACGACGCCCAGCCCGGTTTCGACGAGAACCACAACCCGGCCGTGCACCTGACCGTGGACGCCAAGGGCACCCGCGTGATGAAGGAGGTCTCGCGCGAGAACGTCGGCAAGCGCATGGCCATCCTGCTGTTCGAGAAGGGCAAGGGCGAGGTCGTCACGGCGCCGCGCATCAACTCCGAACTGGGCAGCCGCTTCCAGATCACCGGCTCGATGACGACGCAGGAAGCCGCCGACACGGCACTGCTGCTGCGCGCCGGCTCGCTGGCCGCGCCGATGGACATCATCGAGGAGCGCACCATCGGTCCCAGCCTGGGCAAGGACAACATCGAGAAGGGCATTGCCAGCGTCACCTGGGGCTTCGTCGCCGTGGCCGGCTTCATGTGCATCTACTACATGCTGTTCGGCCTGTTCTCGTCGCTGGCGCTGGGTTTCAACCTGTTGCTGCTGATGGCCATCCTGTCGATGATGCAGGCCACGCTGAGCCTGCCCGGCATCGCGGCCATGGCGCTGGCGCTGGGCATGGCCATCGACGCCAACGTGCTGATCAACGAGCGCATCCGCGAGGAGCTGCGTGGAGGGGCGACGCCGCAGGCGGCCATCCACGCCGGCTACGAGCGCGCCTTCGCGACCATCCTGGACTCCAACGTGACGACGCTGATCGCCGGTTTGGCGCTGCTGGTGTTCGGCTCCGGCCCCATCAAGGGCTTCGCCGTCGTGCACTGCCTGGGCATTCTGACCTCGATGTTCTCGTCCGTCGTGTTCTCGCGCGGCCTCGTGAACCTCTGGTACGGCCGCCAGAAGAAGCTCAAGTCCCTGTCCATCGGCCAGGTGTGGAAGCCCACGCCCGACGCCGCCGAGTCGACCGCGGCCTAAGGAACGCCCGTCATGGAACTCTTCCGCATCCAACGGGACATCCCGTTCATGAAGCACGCGTTGATCTTCAACGTGGTGTCCTTCATCACCTTCGCCGTGGCCGTGTTCTTCCTGGTCACGCGCGGCCTGCACTTCTCCATCGAATTCACCGGCGGCACGGTCATCGAGGTGGCCTACCCGCAGGCGGCCGACATCGGCAAGACGCGCCACACCATCGAGCAGATGGGCTATGGCGAGGTGCAGGTGCAGAACTTCGGCTCGTCGCGCGACGTGATGATCCGCCTGCCCGTGCGCCCCGGCGAGAAGCAGACCGAGGTCGTCGACAAGGTGTTCGCCGAGCTGTGCAAGGCCGAGGCCGGCACGGTCAGCCACAACCAGCAGGTCACGGCCCTGGGTGAGCAGGTCGACAAGCAGGTCTGCGCCAAGGCCGATGGCGTCGAGTCGCTCAAGCTGTCGCGCTCCGAGGTCGTCGGCCCGGCCGTCGGGGCGGAACTGGCCTGGGACGCGGCCAAGGCGCTGATCTTCACCGTCGTCGGCATCGTCATCTACCTGGCCATCCGCTTCGAATGGAAGTTCGGCGTGGCCGGCGTCATCGCCAATCTGCACGACGTGGTCATCATCCTGGGCTTCTTCGCCTTCTTCCAGTGGGAGTTCTCGCTGGCGGTGCTGGCGGCGGTGCTGGCGGTGCTGGGCTACTCGGTGAACGAGTCGGTCGTCATCTTCGACCGCGTGCGCGAGGCCTTCCGCAAGTACCGCAAGCTCAACACCCACGAGGTCATCGACCACGCGATCACGTCGACGATGAGCCGCACCATCATCACGCACGGCTCCACGCAGCTGGTGGTGCTGTCCATGCTGCTGTTCGGCGGCCAGACGCTGCACTACTTCGCCGTGGCGCTGACCATCGGCATCCTGTTCGGCATCTACTCCTCGGTCTTCGTGGCCGCGGCCCTCGCGATGTGGCTGGGCGTGAAGCGCGAGGACCTGGTCAAGGTCGCTGTCAACCGCGAGGATCCGAGCGATCCGAACTCCGGGGCCGTCGTGTAGAGTGAAGTGGACTCCGCAACGACGCTGATCCCTTTTCACGCTCCATGACCGCCGCCCGCAACCAGGCTCTGGCCACCCAGGCGCGGCGCGTCTATCTCGAAGCCCTGGTGCGCGGCATGACGCCCCTGGTCGCCGCGGTGGGGCAGGGCGCCGGCCATCTGCTTGCCCAGGCGGCGCCGCATGCCGTCACGATGGCGCGGCGGGATGCGGTACAGGCCTGGCAGAAGTCCGGCCCCAGCTGGCAGATGGCCGTCGTCGCCGCGCTGCGCCACGCGGCCCTCCATGGCGTTTCGGACAATGCCCGCGAGCATGAGCCGACGGCGCCGGTCCAGTCGGCCAAGATGAGCCTGGTCGACGACTCGACCATCGAGCGCGAGATCACCAGCTCCCGCCTGGCCCTGGTCATGATGGACCGGGCCAGCTGGGAGTTCACCGACCTGCGTACCCGCATGCAGGCCCTGGAGACGCAGAGCGACCTGGACCCGCTGGACCTGCTGCGTGCCCATGTCGTTGCCCGCATTGCGCTGGACGCCTGGAACCGCGTCGGCCTGGACAGCAACATCTGGCAGCTGCTGCACCACGAACTGCACGAGGAATTCGCCCAGCTCATCGGCGAGGCCTATCACGAGACCAACCGCTGGCTGATCGCGCAGAAGGTGCTGCCCGAGGTGGACCTGCGGCCCTTCATCCGCCGCACCGCCCAGGCCGCCACGCCGGCCGCGGCCGGTGCTGCCGCGCCGGCCATGGCGCCGGGCACGGCGGCGATCCCTCCCATGGAGGCCGCGCGCAGCCGGGCCAGCAGCCAGGCCGACGAGGTGATGGCCCAGCTGCAGCGCGTGCTGGCCCGCCATGTGCCAGGCTTTCCGGTCACGCGCAGTCAGGTGCCGGCCCGGCCCGGCGCCGGCAAGCCCAGCCTGGCCGACGCGATGCACAGCCCGGCCGGCGGCGTGGCGCCCGCCGAGCCGTTGTCAGCTTCCGGCGCCCGGCCCTCGCAGGTCGATGTACCGCCCGCGACCGCGTCGCCGCGCCTGATGGGTGCAATCAGGCATGCGCAGGAGTCGCTCCAGCGCCGCCCCGCGGCCGCAACGGACGGCGCTGCCGCCGCCTCCAGCGTGCCGCGTGCGCTGGAGGAGATAGGCGCACGCAACCAGGCCTTCAAGCAAGTCCTCAAGCAGGCCGCTAGCAACCCGGCCGAGCGCGCGACCATCGAGATCGTCGCGATGATGTTCCAGAGCATCCTGACCGAGGAGCGCATCCCGGCCACGGTGCGGGTCTGGTTCGCGCGCCTGCAGATGCCCGTGTTGCGCGTGGCCGTCGGCGAGCCCGACTTCTTCGCCGCCGCCGACCATCCGGCACGCCGCCTCATCGACCGCATGGGCGCCTGCGTGATGGGCTTCAACACCGCGCAGGCCAGCAGCCCCGGCGCCGAGCGTGCCAGCAACGACGCGCTGGAGCGCGAGATCAAGCGCATCGTGCAGGTCGTCGAGGCCTACCCGGATACCGGCCGGCGCGTCTTCGCGACCGTGCTGACCGAGTTCGAGAAGTTCCTCGACCATTATTTCGAGAACGAGAACCAGGCCTCCAAGCGCGGCGTGTCACTGGCCCAGCAGGTCGAGCAGCGCGAGACGCTGGCCATCCAGTACACCATCGAGCTGCGCAAGATGCTGTCCGAGGTGCCGGTGCAGGACGGCGTGCGCGACTTCCTGTTCCACGTCTGGGCCGATGTGCTGGCCGTCACAGCGGTGCGGGTGGGGCCCCAGTCCGACATCACCAAGGCCATGAAGCGCGCCGCGGCGGACTTGATCTGGAGCGCCAGCGCCAAGGCCTCGCGCGAGGAGCGGGCCGAGGTCATACGCCGCCTGCCGCCGCTGCTCAAGACCTTGCGCGACGGCATGGGCCATGCCGGCGTGCCGACCGAGAAGCAGGACGGGCATGTGCGCCAGCTCAACAACGCGCTGGCCGCGGCCTTCACGGCCAAGACGGCCGCCATCCCGCGCGAGCGCCTGGACGAGCTGATGGACCAGCTGGAAACTCTGGAGGCCATGCTGCCCGAGGACGTCGAGGGCGAGAGCCATGTTGACGAGATGCTGGTGCGCGACCTCTCGGGCCATGAATCCGAGGGCATGGAAGTGGTCGCCGAAGGTGGCTCGGCGCCTACGCCAGCCATGGTCGCCTGGGCGCGCGAGCTGCAAGTGGGTGGCTGGTTCATGCTGGACTACCGCGGGCGCAATGAGCAGGTGCAGCTGGCCTGGCGCGGACTGCGCAAGCAGCTGGCGTTGTTCGTCACGCCGCAGGGCCGTGGCGTGCTGTTCTCGCTGAACCGCATGGCGGCCTTCCTGCAGGCCGGCCTGCTGCTGCCGGCCCAGGACGAGGCGCTGACCGTGCAGGCCACGCGCAAGGCACTGGCCAAGCTGGATGTCGACCCGAGCGGGCTGCTGAATTGACAGCAAGGGCGCCGGTGGCGCCCTTGCTCAGTGGATCAGCCGCTCTTCCGGCGCGACGAAGAGCTCGTCCAGGATCAACGCGTCGGGCTCCTCGCCCAGGCTCCAGAACACCATCAGCACGATGATCTTCAGGTCTTCCAGGTCCATCGGGCTGCCGCCGACGGCCATGGCACGGTCGATGACCATCTCGCGCATCGCGCCGGGCAGCACGCCGGCCGATTCCAGGAAGCTGATGAAGCCGATGGACGCTTCTCCAAGGTGCTCGACCTCGGCAGCCGAGTAGACGCGCAGCGCATGTTCGCTCTGCTCGCCGTGATAGGCCTCGCCGGCGGCAGCCAGACCCTCCAGCCAGCTCAGCGCCTCCTGGATCTCGTCGGTCTCGAAGCCCACCGCCGTCAGCTTGCGTGCGAGCTGGGCATGGTCGGGGCAGGCGTCCGGGCGCCAGTAGGTTTCGTACAGATAAACCAGGACATCGAGCATCGTGAGCTGATGATAGCCCAGGGCCCGACGGACCCCGGACGCGAATAACCCCTCGGATTCGGCTCTGATATCCGGGGTTAAGCTCGTCATCCCCGCTGGCGGCGCTGATACAGCTGGCGGGCCAGGCGGGCAATCTGGCCGTCGAGTTCCAGCTCCAGCAGCGCGGCGCTGAGTTCGACCGCCGGCCAGCCGCAGCGGGCCATCAGGGCGTCGAGGCTGATGGGATCGAAGCCCATCGCTTCCAGCAGCGCCTGCTGCTCGTGGGGCAGCTCCGCGGCCTGCTCGGCCCGCTCCGGCGCTGCGCCCGGCGGCGGCAGTTCCTCAAGCACGTCCGCCGCCGACTCGACCAGCCTTGCGCCCTGGCGGATCAGCGCATGGCAGCCGCGCGCCTGGGGCGAGTGGATGGAGCCGGGGATGGCGAAGACCGCACGCCCCGCCTCGGCCGCGTGGCGGGCCGTGATGAGCGAGCCCGATCGCACGGCCGCTTCGACGACCAGGCAGCCCTGGGCCAGGCCGGCAATGATGCGGTTGCGTCGGGGGAAGTTGGCCGGCTGAATCGGCTTGCCCAGCGCGTACTCGCTGGCGATGAGGCCGCCGGCGGCCAGCAGGCGCGCAGCGAGGGGTTCGTTGAGCGGCGGATAGACCTGGTCCAGCCCGGTGCCGATGACGGCGATGGTGGCGCCGCCGACGTCCAGCGCGCCCTCATGGGCCGCGGCGTCCACGCCCAGCGCCAGGCCCGAGACGATGGTGTAGCCGGCCTGGGCCAGCGCACGGGAGAAAGCGCGCGCGTTGTCGCCGCCCTGGGGCGTTGGGTTGCGGCTGCCGACGATGGCGATGGACGGCGCCGCCAGCAGCTCGCGCCGGCCCTGCAGCCACAGGAGCAGTGGCGGGTCGGCCGTGGCAAGCAGGCGCGGCGGGTAGTCGGGGTCGCCGAGCGCGAGCAGTTCGTTGCCCGGCTGGGTCTGCCAGGCCTCGGCCCGGGCGATCAGCGCGTCCAGATGCTCGGGCGGCCGGCCCAGGGCTTCGCGCTGCTTGGGCGTCAGCGCCTGGTCGAGGGCGGCAGCGGGTAGCCCGAAGACGGCTTCGGGGCTGCCGGCCATCGCCACCAGCCGCCGCACGGCGGCCGGGTCCAGGCTCTCCGTCAGCCGCAGCCAAGCGGCCAGCTCGGCCGACGGGAGCATCAGGGTTGAGTGAAGCGGTCGCCGGGCTTGACGGGCTCCTTGACCGAGATGATGAGCGCATAGGCCACGCGCTCGTAGACCTCGAAGACGAACAGCACGCCATGACGCTCGTCGGGCAGCTTGATGGCCTGGGCCCGCCCCTGCGTCTTGTCCATGGTGGCGGCGCCGTCACGCCACAGCGCCAGCACATGGCCGCGCTCGACGCCGTCGCGCTTGCCGCGGTTGAGCGCGACGATCTGGTTCTGGCCCGCGTTCAGCGCGTCGCCATAGATGGCCGCGATCTGGCCTGCCATGGCCTTGTCGGGCGAATGCGGCACGTAGTGCTCGAGGTTGCGCTGCGGTGCAGGCGCCAGGCGATCGCCGACGCCGACCTCCTGCTTGGCCTGCCTGATGCGCACCGTCGCCGGCACGATCTCGGCCTTGCCATCGGCAGCCGTACGGTCCTCGCCCATGCGGATCAGCTCGGCCGTGCCGACATAGGGTGCCTCGTAGCCCAGGATCTCCTGCGTGGTCGGGTCGCGCAGCGTGCGCGCGCTGCGGAAGACGCGGAAGTCCGTCGCACCGCCGAATTCGCCGCGGACATAGGCCAGGTCGCCCTTGCCCATCAGCACATGGCCTTCCTGTGTGGCGACGACGCGCGGCGCCGTCGCGAGCTGGTCGGTCTCGAAGACGACGGCGTCCGTCAGGAAGGGCTGGATCAGGTGCAGCGGTATGGCCGTGATGGCGTTGCCATCCAGCGCCGCGATGCGCATCTGGGGGCGCAGCTTGACCGTGTCGCCCGCCGTGTCGCCGCCGACGCCCTGGGCCAGCTGCAGCCGCGCGCGGCCATCGATCTTGACCAGCAGCAGAACCTGGCCGGGATAAATCAGGTGGGGATTGCGGATCTGCTCGCGATTCATGCCCCACAGCTCGGGCCACCGCCAGGGACTCTTCAGGAAGAGCTTGGAGATGTCCCACAGCGTGTCGCCGGCCCGCACCGTGTGGCTGTCTGGCGCATCGGGCGCCAGCTCGGTGAGCGGTACCCCGGCGCTGGCCACCTGATCGGCCACGTGGCGCTGCTCGGGCGTGACGGGGTAGGGGCTGGTCTGCGCCCAGGCCGAGGCCGTTGCGAGGGCAAGGCAGGCCGCAAGGACTGTGAAAGGGGCGGTGCGGGCATCGGGCATCGGGCGCGGTCTCCGAGGGGGGTGCCGGATCGGCGAAAATCCGGGTGATTCTGCCCGCATTCAACCTTGCCGGCCCCTGCTTGCGAGTGCTTACAAAGCGCCCGTCGTGGCCGGCGGCCCACACCCCCATGGCTCTACTGCACATCCTTCGCTATCCCGATCCACGCCTGCACACCGTCGCCAAGCCCGTGGAGGCGGTCGACGAGCGCATCCGCCGGCTCGTCGACGACATGCTGGAGACCATGTACGCCGCCGACGGCGTGGGTCTGGCGGCCACGCAGGTCGACGTGCACGAGCGCGTCATCGTCATCGACACCTCGCAGGAGCGCGACACGCCGCGCGTGCTGATCAACCCCGAGCTGGTCAAGGTCGGCGAGCGCATGGTGGACGGCGAGGAGGGCTGCCTCTCGGTGCCGCAGGTCTACGACAAGGTGCCCCGCCATGCCGAGGTCACCGTGCGCGCGACCAACCGCGACGGCGAGGTCTACGAGTTCGATGCCGAGGGCCTGCTGGCCGTCTGTGTGCAGCACGAGATGGACCACCTGATGGGCAAGGTCTTCGTCGAGTACCTGAGCCCGCTCAAGCGCGACCGCATCAAGACCAAGATGATCAAGAAGACGCGCGAAGAGGAGGCCGAGGCCAAGAAGCGCAACCAGAGGCTCTGATGCGCGTTGTCTTCGCCGGCACGCCGGAATTCGCCGCCGTCGCGCTTGAGGCCCTGCTGAAGGCTGGCTTCACGGTGCCGCTGGTGCTGACCCAGCCCGACCGCCCGGCCGGCCGCGGCATGAAGCTGCAGGCCTCTGCCGTCAAACAGCGCGCCGTCGCCGCCGGCATTCCGGTCGCCCAGCCCCAGGGCCTGAAGCTGGACGGCAAGTACGCCGTCGATGCAGCGGCCGCCCGTGAGGCGCTGCTGGCCGCAGACGCCGACGTCATGGTCGTCGCCGCCTATGGCCTGATCCTGCCGCAATGGGTGCTGGACCTGCCTCGCCGGGGCTGCCTGAACATCCATGCCTCGCTGCTGCCGCGCTGGCGTGGCGCGGCGCCCATCCACCGCGCCATCGAGGCGGGCGACGCCGAGACCGGCATCACCATCATGCAGATGGACGCCGGACTGGACACAGGCGACATGCTGCTCATCGGCCGAGAGGCCATTCGCCCCGACGACACGACGACCGCCCTGCACGACCGGCTGGCCACGCTCGGCGGCCGCCTTATCGTCGAGGCGCTGCAGGCCGAGCGACTCGCGCGAACGCCGCAGCCGGCCGAGGGCATCAGCTACGCGCACAAGATCGAGAAGGCCGAAAGCGCCATCGCCTGGCGGCAGCCGGCGGCCGAGATCGAGCGCCGGCTGCGTGCCTTTGACCCCTTCCCCGGCGGCGTCGCCACGCTGGGGGGCGAGGTGCTCAAGGTCTGGCGCGCCGAGTTGGCAGAGGGTTGCGGTGCGCCGGGCGAGGTCATCGCCGCGGGCCCGGTCGTCGCCTGCGGCGAGGGCGCGTTGCGGCTTACCGAGTTGCAGCGCGCGGGCGGCAAGCGCGGCCCTGCCGCCGTCTTCCTGCAGGCCCGGCCCATCGTGCCAGGCGAACGCTTCGACGCTTGAGAAACCCGAGCGTGGCACCATCTGCCACGTCAACCGCCATTCACCGGAGCTCGCCCCGATGTTCAATCTCGTGAAGACCGCCGTCCTGATGGCCGCCATCACGGCCCTGTTCATGGTCGTCGGCCAGATGATCGGCGGCCAGACCGGCATGCTGGTCGCGCTGCTGGTCGCTGTCGGCATGAACTTCTTCAGCTACTGGTTCTCCGCGGACATGGTGCTGAAGATGTACAACGCCCGCGAGGTGGACGCCAGCTCGGCGCCGCAGTTTTACGGCATGGTGGCCGAACTGGCGCAGCGCGCCGGCCTGCCCATGCCGCGCGTCTACCTGATCGACGAGGATGCGCCCAACGCCTTCGCCACCGGCCGTGACCCGGAGCATGCCGCCGTGGCGGCGACGACCGGCATCCTGCGTGTGTTGTCCGAGCGCGAGCTGCGCGGCGTGATGGCCCATGAGCTGGCCCATGTGGCTCACCGCGACATCCTCATCAGCACCATCAGTGCGACCATGGCCGGCGCCATCTCCATGCTGGCCAACTTCGCGGCCTTCTTCGGCGGCCGCGACGAGCATGGCCGGCCCACCAACCCGCTGGCCGGCATCGCCGTCGCCATCCTGGCGCCGCTGGCGGCCAGCCTGATCCAGATGGCCATCAGCCGCGCCCGCGAGTTCGAGGCTGACCGCGGCGGCGCCGAGATCTCCGGCGACCCTGCCGCGCTGGCCTCGGCGTTGGACAAGATCCACCGCGTGGCGCAGGGCATCCCGCTGGCCCCGGCCGAGGCCCATCCGGAGACGGCGCAGATGATGATCATGAACCCGCTGTCGGGCGGCGGCCTGCGCGGCCTGTTCTCCACCCACCCGTCGACCGAGGAGCGCATCGCGCGCCTGCTGGCGATGGCAAAGCGCTGACTCAAGTTCCCGGCCGTGCCGCCGATACCTGAGCAGATGAAGCGCCTACTCCTCGCCCTGCCTCTGCTCGCGGCCCTGTCGGCCTGCGAGCAACTGGGCATCGACGACCCGGCCAAGGTGGCTGCGGCCAAGGAGGCCGACGGCAAGGCCATAGGCAGCGCCTGCAGGCACGCGATGCGAGCCATCGAGGATTGCTATGTGCTGAATCCCAAGGCCCAGAAGGCGGCCGTCTACGCCGGTTGGCGAGAGATGGACGAGTACATGCGCGAGAACAAGCTCGAAGGCATCGCGCCCGTCGTGCCGCGCCCAGGCGCCGTCAGGCCGGCCGCCGACGAGGCAGAGGCCAAGCCCGCCGAGAAGGCGTCCGACAAGGCGCCGGAGAAGGCCAAGGGCTAGCCGCGGCGCGCCCAGCTGCATTTCAGGGCTCCGATCCCGCGCATCGTCGCCCGCCGCGGGCCGACGCGGGAGTGAGCCGGCACCATGGCAGGCATCACAACCCCGATGGAGTCCGCCATGAACACCTCCCGTCGCTTCCTTGCCCTCGGTCTCGTCGCCGCCACCGTCCTCGGCGGCACCGCCCAGGCCTGGAGCTGGAGCAGCAAGAGCGAGCGCATCAACGGCAACGGCGACATTACCACGGAGGCGCGCGACACGGGCGCATTCGACGGCGTCGCGCTGAGCGGCGGCTTCAACGTCGTCATCCGCCAGGGTTCGGGCAACAAGGTCGAGCTCAAGGCCGACCGCAACCTGCTGCCCTACATCGAGACCCGCGTCGTCGAGGGCAGCAAGGGCCGCACGCTGGAGATCTCGCCCCGCAAGGGTGTCGACGTGCACAGCGCGACCAATCCCAGCCTCAGCATCGAGATGCCGGCCCTGCGCGCGGTCTCGGTGGCCGGCTCGGGTACCGTCAAGGTCGAGGCAATGAAGACCGGCAGCGTCGAGGCGGCCGTCGCCGGCTCGGGCGACATCCGCTTCGCCGGTCTCGACGCCGAGCGGCTGGGCATGAGGATCAGCGGCAGCGGCGACATTGTCGCGGCCGGCCGCAGCGCCAGCGCCCACGCCTCCATTGCCGGCAGCGGCAACGTGAAGGCCGCCGAGCTGGCGGCCGAGGAAGTCAAGGTCAGCATCGCCGGCAGCGGCGACGCCCAGGTCCAGGCGACGAAGCGGCTCAACGTCTCCATCGCCGGCTCGGGCGACGTGAGGTACGTCGGCTCGCCGGAGATCCGCTCGTCCATCGCCGGCAGCGGCAAGATCCGACGCATCGGCCAGTGAAGCGGCTCCCGCCGACAATGGCGGGATGCAGCTTTTTGAACGACTGCGCGCGCTGGCGGCGGATCCCGATTTCCGCCGCGGCGCGCGCGACATGGCCTCGCCCTCGCTGGGCCTGGCCGCCTGGGGCCTGGTGACGGGCGTCACCATGGTGAAGAGCGGGCTCAGCCTGCCGCTGGCCTGCGGGATGTCCCTGCTGGTCTTCGCGGGCAGCGCCCAGCTGACGGCCTTGCCGCTGATCGCGTCCGGCGCGCCGCTGTGGGTGCTGCTGGCCACGGCCTTCTGCGTCAACCTGCGCTTCGTCATCTTCAGCGCGCAATGGCGCCATTACTTCGGTCACCTGCCGCGTTGGCAACGCCTTCTGAACGGCTACGTCGCGGCCGACCTGAACTTCGTCTACTTCGTCAAGCGCTACCCAGACCCGGTGCCGGCATCGGGCCAGCAGCGCTATTTCTGGGGCGGCGTGGCCGTGAACTGGCCGGCCTGGCAGCTGTGCTCCTTCACCGGCATCCTGCTCGCCGACCGCATACCGACCCACTGGGGCATAGGCTTTGCCGGCGTGCTGGCGCTGCTGGGCCTGTCCTACTCGCTGCTGACCGAGAAGCTGCTGTGGTGGGTGGCCATGACGGCCGGCGCCGTGTCCATCGCGACGTACTCGCTGCCGCTCAAGCTCAACATCCTGTGCGCCATCGTCGCGGCGGGGGCGGTGGGCTGGTGGCTGGATGCACGGAAGGGGCGGGCATGAGCGAAGCGATGACCTGGGTGGCCCTGTTCGGCCTGGCCGGCATCACGGTGCTGACGCGCGGCTTCTTCATGCTCGGCGAGCAGCCCCTACCCATCCCGGACTGGCTGCGCGAACTGCTCAAGGTCGCGCCGCTGGCCGCGCTGGTGGCCGTCGTCGCGCCGGAGGTCTTCATGACCCAGGGCCATGTCATCACGACCTGGCAGGACGCGCGCTGGCCCGCCACGCTGGCGGCGACGGCCTACTACTTCTGGCGCAAGGGCATCCTGGGCACCATCCTCGTCGGCATGGCCGTCATGCTGCCGTTGAAGCTCGGGCTCGGCTGGTAGTTGTCGGCCTCTCGGGCCGGCTGGGGGGCGGCTCGGCGCCGGTCCGTGGTTTCAGCGAGGTACCGCGCCGGGCAGAGGCGAGAATTGCCCAAGCTCTCTCAACTGCTCCCGCCCGACCATGAACGTCATCCGCTTCTCCGACCTGATCGCCGCCGGCAAGGTGGCGGGCCAGCGCGTCTTCATCCGCGCCGACCTCAACGTGCCTCAGGACGACAACGGCAACATCACCGAGGACACGCGCATCCGTGCCTCGCTGCCCGCCATCAAGATGGCCCTGGAGGCCGGCGCCGCCGTCATGGTCACGTCCCATCTGGGCCGCCCGACGGAGGGTGAGTTCAAGCCCGAGGACTCGCTGGCCCCCGTCGCCGAGCGCATGGCCGAACTGCTGGGCCGCCCGGTGCCGCTGCAGCGCGACTGGGTCGACGCCGTCTCCGTCGCTCCGGGCGAGCTGGTGCTGCTGGAGAACTGCCGCATCAACAAGGGCGAGAAGAAGTGCGACGAAGGCCTGTCGAGGAAGCTCGCCGCGCTGTGCGACATCTTCGTGCACGACGCCTTCGGCACCGCCCACCGCGCCGAGGCCACGACCTACGGCATCGCCAAGTACGCTAGAACGGCCTGTGCAGGCCCGCTGCTGGCGGCCGAGATCGACGCCATCACCAAAGCCCTGGCCAACCCTCGCCGGCCGCTGGTGGCCATCGTCGCCGGCTCCAAGGTCTCGACCAAGCTGACCATATTGCAGAGCCTGGCGAGCAAGGTGGACGGCCTCGTTGTCGGTGGCGGCATCGCCAACACTTTCATGCTGGCCGCGGGCCTCAAGATCGGCAAGTCGCTGGCCGAGCCCGACCTGGTGGAGCAGGCCAAGGCCGTCATGGCGGCCATGGCTGCACGTGGCGCCGAGGTGCCGATCCCCGAGGACGTGGTCACGGCCAAGACCTTCGCGGCCGGCGCGACCGCCTCCGTGAAGGCCGCCACCGACGTGGACGACGACGATCTCATCCTGGACATCGGCCCCAAGACGGCCGCCAGGCTGGCCGCCAAGCTCAAGGCCGCCGGCACCATCGTCTGGAATGGCCCGGTTGGCGTGTTCGAGTTCCCGGCCTTCGCGCAGGGCACCGAGGCCATCGCCCGCGCCATCGCCGAAAGCGTGGCCTTCAGCATCGCCGGCGGCGGTGACACGCTGGCGGCCATCGCCAAGTACGGTATCGAGAAGGACGTGGGCTACATCTCCACCGGCGGCGGCGCCTTCCTGGAGGTGCTGGAAGGCAAGACGCTGCCAGCCTTCGAGATCCTCAGCCAGCGCGCGGCGGGCTGACGCGATGAGGCGCGGCGCGCTGGCCGGGTCGGTGCTTGCGGCCCTGCTGGCCGGCTGTGCGACGGCGCCGGTGCTGCAGCCGCGTGCCGAGCCGTACAGCTATGCCAGCGAGCTGCGCCGCGCAGCCGAGATGAAGGGGCCGCGAGGCGAAACGGGCGCGCCGCAGCTGGTCGCGTCGCTACAGGCAATGCTGGGCGACGTGGACGGGGCCATCGTGGCCTTCGACGTCACCCAGCCGAGCCCACGGCTGCCGACGCCAGATCTATCCCAGGACAGTGCCGAGGACGCGCTGGCCGCCATCCTGCGCGAGGCGGCAACGCGCCAGATCGTCATCCTCAACGAGGCCCATCACCTGCCCATGCACCGCGCGTTCGCGATGCGGCTGGCGCGCGAGCTGCGCCGGCTGGGCTTCGAGTACCTGGCCTGCGAGACCTTCACGCGCGACCGCGATCCCAATGTGGGCGTGGTCGACCAGACGAGCGGTGCCTATCTGCAGGACCCGGTGTATGCCGAGTTCATCCGGGAGGCCAAGCGCGACGGCTGGACGCTGGTGGCCTACGAGAGCGAGCCGCCGGACATGTCCGTGTCGGCGGTGGAACGCATCCGTCAGCGCGAGCGCGGCCAGGCCCGCAACCTCGTCGAGCAGGTGCTCGCGAAGCGACCGGGGGCCAAGCTCTTCGTCTACGTGGGCTTCGGTCATGCGCTGAAGACGCCCCAGCGCGTCTCGCCAACCGAGACCGTGCTGTGGATGGCCGGCGAGCTCAAGCAGCTGAGCGGCATAGACCCGCTGAGCATCGACCAGAGCCGGACCTTCGCCCACCCTGACCCGGCGCGCGAGGTGGCCGGCTACCGCGCCGCGCTGGCCCGGCATGACGGACCGGCACCGTTCGTGCTGCGCAAGACTGATGGCAGCGCGCGGCTGCTGATGTACGCGCCGGGTTCCGTGGACCTGCAAGTCATCCACCCGCCGCAGACTCTCGTAAGCGGCCGCCCTGCCTGGCTGGCGTCGTGGGCCCAGCGACGGCCCTTCACCATCCCCGACGGCTGGTTGCCCGCCCAGGGGCGCCGCCTCATCTACGCCATGCACAAGGCTCACCCGGCCAACGCCATCCCGGCGGACCTCGTCATCGTCGAGGCCGGCAAGCCGGCCCCCGCGCTGATGCTGCCGCCTGGCGAATTCCGCTTCGAGTTCGAGCCGCTTTGATCCGCTTCGGCATGGATTGCCAGGCATCCGGCATCGGCGCCGGCTGAAACGCGGCGTAATCTACAGGGTTCCCCCTGGAGATACGTACTCATGGAAAAGAACGACGCCCCCTACACGGCCCAGCTCGCGCCCGCCGAGGCCGCGCTGCGCGACGCTGCCCTCGACTACCACCGCGCGCCGACGCGCGGCAAGATTTCCGTCACGCCCACCAAGGCGCTGTCCAACCAGCGCGATCTGTCGCTGGCCTACTCGCCGGGCGTGGCCTATCCCTGCCTGGACATCGAGCGCGACCCGGCGCTGGCGGCCGACTACACGTCGCGCGCCAACCTGGTCGGCGTCATCACCAACGGCACGGCCGTGCTGGGCCTGGGCGACATCGGCCCGCTGGCCGCCAAGCCGGTCATGGAGGGCAAGGGCTGTCTGTTCAAGAAGTTCGCCGGCATCGACGTGTTCGACATCGAGCTGGCCGAGCGCGACCCCGACAAGCTCATCGAGATCATCGCGGCGATGGAGCCCACGCTGGGCGGCATCAACCTCGAGGACATCAAGGCTCCCGAGTGCTTCTACATCGAGCGCGAGCTGTCCAAGCGCATGAACATCCCGGTCTTCCACGACGACCAGCATGGCACGGCCATCATCTCGTCGGCCGCGCTGCTGAACGGCCTGGAGCTGGTCGGCAAGGACATCGCCAAGGTCAAGGTGGCCGTTTCCGGCGCCGGCGCTGCGGCCATCGCCTGCCTGGACGTCATGGTGGGCCTGGGCGTGAAGCGCGAGAACGTGTTCGTCTGCGACTCGCGCGGCGTCATCCAAAGCGAGCGCGAGGACGCCAGGGCCGGCCGGCTGGACGAGTCCAAGCAGCGCTACTGCCAGGTCACCGCCGCGCGTACGCTGGCCGACGTGGTGGCCGGCTCGGACGTGTTCCTGGGCTGCTCGGCCGCCGGCGTGCTGACGGCCGACATGGTCAAGACCATGGGCACGCAGCCCATCATCCTGGCGCTGGCCAACCCGGAACCTGAGATCCGCCCCGAGCTGGCCAAGCAAGTGCGGCCGGACTGCATCGTCGCGACGGGGCGCTCGGACTACCCCAACCAGGTCAACAACGTCCTGTGCTTCCCCTACATCTTCCGCGGCGCGCTGGATTGCGGCGCGACCAAGATCACCGAGGGCATGAAGCTGGCCTGCGTGCGCGAGATCGCCGCGCTGGCCAAGGCCGAGACAAGTGACGAGGTGGCCGCCGCCTATGCCGGCCAGGAGCTGGCCTTCGGCCCCGACTACCTGATCCCGAAGCCCTTCGACGCGCGACTGATCCTGCGCATCGCGCCGGCTGTGGCGGCCGCGGCGGCGGCCGACGGCGTGGCGACGCGACCCGTCGTCGACCTGGTCGCCTATCGCCAATCGCTGGAGCGCTTCGTCTACCAGACCGGCATGTTCATGCGTCCGGTGTTCGCCGCGGCCAAGGCCGCGCCGGCACGCGTCATCTATGCCGAGGGCGAGGACGAGCGCGTGCTGCGCGCCGTGCAGGTCGCGCTGGATGAAGGGCTGTGCCGGCCCACGCTGATCGGTCGCCCGGCCGTGCTGGCCGCGCGCATCCAGCGCGCCGGCCTGCGCCTGAAGCTGGGCGGGGACGTGGCCGTCATCGACCCCGAGGACGACCCGCGCTTTCGCAGGTACTGGGAGGCCTACCACGCGCGCATGAAGCGCAACGGCGTGACGCCGGAGATGGCCAAGTCGGCCGTGCGCCGCTCAAACACGGCCATCGGCGCGCTGGCCATCGAGCTGGGCGACGCTGACGCGATGATCTGCGGCATGGTGGGACGCTTCGACCGCCATCTGGAGCAGGTGCGCGACCTCGTCGGCCTGCGCAACGGAGCGCGCCAGTTCGCCGCGATGAACGCTCTGATGATGGAGAAGATGACGCTCTTCATCGCAGACACATTCGTCAACGACGACCCCAGCTCCGAGGAGCTGGCCGACATCGCCGCCATGGCCTGCGAGGAGCTGCGTCGCTTCGGCCTGCCGCCCAAGCTGGCCTTCGTCAGCCACTCGATGTTCGGCAGCAGCACGCGCCCGTCGGCGCTGAAGATGCGCCGGGCCCACGAGCTGTTCGCGGCCCGGCACCCCGAGGTGGAGTGCGACGGCGAGATGCATGGGGACGCGGCGCTGTCGGAGAGCGTGCGCCAGGCCTTCCTGCCCGACAGCAAGCTCAAGGGCGCCGCCAACCTGCTGGTGCTGCCGACGCTGGATGCCGCCAACATCCTCTTCAACGTGCTGAAGATCAGCGTCAGTCAGGGCGTGACAGTGGGCCCCATCCTGCTCGGCGCCGCGGCGCCGGTGCACATCCTGACGCCGTCGGCGACGGTGCGCCGCATCGTCAACATGACGGCTCTGGCGGTCGCGGACGTGCGAGAAGCCCAGGCAGCGAAGGGCTGAACTGCGCCAGCGCCACGCCGGCCAGGATGATGCCGGCGCCCAGCAGCTTGTGCGTGCTGAACTGCTCGCCGCCCCAGGCCCAGGCCGCCAGGCCGGCGATCAGCGGCATCAGGTAGATCAGCGGCGCGGTGCGGGCCACGCCGCGCCGCTCGTTGGCCCAGCCCCAGGCCAGCCAGCCGATGAAGCCGCCGCCGGCTACCTGCCAGACGGTGCCGGTCCAGACCCACGGCGGCTGGGCCTGCCAGTCCAGAGCAGCCAGCGACGGCGCGCACCAGAGCAGCATGGGCAGCGTGCAGACCAGGCTGCCATAGCCCAGCACCGTCACGCCGCCGTGGTGCTGGATCAGCGGCTTGGCCGCAACCGTGTAGTAGCTGAACAGCGCCGCGGCGGCCAGCAGCATCAGGTCGCCGAGGCCGGCCTGCCAGTCGGCGGCCAGCAGCTTGTCCGACGTGAACATCAGCGCGCCCGCCGCGGCCGCCGTCACGCCGGCGATCTGGCCCGGCGACAGCCGCTCCACACCGCTCAGCCGCAGGATCAGCAGCGTGAACACCGGCCCGCAGGCCAGCAGCACACTGGCGCTGAACGCGGTGGACCCCTGCATGCCGTAGGTCGACAGCAACAGGTGCAGGCCCTGGCCGGTCAGCGTCAGCTGCACCAGCGGCCAGACCTCGCTGCGGTCCAGCCGCGGCCAGCGCAGGCGGAAACGCCAGCACAGCAGCGCCGCGGCGCACAGCGGCATCAGCAGGTAGCGCAGGCCCAGGAAGCCGGCCGGACCGACCTGGTTGAACAGAGCCTTGGACAGCGGGAAGTTCAGCCCCCACACCAGCACCACGGCGAGGGCGGCGGCGAGCGGGGCGGCGTGGTGATCCTTCATGCGCTAGCATCTTCTCATATGAGAGATGATTTCTCTGATTCGATCGAGGAAGGCCGGTTCGAACGCCAACTGGCTGAACGCCTGGCCGCGCTGCGCATGGCGGCGGGTTGGTCGCTGGACGAGCTCGCCACGCGCAGCGGCGTCAGCCGTGCGACGCTGAGCCGGCTGGAGCGCGCCGAGACCAGCCCGACGGCCACGCTGCTTTCGCGCCTGGCCCGTGCCCACGGCCTGCCGCTGAGCCGCTTGCTGGCCGACGCCGAGGCCTTGCCCGTGCGCCTGCTGCGCGCAGCGGACCAGCCGGGCTGGCACGACCAGCAGAGCGGCTTCGAGCGCCTGATGCGCTGCCCGCCGCTGGCCGGCTTCGCGACCGAGGTCATAGAGGCCCGTCTCCAACCCGGTGCCGAACTGGCCTACGACGAGCCCACCGTCGCGCGGCTGGAGCACCACCTGTGTCTGCTGGAAGGCCGGCTGCGGCTGACGCTGCAAGGCCAGGTCTTCGAGCTGGCAGCCGGGGACTCCATCAGCTTCCGCTGCCTGGGGCGCAGCGTTTTCGCCAATCCCGGGGCCGGGTCCACGCGCTATCTGCTCGCGATGACGGTGCCCAGCCTGTAACCGGGCGCTAACTGCCCATGAGTTCAGACCTGACCCCGCACCTCGCGCCCCGGGCCCCCTGATGCCCTGATGCCCTGATGCCGGGGCGCTGATGGACCAGTCCCAGGTCCTGCCAGCCGCCTGCGTCCGGCCGTGAGCAACCACTTCGAGAGCCTGCGGGGCCGTGCGCGCCGCTCGGATCCAGCAGGCTCGGCGACGATGTGCTCGACCCGCTGAGCGTTTTCTTCGAGCAGGGGCTGGCTTGAAACGGGACGAAACTCCGGCGGGGTCCGGCGGACCATAATTCCGCGCCCCAGATACGTGAGACAAGCCATGACCCGCGCCACCAAGATCGTCGCCACCCTCGGCCCCGCTTCCAACACGCCCGAGGTGCTGGAGAAGATGATCCGCGCCGGCGTCGACGTCGTGCGCCTGAACTTCTCGCACGGCAAGGCCCAAGACCACATCGACCGCGCGACCATGGTCCGCGCGGCGGCCGAGCGCGTCGGCAAGTCAGTGGCCATCATGGCCGACCTGCAAGGCCCCAAGATCCGTGTCGGCAAGTTCGAGGGCGGCAAGATCGAGCTCATCCCCGGCGCCAGGTTCATCCTCGACGCCGACCGCACCGAGCCGGGCAACCAGGACATCGCCAGCCTGGACTACAAGGAGCTGCCGCGCGACGTGAAGCCCGGCGACACGCTGCTGCTCAACGACGGCCTGCTGGTGTTGACCGTGGAGGCCGTGCGCGGCGCCCAGGTGCACACCATCGTCAAGCTGGGCGGCGAGCTGTCCAACAACAAGGGCATCAACAAGCAGGGCGGCGGTCTGACGGCACCGGCGCTGACGGCCAAGGACATGGACGACATCAAGACCGCGATGTCCTTCCAGTGCGAGTACCTGGCCGTCAGCTTCCCCAAGAACGCGACCGACATGGAGATGGCACGACAGCTGGCCAACGTGGCCGGCGAGCCCTGGCGCCACAAGCCCGCCATGATCGCCAAGATCGAGCGCTACGAGGCCATCCCCCACCTGGAAGCCATCCTGAAGGCCAGCGACGGCATCATGGTGGCGCGCGGCGACCTCGCCGTGGAAGTGGGCAACGCGGCCGTGCCGGCGCTGCAGAAACGCATGATCAAGCTGGCCCGCGAGATGGACAAGGTCTCCATCACGGCCACGCAGATGATGGAGTCCATGATCGTCAACCCGGTGCCCACGCGCGCCGAGGTCAGCGACGTGGCCAACGCGGTGCTGGACGGCACCGACGCGGTCATGCTGTCGGCCGAGACGGCCGCCGGCAAGTTCCCCATCGAGACCGTCGAGCAGATGGCCGCCATCGCGCTGGAGGCCGAGCGCGCCGAATTCGTCACGCTGGACACCGACTTCGCCGGCCGCCAGTTCGGCCGCATCGACCAGTCCATCGCCATGGGCGCGCTGTTCACCGCCCACCACCTGGGCTGCAAGGCCATCCTGGCGCTGACCGAGTCCGGCTCGACGGCGCTGTGGATGAGCCGCCATCGCATCAATGTGCCCATCTTCGGTCTGACGACGCAGCAGGTCAGCCAGCGCAAGATGGCGCTTTACCGCAACGTGTTGCCGCTGCTGATGCCCAAGTTCGACGACCGCGACGTGGCCCTGGCCGCGGCCGAGAAGATCCTCGTCGAGCGCGGCGTGCTGATGCCGGGCGATACCTATGCCATCACCTGCGGCGAGCCCATGGGCTATCCTGGCGGCACCAACATGCTGAAGGTCGGCCGGGTCGGCTGACCCTCGACTTGAGGGGGCCGGGAAAGGCTGCGGTCAGTCTGGAACAAGCCCTCTGTCATTGGCAGCCGGAACAATGCCAACATGTCTGCCGTGACCCGAGATCCCGGTGCCAGTCTGGACGTGATCCTGCCGGCATTCAACGAAGCGGCCAATCTGATGGCCTTGTTTGCCCAGCTGCAACGCGTGCTGGGCGCCCTGACGCCACGTTGGCGCATCCTGCTCATCGACGACGGGAGCAGTGACGACACCGGTGCCGTCGCGCTCGCCGCGCGCGCCTCCGGCCTGCCGCTGCGCTATGTGAGGCTGTCGCGCAATTTCGGCAAGGAGGCCGCTCTGACGGCCGGCCTGGCCGTCGCCGACGCCGACCGCGTGCTGCTGATGGACGCCGACGGCCAGCATGCGCCCGAGCTGATCGCGCAGATGGACGAATCCTGGCAACGCGGCGTCGACATGGTCTGCGCGGTGCGTGCCAACCGCAACGAGGAGGGGCTGCTCAAGCGCCTGGGCACCAACCTCTTCTACAGCATCGTCAACGCGTCATCGCAGCTGCAGATTCCGCCCGACGCGGGCGATTTCCGCATGCTGGACCGGCGCGTCGTCGCGGCGCTGAACGCGCTGCCGGAGCGCAACCGCTTCATGAAGGGCCTCTACGCCTGGGTGGGTTTTCGCACCGAGTTCCTGTCCTATACGCCGCTGGCCCGCACGGCCGGCAGCAGCAGCTTCTCGATGCGCCGCCTGATCCGCCTTGCGCTGACCGGTGTCACGGCCTTCAGCAACCTGCCGCTGCGCATCTGGAGCGGCCTGGGCGCGCTGGCCGCGCTGGGCGGCCTGGCCTATGGCGCGTGGATCGTCGCCGAGCACTTGATCTACGGCGACCAGATCCCCGGCTGGGCGACCGTGGTCGTAGGCCTGATGTTCTTCGGCGGCATCCAGATGTTGTCCATCGGCATCATCGGCGAGTACGTGGGCCGCATCTTCGACGAGGTCAAGCATAGGCCGGTCTATCTCATCGCCCAGGACACGGGCAACCCGCCATGACGCCGCTGCGACAACTGTCCGTCTGTGCGGACGACTACGGACTCGGCGCGGCCGTCGACCGCGGCATCCTCGCGCTTGCGGCGCAGGGGCGCATCACGGCGCTGAGCTGCCTCGTCACACCGCCGCGCTGGGATGCCGCGGGCGCGGCGCTGCAGGACTGCCCCGTCGCCACCGGCCTGCACTTCAACCTGACCGAAGGCCGGCCCCTCAGCCCGTCGCTGCGCCTGCGCTGGCCGCGCTTTCCCGGCCTGGGCGCACTGATGGCCCAGGCCTTCCTTGGTCGACTGCCGGCGGAACTGCCGGACGAATTCCAGGCCCAGCTGCAGCGCTTCGTCGCCGTGACCGGCCGGGCGCCGGACTTCATCGACGGTCACCAGCATGTCCATGCGCTGCCCGGTGTGCGGCCCATCGTGCTGGCAGCCGCGCAAGGTCTCGGCCTGCCGCTGCGCAGCACGGGCCGCGTCGCGGGGCCAGGCTTCGCGTTCAAGCGGCGCGTCATCGAGGCTTGTGGCGGCCGGGCGCTGGGAGCCGAGATGCAGGCCGAGCGCCTGCCCGCGGTGTCGGCGCTGGTGGGCGTCTACGATTTCGACCCGCACGCCGATTACCGCGCGCTGATGCGCGGCTGGCTGGGCACCGTGCCCGACGGCGCGCTGCTGTTCTGTCACCCGGCGCTGGGCCAGCCTGACGTGGGTGACGCCATCGCCGCCGCGCGTGCCAACGAGATGGCCTACCTTGCCAGCGAGGCCTTTTCGGTCGACCTGGCCGAGTTCGGCGTCAGGCTCGCCTGAAGGTCCAGGCGCGGTTGGCCAGGAAGCTGGCCCCCATGACGATGAGTGTCGCGCCGGCCTGGGCCAGCAGATAGTGCAGCCCGGCGTGCACGCCCGCGGCGACCAGCCCCATGCCCAGCAGTGCGCCGGCGCCGGCTGTCAGGTGGAAGCGCCACCAGGCCGGCAGCCAGGGGCCACGGTGGGCGAAGGTGTAGTGCCGGTTGGCCCAGAACGCGACCTGTGCACCAAGCAGCGCGCCGGCCCCCGAGGCCAGCCAGGCCGGCCAATGCCAGGCCTCGACGGCCAGTGCCAGCAACGCATAGTGCGCGGCCGTGGCGGCGCCGCCTACAGCCGCGTAGCGTGCCAGCCGCTTCACGGGCAGTTGGCCGGGCGCGGCAGCTCGAACAGCGTCGCGCGCCGGCCGGTGAAGACGGGCTGGGCGTCTGGCAGCGCGTCGGCCGGCGTGGCGACGAGCCACAGGCGTCCTGGCGCGCAGCGTTCCTGCGCCAGGCGCTGTGGCGTCCACAGCACTCGCTCGCCCCGTGCGGGGTCGAAGCGGGCTGCGTCCAGCAGCTCGCGCTGCCAGTTGTCGCCGCCCTGGTCGCGTCGCGCATCCCAGTCGGCCAGCACGGCCGGCGGCGCGTCGAGGCGGGCCTGCAGGCGCAGGTCGAAGAAGGCCCCGCCGGTCAGCAGCACGCGGTCGCCTGGCGCTAGTCGGGCCCGCAGCGCGGCGCCGATGTCGGCATGGTCGGGCCGGCCCCAGTGCGCGACGGCCGGCACGATGGTCACGCAGAGCAGCGCGCTGGCCAGCCAGACCCAGCGCGCGCCGCGCCGGCCACGCCAGGCCTCGAACAGCAGCATGGACAGCGGCAGCAGCACCGGCAGCACATAGCCCACGAGCTTGGAGCGCGGCATCGAGAAGAAGGCCAGGATGACGACGATCCACCACAACTCGAAGCCCACGCGGCGCAGCGCGCCGGGCAGGCGCAGGCTCTGCGGCAACGTGCCCAGCGGCAGCACGGCGAGGAAGAACCACCAGGGCTGGGCATTGTTGAAGCGCGCCTCGGTGTAGCGGCGGAAATGCTGCTCGACGATGAAGTAGTCGAAGAACTCGGGGTAGCGCGATTGCATGGCCAGCAGCCAGGGCAGCGCGACGGCGGCGAACACGGCCAGGCCCAGCGGGTGCAGCGCGAAGCGCAGCGCAGCCCAGCGCCGCTGCCACAGAAGCCACGGCAGCACGACGAGGCCCGGCAGCACCGCGCCGATCAGGCCCTTGGACAGCAGGGCCAGGCCCATCGCGGCCCAGGCGACGCACAGCCAGGCCAGGCTGCGGCGCTCCGGCGCCAGCGCACGCTGGGCGCTGACGATGGCCAGCGAGATCCAGCCGGCCACCAGCATGTCATGGTTGGCGTACTGTCCGCCGAGGTAGAACAGCGGCAGGACCGCCAGCCAGGCCAGCGCCTGCCGGGCGTCGTCGACGTCGCGGTAGCGCGCGCGGGCCGCGATCCACAGCGCCAGACCCATCAGCCAGGCGCCCAACAGCGGCGCCGCACGCAGGGCAAGCGGCGTGGGGCCCAGCACGTGCATGGCCGCGATGTCTATCCAGTACATCAGCGGCGGCTTGTGGAAATAGGGCAGACCGAACAGCGTGGGCGTCAGCCACTGGCCATCCGACAGCATTTCGTAGGCCACACCGCCGTAGCGACCCTCGTCGGGCAGGGCCACTTGCCGCCAGCCGGCGAAGGCGACGAGCCACAGGGCGAGCAGGGCGAGCGGCCACCAGGAGGGCAGGCGGCGGGAGAGTTGAGCAGGCAAACGCATCGTGTCAGGGTAGGTCATCTGCGTGACGACGTGTGTCTCGGAACTGGTAAGGGGCTTGCGGGGAGGCGTCCGCGCCTCGTGTGCATGGGTCACGTTCGCGCGGCGCCGGCCGCTGCGGGACGCTCGGGCACGGCATGATGCACGCATGTTCAACGCATGGCGTCGTTGGGAGCGGGGACTGCGGGGCAGCCTGGCCGCGCTGCTGCTGCTGGGCCAGCTATTGTCCACCGGCGCGGAGCCGGCGCGGCCGCTGGTGATGCTGGTGGAGACCAGCGCGCTGATGCCCCAGGCGCGCATCGAGGGCGAGCGCGTTGTCGAAGGCCTGCACCTGGACCTGGGCCAGGCCCTGGCCCGGCGGCTGGGTCGCGAGCTGGTGGCCCTGCCGGTGCCGCGCAAGCGCCTCGCCGAGGCCTTGCAGCGTGGCGAGGGCGACCTGTTGTGCGACTACCAGAGCGACTGGCTGCCCGGCACCTTCGCCTGGAGCCGGCCCTTCCTTCCCGACCAGGCCCTGCTCATCAGTGCCGCCACGGCGCCGGCCCCGGCCGGGCTGGTGGCGCTGGCCGGCCAACCGTTGGGCACGGTGCGCGGCTATGTCTACCCCGAAGTGGTCGGGGTCCTGCGCACCGGCTTCAGGCGCGACGACGCGCCCGACGCGCCGGCAAACCTGCAGAAGCTCGGGCTCGGCCGCGTGCAGCATGCGCTGACGGGGCGGCGCGTGCTGGAGTACCAGCAGCGCATCGGCCGCTTCAAGCTGGCGCTGCACGCACCGCTAGTGGTGTCCGAGGTGCTGGCCCGATGTGCGCTGTCGCCCAGCAGCCCGGTCGGGCTGGCGGCACTGAACGCGGCCATCCAGGGCCTGGTCGGCGACGGTGAACTGAACCACCTGCTGGGGCGCTACCGCTAGGCTTCCGCGATACGCCTGGCGAGATGGGCCAGGGCCTCTTCCACCTGATCGACCAGCACCAGGCAGAGGTCGCCCGGCCGCAGGCGCGCCAGCGCGCGGTCGATGGCGATGAACTCGCCGACGATCTCCTCGATGTGTGTCGTACGTGACGCGCCTTCCAGTCCGGCGCGCAGCAACGCGACGACCTCGCCGGCCTGGCGGCCGCGCTGGCAGGCATCCTCGTAGAGGATGACGTCGTCGAAGGCGGCGCCGAGGATCTCGGTCTGCACGCGGATGTCCTCGTCGCGGCGATCGCCAGCGCCGCTGATGACCACCACGCGCTTGTGCGCCGGCATGGCGGCCACGGCACCCACCAGGGCCTTCATCGCGTCGCCGTTGTGGCCGTAGTCGGCGATGACGGTGGCGCCGCGGTAGTCCATCACGTTGAAGCGGCCGGGCGCGTTGTCGGCGTCATTGGCGAAGCTGCCGACGCCACGGCGTATGGTGTCCCAGTCCAGGCCCACGGCCCAGGCTGCGGCGACGGCGGCCATTGCGTTCTCGACCTGGAAGCCAATGACGCCGCCGCGCGTCAGCGGGATGTCGCGCAGCGGGATGCTCTCGCGCCACACGCCCTGGGCTGCGACGAGCTGGTCGCCATCCACGTAGACGCAGCGCTTGCCCTGGGCGCGGTGTGTGGCCATCAGCGGGTGGTGCCGGTCGGCGGCAAAGTAGATGACCTGACCGGGGCAGACAGCGGCCATCTCGGCCGTCAGCGGGTCGGTCGCGTTCAGCACCGCATAGCCGGTGGGGGCGACGTTCTGAACGATGACGCGCTTGACCAGCACCAGGTCCTCGGCCGTGTGCAGGAAGTTCATGCCCAGGTGGTCGCCCGCGCCGACGTTGGTGACGACGGCGACCTGGCAGCGGTCGAAGCCCAGGCCTTCGCGCAGGATGCCACCGCGGGCGGTCTCGAGAACCGCGGCTTCCACGTCGGGGTGCATCAGCACGTTGCGTGCGCTCTTGGGGCCGGAGCAGTCGCCGCTGTCGATCTGCCGACCGTCGACGTAGACGCCGTCGGTGTTGGTCATGCCGACCTTGAGCCCGCAGCTGGCGAACATGTGGGCGATGAGGCGCGTGACCGTCGTCTTGCCGTTGGTGCCGGTGACGGCGACGACCGGGATGCGGCCGTCCTCGGCCTTGGGGCCGGTGCCGAACAGGTGGCCCACGATGCCCTCACCGACGTTGCGGCCCTTGCCGTAGCTGGGGCTCAGGTGCATGCGCAGGCCGGGCGCGGCGTTGACCTCGACGATGCCACCGTTGATCTCCTCCAGCGGCCGCAGCACACTCTCGGCCACCACGTCCACGCCGCAGACATGCAAGCCCACGACCTGGGCCGCCGCGATGGCGCGGGCCGCCACTTCGGGGTGCACATCGTCCGTCACGTCGGTGGCGGTGCCGCCGGTGGACAGGTTGGCGTTGTTGCGCAGGATGACGCGCTGGCCCTTCTCTGGCACGGACTCGGGCGTCAGGTTCTGCTGCGTCAGGCGTGCGACCGCGATGTCGTCGAAGCGGATCTTGGTCAGCGAGGTGGCATGACCGTCGCCGCGGCGCGGGTCGGCATTGACCTTGTCGACCAGCTGCTTGACGGTCAGCTGGCCGTCGCCGATGACATGGGGCGGGTCGCGGCGGGCGGCGGCGATGAGCTTGTCGCCGATGACCAGCAGCCGGTAGTCGCCGCCTGGCAGGAACTTCTCCACCATGACCTGGCCGATCTCGTCGGCGGCCTTGTAGGCGATGTCGAAATGCTCTCGGTTCACGACGTTGACGGTGACGCCCTTGCCCTGGTTGCCGTCCTGGGGCTTCACGACGACCGGCAAGCCGATCTCCAGTGCGACGGCCCAGCCGTCGTCCGGCGAGTCCACCGGGCGACCCGTGGGCACCGGCACGCCGGCGGCCTGCAGCAGGCGCTTGCAGAGGTCCTTGTCCTGGGCGATGGACTCGGAGACGGCGCTGGTCGCGTCCACCTCGGCGGCCCAGATGCGGCGCTGCTTGGCGCCCCAGCCGAACTGCACCAGGCTGCCCTGTGTCAGCCGGCGGAACGGTATGCCGCGCGCGATTGCGGCGTTGACGATGGAGCCGGTGGAGGGGCCGAGGCGGATGTCCTCGTCCAGCTCGCGCAATCCGCTGAGCACGGCGTCGGCGTCGAACTCGCCGCCGTCCAGCGCGGCCAGCACCAGCTTCAGGGCCTGCTCGAAGGCGAGGCGGCCGACGTCCTCCTCGCTGTACTCGACGACGATCTGGTAGGTGCCGGCCTCGGGCGTGACGTGCGTCTGGCTGAAGGTGACAGGGCAGCCGGCCTGGGCCTGCAGGGCCAGCGTGGCCTGCTCCAGCACCTGGGCCAGCGAGGTGTCGGCGCGCAGCTCGCCGATGGTGGGGAAGAGCTGGCGCAGACGGGGCTCGAAGCCGGGCAGTCGCTCCAGCGAGCGCTCGGCCTCGCTGCAATGCACGACGGCCTCGATGGTCGTGTGGCGGCTCCACATGTTGGGGCCGCGCAGCGCGCGGGTGCGGGAAACGTCCATGTTCGTTCTTGTTTACGCGAGGTGGAGTTCGGGGACGAAGGTGTCCAGGCCGGCGGCGATGAGCTCGGGCGAGATGCCCAGGGCCCAGGCGGTGGCGACGGCGGCCAGCAGTGTCGAGGCATCGGTGGCCTTCGCACCGAAGCGGTGCAGCAGCGCGTCGATGTTGGCGCCGGGCGTCTCGGCCGGGCCTTGCGCCAGCACGGCGGCGCCGCCGCGCAGGAAGACGGCGCGGCCACCGCGGTCGCGGTGGTGGCGGACGGCTTCCAGGCCGCCGTCCTCGGCGTAGAAGACGACCTCGCCGTCGCTGAGTTCGGCCATGTCGACGAGGCGCGGATGGGCCGCGTTCAGCACGCTGGCGCCGTCGCTGAGCACCACGTCGACCTGGGTGCGCAGCACCTTGTAGAGCTGGTCGGCGTCCTGCACGTCGAAGTCGGCCAGCTCGGCGATGCCGTCCATGTCCGTGACGACGCCGACCAGGGCGCGGTCATAGGCCAGGCCGTCACGCAGGATGGAGGCCGGGTCGTTCTCGACGACGACGGCGTTGACGCCGCGGTTCATCAGCAGGCGATGGGCGGCGTCCCAACGGGCGCTGTCGCGCTTCTCGACGCGGCGCGTGCCCAGGAACAGGCCGTCGCGGCAGGCCAGGCCCACGTGGCGGCCGTTCAGGTGCAGCAGCCAGGCGACGAGACGGGCAATCTGGTGGCCGCCGCGCGAGCCGGCCACGCCGACGATGGGGATGCGGCCCGATTCGTCCTCGGCGAACAGGTGATCGATGATGGCCTGGCCCACCGGCTGGGGCGCGCCGCCGGCCGGCTTCAGGTGCATCAGCAGGCCCGGCCCGGCGTTGACCTCGACGATGGCGCCACCGGTCTCGCTGAGCGGCTTGCCGATGTCCTCGGTGACGAGGTCCACGCCGGCGATGTCCAGGCCCACGGTGCGGGCGGCCAGCGATACGGCGTGGACCACCTCGGGGTGGACCTCGGACGTGCAGTCGATGGCGACGTTGCCGTTGCGCTGGATCAGCACGGCCTTGCCCGCCGCCGGCACAGCCTCGGGCGTGAAGCCCTGGCGCTGCAGGTCCAGCAGCACGACTGGGTCTTCGCCGAGCTGGATGCGGTTCAGCGGGAAGTCCTCGGTCAGGCCGCGGCGCGGGTCGGTGTTGATCTGCAAGTCGATAAGCTGGGCGACCGTGTGCCGGCCGTCGCCATGCACCCAGGCGGCCTCGCCGCGCGCGGCGGCGACGACCTGGCCACCGACGACCAGCACGCGGTGCTCGTTGCCGCGGATGTAGCTCTCCACCAGCACCGAGGAGCCCTCGGCGTCGGCCAGCTTGAAGGCGGCCTCGCAGTCGGCCTCGGTCTGGATGTCCAGCGTGACGCCGCGGCCATGGTTGCCGTCGCTGGGCTTGATGACCACGGGCAGGCCGATGTCCTGCGCGGCCTCCCAGGCCGCGTTGGCACTCCTGACCTCCTGGCCGGCGGGCACGGGCACGCCGACGGCCTTGAGCAGCGTCTTGGTCAGGTCCTTGTCGCCGGCGATGCCCTCGGCGATGGCGCTGGTCATGTCGGTCTCGGCCGTCCATATGCGGCGCTGGCGGGCGCCGTGGCCCAGCTGCACGAGATTGCCGTCGTTCAGGCGGATGTGCGGGATGCGGCGGTCCGTCGCGGCCGCGACGATGGCGGCGGTGGACGGGCCCAGGTAGCAGTCGTCCAGCTTGTCGCGCACCCGGGCCACGGCGGCGGGCACGTCGAAGCCTTCGTCGTTGATCATGGCCATGATGAGGGCGTGGCCCTCGGCCAGCGCGGCGCGGGCCACCTGCTCGTCGCGGGCGCGGAACACCATGCGGTAGACGCCGCGTCGGCTGGTGGAGCGGGTCTGGCCGAAGCCGGTGGGCATGCCAGCCAGGTTGAGCAGCTCGATGACGATGTGCTCCAGCACATGTCCCATCCAGGTGCCGTCGCGCAGGCGCTCAATGAAGCCGCCGCGCTCGCCGACGCCGCAGTGGTGCTCGATGAGGGCGGGCAGGGCGGCCGTCAGGCGGTCGTTAAAGCCCGGCAGCAGGTGGCTGGGGTGGTCTTCCAGCTCCCCCAGGTCCAGCCAGACCTCCAGCACGGGGCGGTAGGTCCACATATTGGGCCCGCGCAGGTAGTTGATGCGCAGCAGGCGGATATCGTTCTTCTTGCTCATGGCTTGGGAGTGTGGGGAGCGCGAGGCATTTTGCGCCGAACTCATGGCGGAGAATTGCAGCAGCCCGTCAGAGCAAGAACAACATGAGTGACCTTCCCACCACGACACCGCCTCATCCTCAAATGGCCGCCCTTGAAGGGCGGCTTCGTGCTGGCGAGAACGTCTTGGCCACGCTGGAGGTTGACCTGGACTCCGCAGGGCGCTTCGCGCAGGGGCTGATCGCGCTGACGAATTCACGCCTGCTTGCCTACGAGCCGCTGGGCGGCGACTGGACCGAGTTCACGCTGGCCGCCGGCCAGCAGCTCAAGCTCAGCGACCATGGTGGCCTCGCCTTCCTGGAGCTGTTCGACCACAGCCGGCGTCTCGCGCGCTGGCGCTTCACGCTGGCCTGCAACCCGGCGGCCGTGCGTTTCGTCGACGCGCTGGACCAGGAATTGCGGCGCCTGGAGGGGCGGGTGTTGCCCATGGCCGAGGCCGAGGGCGAGGAGCCCGATTTCGACTTTGGCGAGGCTGGCGCGCCACCCAGCACCTGGGTGCTGCTGCGTCTGGGACGCTTCGCCAGGCCCTACCAGGGCCAGTTGCTGCTTGGCTTTGCGCTGATGCTGGGCGCCACCGGCGCGACGCTGGTCGCACCCTACCTGACCATGCCGCTGATGGACAAGGTGCTGATCCCGTTCCAGAACGGGCGGGCCATCGACCCCCATCTGGTCATGCTGCTGCTCAGCGGTTTGCTGGGCGCGGCGCTGTTTTCCTGGGCGCTGGGCTGGGCCAAGACCTATCTGCTGGCGCTGGTGTCGGAGCGCATCGCAGCCGACCTGCGCACGGCCACCTTCGAGCATCTGCTGGGCCTGTCGCTGGAGTATTTCGGCAACAAGCGCACCGGCGACCTGATGGCCCGCATCGGCTCGGAGACGGACCGCATCTCGGTGTTCCTGAGCCTGCATGCGCTGGACTTCATCACCGACGTGCTGATGCTGGGCATGACGGCCGTCATCCTGTTCAGCATTCACCCCGGCCTGGCGCTGGCGACGCTGGTGCCGCTGCCCTTCATTGCCTGGCTCATCCACCTGGTGCGCGACCGGCTGCGTACCGGCTTCGAGAAGATAGACCGCGTCTGGGGCGAGATCACCAACGTGCTGGCCGACACCATCCCCGGCATCCGCGTCGTCAAGGCCTTCGCGCAGGAGCGGCGCGAGGCCACGCGCTTCCGCGAGGCCAACGCGAAGAACCTGCAGGTCAACGACCGGCTCAACCGCACCTGGAGCCTGTTCACGCCCACGGTCGGGCTGCTGACCGAGATGGGGCTGCTGGTGGTCTGGGGCATAGGCATCTGGCTGATCGCCCAGCAGAGCATCACGGTGGGCGTGCTGACGGCCTTCCTCGCCTATATCGGACGCTTCTATGCGCGGCTGGACTCCATGAGCCGCATCGTGTCGGTCACGCAGAAGGCCGCGGCCGGTGCCAAGCGCATCTTCGACATCCTGGACCATGTCTCCAACGTGCCCGACCCGGTCAGCCCGCAGCCCTTCGAGAACGTGAGCGGCGCGATCTCGCTGCAGGGCGTCAACTTCCGCTACGGCTCGCGCTCGGTCATCCGCTCGCTGAACCTGGATATCCGTCCCGGCGAGATGGTGGGCCTGGTGGGCCACAGCGGCTCGGGCAAGAGCACGCTGGTCAACCTGATCTGCCGCTTCTACGACGTGACCGAGGGCGCCATCAAGGTGGACGGCGTGGACCTGCGTCGCGTCAAGGTGGCCGACTACCGCCGCCACATCGGCCTGGTGCTCCAGGAACCCTTCCTGTTCTTCGGCACCATCGCCGAGAACATCGCTTATGGCAAGCCCGGCGCGACGCGCGACGAGATCGTCTCCGCCGCCCGCGCTGCCCATGCGCACGAGTTCATCCTGCGGCTGCCGCATGGCTACGACAGCCTGGTCGGCGAGCGCGGCCAAGGGCTGTCCGGCGGCGAGCGCCAGCGCATCTCCATCGCCCGCGCGCTGCTGATCGACCCTGCCATCCTCATCCTCGACGAGGCGACCTCGGCCGTGGACACCGAGACCGAGAAGGAGATCCAGCGTGCGCTGGACAACCTCGTGAAGGGCCGCACCACCATCGCCATCGCCCACCGACTGTCGACGCTGCGCAAGGCTGACCGGCTGGTCGTCATGGACCGCGGCGAGATCGTCGAGCTGGGCCCGCATGACGAACTGATCGCCCAGCAGGGTCATTACTGGCGGCTTTGGGAGGCGCAGGCCCGCCGCGTCGACGCCGAGGCGGCCGAGGACGCCGGCCTGCTTGTCGTCGCGCCCAACCCGAACGCCCACACGGTGAACGCATGAAAGAGCTGCCTTTTCGCGACCTGCACCTGGACGCCTTCGGCAAGCTGGTGCTGACCGACCTGCATGGCGACGCCCATGTGGGCGTGACGCCGGTGCGCGCGCACCCGATCTCGGCGCCCGGGGAGGGGCTGTCGCTGGTGGGAGCGCATGGGCATGAGCTGGCCTGGGTGCCGCGCCTGTCCGCGCTTCCCGACGGCCCGCGCGGCCTGCTGGAGGGCGAGCTGGCCGCTCGCGAGTTCCACCCCGTGCTCAAGCGGCTGATCGCCGTGAACACCTTCGCCACGCCCAGCACCTGGCGCATCGAGACCGACCGCGGCGAGATCGACTTCGTGCTGAAGAACGAGGAGGACATCCGCCGGCTGGAGGAGGGGCGCCTGCTCATCACGTCCAGCCATGGCGTGCAACTGCAGGTGCCCGACCGCTGGGCGCTGGACAAGCATTCCAGGCGGCTGCTGGAACGCTTCCTCTGAGCAACCCAACCCCGCTCGCGCGGGCCAGGCGCCCTGGAAAAACCAAACTTTCAGTTCTGAAAGTTGCGTTCTTTAAGTTGTTTTCTTGGGGCTATGGCCGCCCAGGGCGGGCGGCTTCCGTCCGGGGTTGGCGGCCGCTCAGTCGGCGTCGCCCATCTGCGACTGCAGATAGTTCTGCTCGCCAACCGTGCCGACCAGTTCGATCTGGGTTTCCAGGTGGTCGATGTGCTCCTCGGTGTCGTCGAGGATCTGCACGAACAGCTCGCGGGACACATAGTCACGCACGCTCTCGCAGTGGGCGATGGCCTCCTTCAGGTGCACATGCGAGGCCTTTTCGATGATGAGGTCGCACTTCATCGTCTCGACGGCGTTCTCGCCGATGTAGAGCTTGCCCAGGTCCTGCAGGTTGGGCAGGCCGTCCAGCGTCAGCACGCGCTCGATGAGCTTGTCGGCGTGCTTCATCTCCTCGATGGACTCCTCGTATTCATGTTTGGCCATCTTCATCAGGCCCCAGTTCTTCAGCATGCGGGCATGGAGGAAGTACTGGTTGATGGCGGTCAGCTCCAGCTTGAGCTGCTGGTTCAGGTGGACGAGGACTTGGGGATCGCCTTTCATGGCCGGCTCCGAAACGTGAAATTGGGTCGCAGTATCCCCAGCGAAAGCCCTTTGGCAAAACCGCTCTTTTTGCAAATGAGATCGATTCGCATTAAACTCGCGACCCATGATTGTTTGTGTCTGCCACCGCGTCTCCGACCGCGACATCGCGATTGCCGCCTCCAGCGGCTGCCCGAGCTTCGAGGCGCTGCAGGACGACCTGCGAGTGGCCACGGCCTGCGGGACCTGCCGTGACAGCGCCTGCGAAGTGTTCGAGGAAAGCCGCGTCCAGGGCGGCGGCGCGCGCGCCCGCAATGTGACGATTGCCATCCAGCCCTTGCTGGCGGCCTGAGCCTTTACAATCTGTGGTTACGGTCGGCAGCGCTGCTGACCGTGTTCGCCCCGTCTGATGTTGAGTGTTGTGTTTTGCCGCAGCCGCTCGGGCTGTGGGTGAAATTGAATCGACAACACCAAGGAAATCTCTCAATGAGCACCATGCAAAACGGCATCGTCAAGTGGTTCGACGATGGCAAGGGCTTCGGCTTCATCACCCCCGCCGACGGCGGCAAGGATCTGTTCGCGCACCACAGCGAGATCAAGAACAACGGCGGCTTCCGTACGCTGGCCGAAGGCGCGCAGGTCGAGTTCGAAGTGAAGCAGGGCCCCAAGGGCCTGCAAGCCGCCAACATCCGCGCGCTGTAATCACGCCTCGGCCTTGTGCCTGAAGCCCGCGCCCAGCGCGGGCTTTGTGCTTTTCGGGGCCGCTCCAACGACAATCGATGGCTATGTCCGCACTGCCCGCCGCTCCCAAGGCCCTGACTGCTTACCGTCCCTTCTGGGCCAAGCGTTTCGGCCCCGCCCCGTTCCTGCCCATGAGCCGGCAGGAGATGGAGCAGCTCGGCTGGGACAGCTGCGACATCATCGTCGTCACAGGTGACGCCTACGTCGACCACCCCAGCTTCGGCATGGCCGTCATCGGCCGCACGCTGGAGGCCCAGGGCTTTCGCGTCGGCATCATTGCCCAGCCGGACTGGAACAGCGCCGACGCCTTCAAGGTGCTGGGCAAGCCCAACCTGTTCTTCGGCGTCGCGGCCGGCAACATGGATTCCATGATCAACCGCTACACGGCTGATCGGAAGATTCGCAGCGACGACGCCTACACGCCCGGCGGCGAGGGCGGCCGCCGCCCCGACCGCGCGACGCTGGTCTACACCCAGCGCTGCCAGGAGGCCTTCAAGGACGTGCCGGTCGTCATCGGCGGCATCGAGGCCTCGCTACGCCGCATCGCGCACTACGACTACTGGCAGGACAAGGTGCGCCGCTCCATCCTGGTGGACAGCAAGGCCGACCTGCTGGTCTACGGCAACGCCGAGCGCGCCATCGTCGAGATTGCCCATCGCCTGGCGCGCCGGGAGTCCATCGAGACCCTGACCGACGTGCGCGGTACGGCCTTCATGCGCCGCACGGACGACACGACGGCCGAGGGCTGGTTCGAGCTGGACTCGACCGAGGTGGACCGCCCGGGCCGCATCGACGCGCTCATCAGCCCTTACCAGGTCGTCGACGACAACAAGGCCTGCGCCTCCAACGACGACGGCGCCAAGCCCATCACCCTGCACAAGACCGGCCGCATCAGCATGCCGCCGCGCGACCATACGGTGGTGCGGCTGCCGGCCTACGAGCAGGTCAGGAGCGACCCGGTGCTGTACGCCCATGCCAACCGCGTGCTGCACCTGGAGACCAACCCTGGCAACGCGCGCGCGCTGGTGCAGCGCTACGACTTCAACGGCATCGCGCGCGACCTCTGGATCAATCCGCCGCCCATCCCGCTGACGACGCCGGAGATGGATCATGTGTTCGACCTGCCCTACGCGCGCAGCCCGCACCCGAGCTATGCGGACGAGGCCGGCAGCCATGACGGCGCGACCAAGATCCCTGCCTGGGAGATGATCCGCTTCAGCGTGAACATCATGCGCGGCTGCTTCGGCGGCTGCACCTTCTGCTCCATCACCGAGCACGAGGGCCGCATCATCCAGAGCCGCTCGGAAGACTCCGTGATCCGCGAGATCGAGGAGATGCGCGACAAGGTCAAGGGCTTCACGGGCATCGTGTCGGACCTGGGCGGCCCCACGGCCAACATGTACCGCATCGGCTGCAAGAGCCCCGAGATCGAGGCTGCCTGCCGCAAACCCAGTTGCGTCTACCCGGGCATCTGTCCCAACCTCAGTACCAGCCACGACCCGCTCATCAAGATGTACCGCCGCGCGCGTGCGCTGCCGGGCGTCAAGAAGATCCTCATCGGCTCGGGCCTGCGCTACGACCTGGCGGTGCAGTCGCCCGAGTACGTGAAGGAACTGGTGACCCACCATGTCGGCGGCTACCTGAAGATCGCGCCCGAGCACACTGAAACCGGCCCGCTGTCCAAGATGATGAAGCCGGGCATCGGCACCTACGACCGCTTCAAGCAGATGTTCGAGGCAGCCAGCGCCGCCGCTGGCAAGAAGCAGTACCTCATCCCCTACTTCATCGCCGCCCACCCCGGCACCAGCGACGAGGACATGATGAACCTCGCCGTCTGGCTCAAGCGCAACGGCTTTCGCGCCGACCAGGTGCAGACCTTCTACCCCAGCCCCATGGCGACGGCGACGGCCATGTACCACTCGGGCCTCAACCCGCTGAAGGGCATCAGCCGCGACGAGAGCCGCGGCGAGAAGGTGGACATCGTGCGCGGCGAGCGCCGCCGCCGGCTGCACAAGGCCTTCCTGCGCTACCACGATGCCAACAACTGGCCGCTGCTGCGCGAGGCGCTGAAGGCCATGGGCCGCGCCGACCTGATCGGCAATGGCAAGCATCACCTGATCCCGAGCTACCAGCCCATCACCGATGGCAGCTACGACAGCGCGCGGCGCAAGAACTCGACCGGGGCCAAGCCCGCGGCGGGGCCGGCGACGGCGCGCAAGGGCCAGCTTTTGACGCAGCACACCGGCCTGCCGCCGCGAGTCAGCGGTGCCGCGCGAACGGGCGGTACACGTCCGGGCAAACCCGGTAAGCGTTGACGCCTGCGGCGGGACATTTGCCCGCGCTTTTTGTGACAGGGCGTGTGCGGATGCACTACGCTTGCGTCTCTTGACCGACGAGGTAGCCGCGGCCGCGGCCGCCCCCGTGCCCGGAGCCCTCTCCCCCATGCAAGAGACACCCGCCGCTGACGACGACCTGCTCGAACTCCTTGACGAGCCCGAGCACGCCGACGGCGAACATCGACACAACGACAGGCCCTGGCGCATCCTCATCGTCGACGACGACGGCGACGTCCACAAGGCCACCGAGCTGGCCATGCAGGGCCTGACGGTCGAGGGCCAGCCGCTGGTTTTCCTGCATGCCTCTTCCGCCGCCCAGGCCCGCCAGCTGCTTGCCAGCGAGGAGGACCTCGCCGTCGTGCTGCTGGATGTCGTCATGGAGAGCGAGGACGCGGGCCTGCAACTGGTGCGTCACATCCGCGACGAACTGGGCCTGAACGCCCTGCGCATCGTGCTGCGCACCGGCCAGCCTGGCTACGCGCCCGAGATCGAGACGGTGCAGGCCTATGACATCAACGACTACAAGACCAAGTCGGAGCTGACGCGCACGCGCCTGTACACGGTGCTGACCGCCGCGGTGCGCTCCTACCGCCAGCTCTGTGCACTGGAGGCCAACCGCCGCGGGCTGGAGATGATCGTCGAGAGCAGCACTTCGCTGTCGCGCATGCGCGGCCTGAGTCGCTTCGCCGAGGGCGTCGTCATCCAGCTCTGCGCGCTGCTGGGCATACTGCCCGAGGGGTTGGTCTGCGCCCAGCTCAGCGGCGAGGACAGCGACGAGGTGCGCATCGTCGCCGCTGCCGGCCAGTACAGCGGCCTCATCGACCGGCCGCTGGCCCAGGTCAAGATCGCTCCGGTGCGCGAGCGCCTGGAGCGCTGCCTGCGCGAGCAGCGCAACTTCCATGACGATGGAACCTGCCTTTACTTCGGCATGGGCCAGGGCCGCGCGATGGCGGCCCTCGTCGACGTGGGCCGCGCTCTGGACGAGCTGGACATGCAGCTGCTGCGCGCCTTCTGCTCCAACATCGCTGTCGGCTTCGAGAACGTCATCCTCTACAGCCAGTTGCTGGACCAGGCCTACAACGACCCGCTCTTGCGCCTGCCCAATCGCAACCGCTTCGTCGAGCTGCTCGACAAGAACCTGAAGGACCCGACCGGCGTCACGCTGGCACTGATCGACCTCGACGACTTCTCCGACATCAACGACGCCTTCGGCCACCATTTCGGCGACCAGGTGCTGCAGGCCGTCACGCACCGCCTGAGCGAGATGCTGGGCCTGAACACCGCGATGGCCCGCGTCGGCGCAGACACCTTCGGCGTGCTGGGCGAGCATGCCAAGGTCTGCCCGGAGACTGTCAACGGTGTCTTCGCCGAGCCCTTCGTCGTCGCCGGCGAGCGCCTGCAGCTGTCGGCCACGACCGGCCTCGTGCGCCTGGGCGAATCCAAGGCCGTGGGCTCAGAGCTGCTGCTCGACGCGCAGATCGCGCTCAAGCGGGCCAAGCAGCAGCAGCGTGGCTCGTCGCAGTATTTCTCCGCCGCCATGGGCAGCGATGCGCGCGAGCGCTTCAAGCTGCTCAAGGGGCTGCGCACCGGTTTCGAGGAGAGCCAGCTCTTCGTCGTCTACCAGCCCCAGGTCGACCTCGACAGCGGCCGCGTCATAGGCGCCGAGGCCTTGCTGCGCTGGCGCACGGCCGACGGCCGCTTCATTGCCCCCGACCAGTTCATCCCGCTGGCCGAGCAGAGTGGCCTCATCATCCCGATCGGCGAGTTCGTCATGCGCACCGCCTGCGCCCAGCTACGCAAGCTGCAGACCCAGGGCCACGCCGACTTCCGCATGGCCGTCAACGTGTCCATGGCGCAGTTCCGCCACCCCGGCTTCCTCGACATGCTGGCCCGCTCGCTGCGAGACTGCGGCGTGAGCGGTCACAGCATCGAGCTCGAGATCACCGAGTCGATGGCTATGGAGGACGCCGAGCTCGTGCTGCGCGTGTTGGCCGACATCAAGCGCCTGGGCTTCAGTGTTGCCATCGACGACTTCGGCACCGGCTTCTCGTCGCTGAGCCAGTTGCGCCAGCTGCAGGTGGACCGCCTGAAGATCGACCGTGCCTTCGTCCAGGAAGCGCAGTCGTCCACTGCCGGCTCCACCATCGCGCAGATGGTCGTCAACCTGGGCCGCGGCCTGGGCCTGACGGTCATCGCGGAAGGCATAGAGACCGAGGAGCAGCGCCGTTACCTCATCGGCTTGGGCTGCCACGAGGGCCAGGGCTGGCTGTTCGCCAAGCCCATGCCGGCGGACCAGCTCGAAACCTGGATGAGCCGGTAGCAGGCCTCTGGCCCGGCCTGGCAGACCGCGCGACCCGCAAGCACCACGAGAGGCACCTAAACTCCGCGCCGTCGATTGACGACAGCCAGGAGATGTAATGGATGCCTCCCTCCCTACGGGGACTGAGCTTGGAGCACAGGGATGAACAGCGTGGCTGTTCGTGGGAAGGCCGTTGTCGCAGGGACAAGGTGGACCCTCGAATGGATACGGCATCA
>Ga0213878_10000054_pt1 | contig 73170 bp, 75 predicted proteins | sample VelepicoBEBS_R02_FD_161053 | JGI IMG/M metagenome (GOLD analysis project Ga0213878, IMG submission 161053) | Vellozia epidendroides bulk soil microbial communities from rupestrian grasslands, the National Park of Serra do Cipo, Brazil - BS_R02 | ecosystem: Environmental > Terrestrial > Soil >... | reverse complement strand
GTCCAGCCGCGCTTCGCCGCTTCGGTCACGCCCTTCGAGAACGGCGCGACCGCGGTCACCACGATCGGCGGGTGCGGGCGCTGGTAGGGCTTTACGATCCCGCCTTGGCCGATCTCCGGCTTCATCGTGCGCGCGGTCGTGATCGACCAGAACTCGCCGCGCAGATCGTAGGGCGCCTCGCCGGCCCAGATCGCCAGCACCTGATCGATCGCCTCGACGAACATCGCGGTCCGGTCGCGGTCGAGGTTGCCGAACGCCTCCGCATCCGAGAGCAAACCGCCCGGGCTGATCCCGAACAGAAACCGTCCTTCGAGCAGGTGGTCGATCATCGCGACCTGTGCGGCGACCTGCGCCGGGTGGTTGTTGGGCAAGTTGACGGTCCCGCTGCCGAGGACGATGTTCTCGGTGCGGTCGAGCAGCGAGGCGATGAACGTGAGGCACGAGGTGACCGGCTCGGCGAGATCGGTCACGTGCTCGCCGACGAATGCCTCCACGTAGCCGAGCCGGTCGGCCAGGACGATCGCCTCGCGGTCCTCTTTCAGAACCTCGGTGTAGTTCCGCGACGGGGGGTGAAGGGGCATCGTGAAGTAGCCAAGCCGCATCGCCGATCCTCCGCCCCGCTATCTATCGGCCGATCAGCGCAATTTCCTTGCCGACAGGACGCCGTTCACCCGCTGCGATATTCAAAGCCGCGATGGCCTCGAAGCCGCGCGCCGCTGCGAGCCGACGGCGCACACCGCCGCGCACGCGGCTCGCCCCTGACGAGCGCGAGCGGCTGATCGCGCGCGGCGCGGTCGCGTTCTTCTGCGAGGTGGGGTTCGGCGGCCGCACGCGCGAGCTGGCGAAGCGGCTGGGGATCACGCAGCCGCTGCTGTACCGCTATTTTCCGAACAAAGAGGCGCTGATCGACCGCGTCTACCGCGAGGTCTATCTCAACCGCTGGGACCCGCACTGGGAAGAGCTGCTCGACGACCACTCGCGGCCGGCGCGCGAGCGCGTCGTCGCGTTCTACCGCGAGTACGCGAAGGCGGTGCTGAGCTACGAGTGGATCCGCATCTTCATGTTCGCGGGGCTGGGCGGGAACAACCTGAACAGCCGGTACCTGACGCTCGTGCGCGACCGCATCTACACGCGCGTGATTCGCGAGGTGCGGCTCGCGTACGGGCTGCCCGCGCCGGCCGAGCTGCCGATCACCGAGATGGAGTTCGAGCTGGTGTGGGCGCTGCACGCGAGCATCTTCTACATCGGGATCCGCAAGTGGATCTACGGGCTGGAGATTCCGGAGAACGTCGACGAGATCGTGGCGAACTTGGCGACGTCGTTCTTCGACGGCGTCCCGGCGGTGATCGCGACGACGCTCAGGCCAGCGTGGCGGCGTGCCGCGAAAGGAACGACCGCGCGTTCCCGCTGAGGATCGCCGCGCGCGCGGCGTCGTCGATCCCCGCGATGCGCGCGACCACACCGCGCGGGTCGTCGATCCCCATGTCGAACGGGCGGTCCGTGCCGACCACGACGCTGCGCCATCCGACACGCTGCACCAGATACGACAGGTACGCGTCGTCGTGGGTGACGATGTCGAAGTATATCTGCGAGAGATAGTCGCTGGGCGGCTTCGGAATCGTTTTCGTCTCGCTGCGGACGCGGTAGCCGTGGTCGAGGCGGCCGGCGAGCGCGGCCAGCGTTCCGCCGCCGTGCGCGAGGATCATGCGCAGCTCCGGAAACCGCTCGAACACGCCGGCGAAGATCAGCCGCGCCGCGATGAGGCCGGTTTCCGACGGGTTGCCGAACAGGTTGCCGAGATAGTACGGCGCGGCGCGCTCGCCGCCGAGCTCGTGGTGCGGGTGCATGAACACCGGCACGTCCAGCTCACAGCACGCCGCCCAGAACACGTCGAGCGCCGGGTCGTCGAGCGGCGCGCCGCCGACGCTCGACCCGATCTCGACCCCCCAGCAGCCCAGCTCTTCGACGGCGCGGCGCAGCTCCGCGACCGCGTCGTCCGGCGACTGCAGCGGGACGGTTGCGAACGCGGCGAACCGCTCCGGCGCGTGCGCGACCGCCGCGGCGAGCGCGTCGTTGCCGGCGCGGCAGATCGCCGCGCCGAGCTCGGGCTCGGCGAGGTATGCGAAGTAGAACGGCGGCAAGCACAGGATTTGGCGATCGATCCCTTGTTGCTCGGCGAGAGTGGTGCGCGCGTCGAGGTCGTAGAGCAGCGGAAAGTACGGGAGCCGCGTGTGCTCGGCGGCGTAGCCGCAAACGGCTCGCGCGAGGTGGAGCACCCCGGCGTCCTTGCGAGCGTCGACCAGCCCGCGGCGCCGCAGCGATTCGACGAAGTCGTCCGGGAGAAAGTGCGCGTGGCAGTCGATGCAGATCGGCAATGCAAAGCCCTCGTCGCCGCGACCGCCCCTTGACAGGGGCCTCGCGCAGGTGCATTTTATCGCTAGATAAATAACCCTGCCCTCGTCGCTCGAAGGGGACTCCCACGGCATACGAGCCTGCGGCCGCGTCGTTCGACGCGCGAGACCTGCGCAACGCGCTCGGCACCTTTGCGACCGGCGTCGCGATCATCACGACGCGCGACGAGGCGGGCCGGCTCTACGGGCTCACGGGCAACTCGTTCAGCTCGGTCTCGCTCGACCCGCCGCTGGTGCTGTGGAGTCTCTCGCGTGCGGCGCCCAGCCTGCCGGCGTTCCGCGCCGCGACGCACTTCGGTGTGACCGTGCTCGCCACCGAACAGCACGAGCTTGCCCTGCGCTTCGCCCGCCCGCACCCGAACAAGTTCGAGAACGTCCCGCACTCCCTCGGCGAGTACGGCGTTCCGCTGATCGACGGCGCGGCGGCCCACTTCGAGTGCCGCATCGTCGACCGCTACTACGGCGGCGACCACGAGATCTTCCTCGGCCACGTCGAGCGCTACCGCTACGAGCGCAAACCGACGCTGCTCTTCTGCCACGGCACGTACCACCGCACGCACCCACTGGTCGAAAGCGAGTGATCTGCCCGCTCGTTCATCCGGGCCGTTCACGGAGTGATCGAAGCCAGGTCGTAGACGTTGTCGCCCTCGACGCGCAAGACCCATACCGCTTTCGGCGGATAGTAGTACGCATGAGAGGTTGCGGGGGTCGTGCACAGCGTGCAGGTTCGCTTGATGGTGACGTGCACCGCCCACACGCCTTGGCGCCCGCCGTAGGTGCTCGGAACGCGTTGCCATTCATAGTGCATTTGAAAGGACACGTGATTTGCCCCGCCTTGGAGCGCGACGGCGCTGCAGCCGTCCTGCGCGTCGCTGGGAACCTTGAGCGGGAACCGCAGTACCCGCGGGAAGCAAGACGCGACCGACCTTCCCTTCAGCGTCGTGACGTCGTACAGGTTCCCGTCGCCGTCGAAGTACTCGTACGCCTCGCGCTCCTCGTCGCGCTGCTTCGGATCCTTTTTCGGAAAGTACACGCGCCACTTCGAACACGGAGACACCGCGCAGTTGTCCTTGGTGAACTCTTCCAGCACGTCGCGTGAGACGTCTCCGACGAGGTCACCCGGCGAGGTGCGGTGATATTCCAACGCCATGCCCGCTCGCCACAGCGTCCGTAGATCGGGCCGCTCCACAATCGCCGTCGGTGCGCCGGGCTCGGGGGACGGCGTCGCGCTGGGGGGCGTCGGCTGGGCGCTTGCAACGTCTCTCACGCCCCAACATAGCGTGACGATCGCCGACGCGATTCGAGCCGTACGGAGCAGCCATGTCCTCACGCCGCCGATGTTCAGCGCGGCAACTGCCGGGCGCCTCCCTGGGGGAAGCGCGGAAGCGCTTCCGAATACCTGGCGAGCGATAGATGATAAGCGGCGTATATCACCGCGGAAACAGGCTGCTCGACGCGCTCCCCACTGATGAGCGCGCCGCGATCGTTCCCGCCCTAGAAGTGGTGCAGGTCTCCTCGGGCGACGTCATTCAGCAACCCGGCGAGGTGATCGCGTGGGTCGGCTTTCCGATCGACAGCGCGCTCTCGGTCGTCGTGGCGATGCAGAACGGACAGACCTGCGAGGTCGGCACGATCGGCCGGGAGGGCGCAACGGGAGTTGAGGTCGCCTTCGGCACGCCGGTGCTGCGCACGACGGTCTGCCAAGTCGCCGGCACGATGGCGCGGATGCCGGCAGCGGCGTTTCTCGACGCCATCCGCCGCAGCGCTCATCTCGACGGCGTCGTGCGCGCGACGGAGCGGGCGCGCACGTTCTTCATCGAACAGCTCAGCGCGTGCAACGCCGTTCATTCGCTTTCGCAGCGCTTCGCGCGGTGGATGCTGACGCTCTCCGACTGCGCCAACCGCGAGAGCTATGCGCTCACGCACGAGCACGCCTCGATCCTGCTCGGCGTGAGGCGCGCCACGATCACCAATGCCGCCGGCGAGCTCCAACGGCTGGGCGCGCTGGACTACCGGCGCGGTCACGTGAAGATCACCGACCGGCCGCTGCTCGAGTCGGCCGCCTGCAGCTGCTACGCGGAGACGAAAGCGGTGTTCGACGAGGCGCTCCACGTGTGGAGCGGCCAGGCGGTCTCGGTGTTGCGCCACCCTCGCTGAAAGGGCCTAGTGGTCGACGTTATTCTCCGGACTCGGCCTCGTCGGCCGCAGCCGCCGCTGCGATTCGTAACACTCGCAGGAAAATTCGGCGAGCACTTCCACTTGCAGCACGGAGACGATTTCGTCCGTGTACCGTATGGCGCCGCAGCTGCGCAGCATCTCGGTTGCGTGCTCCGCCTCGCAGCGATCGAGTCCGAGCATCATCCCGAGAAACTCGTGCCGCAGACCGAACTCGTCGCGGCCCGCCTCGTCGCGGAGCATTAGGATCCAGCGCGCGCACCGCTGCGTCAGCGTGTGGGCGAAGTTGCACGCCACGAACTGTTCGGCGATGAACAAACGGCGAACCATGTGGCGGTGAACGGCTTGCGTGAACGTCATGCTGCGCGCGAGGCACTGCAGAAAGGTCGCGGGGTGCATCGCGGCCGAAGCACCCTCGACCTGCGCCAGCACGGCCCGGGGTGCGAACGCCACGCCGAGCGCGAGCTCGGCTCCGATCAAGCCCTCTTTCCCGGTTGCCGCCACCTCGTACGTGTGACCCCGCTCGAGCGTCGCGGTGACCGAGAAGATCGCACCGATCGGAAAGAGAACCTCATGAAACGGCGCGTCGTGCGGAACGACGTAGCCGGGGACCTCGACGTCGAAGACACTCAGATGCGGGATGATTCGCTCGCGCTCCGCCTTCGGCAGCGTGTCGATCACGGCGTTGCCGCTCGTGTAGGCGGCGCTAAGCTGCTCGGGCATCCCGGTCCATCCGAAGTACGATACCCGTTCGACGATTCAAACAGGCCGTGCGGTAGCGTACCGACGCGGCACGCCGTGCGCTACGCTGCGCCGGGGACGACCGGGAGGAGCAGGTACGGCGCGCGGTCCTCGTCGGCGTGGAGCACGTTGTACGCGACGAAAATCTCGGCCGGCCGGTCGCGCGAATCTTCGTGCAGGAACGGGCCGCAGCCGGTGAGCTCGTTCTTGAAGTTCGACAGGCGCCCGCCGCTCGGGCCGGGATAGACATAGTCCGTGCCGCGCACGGTCAGCGCGAAGCGATAGCCGCGCGGCAGCACGACCGAGGTCGGCCACAGCTCGACGTCGAGCTGCACCGGTTCGCCGGGGACGAGCGGCTGCCGCTTCGTATGTGAATGATACGGGCGGTAGTCCATCGTCAGCTCGGGATCGAGCGCGCGGTGCGAGGCTCGCAGCCAGCCCTGCGCGAGCGGCGTATGCGGATCGATCGCGCCCTGAAACACCACCTCGGTGCCGTCCGGCGCGAACGCGCGCAGGATCACGAACACGTCCGCATCGATGGTTTCCGAGGAGACGAACAGCCGGGCGGCGAGGGGTCCGGTGATCTCCGTCTGTTCCTTCAGCGGCTCGCCGACGAACGTCACGGTGTCCCGCGACGCGTCGTACGCGATGCGTGCCGGCTCGCTCGCCGGGTCGCGGCGCAGCGTCCGCGCATGTAGGTCGAGATAGAGCTTCGTCCAGCGCGTGCGCGGGATCGGCCAGCCGTCCTCGTGGCGTTCCTCGAACCGGTCGAGATGGCGGACTTGCAGCCGCACGCGCGGCCAGTCGCGCAGCGTGTCCTCGCCTTTGAGATAGTGCGCGAAGAACTGCTTCTGCAGCGTCACGCCGTAGTCGGTGTAGAACTCGGTCCAGTGCTCGGTTCCGTGAACTTCGAGATACTTCTCCCGCGAGGCCGCGCGCATGAAGCCTTCGAAGTTTCCGCGCGGGTGCAGCCCTTGTCCACCCCAGTTCGCCGCGGAGAACAGGGGGACGGTGATGTTGCCCCATACCGGCGAGCGCGCGCGGTGGTAGTCGTCGTCGAGCGGATGTGCAAGGATGTCCGCGCCGAAGTCCGCGCGGTTGCGCGTCAGCTCATCCTCTGCGAGCGTCTCGGGGCCGCAGGCAAGCTCGCCGGTGACGCGGCTGCGCGGTCCGCGCTCGCCGGCGCCGTGCTGCACCGTCTTCACCTGCATGTCGTACCAGTTCTGCGCGAAGGTGCAGAGGATGCCGCCGTGGTGCGTGAGGTCGCGGTAGAAGTCGGCGGCGCCTTCCCACACGCAGATCGCGGCGAGATGCGGAGGCGCCGGCTGGAGCGAGGCGACGTACCACTGGTTCATCGCGTAGTACGAGATGCCGTTCATCCCGATCTTGCCGCTGCTCCACGGCTGCCCGGCGGCCCATTCGATACACTGCGCGATGTCGAGCGTCTCCCGCGGCGACCAGGGATCGAGATATCCCGGCGAGCGCCCCGCACCGCGCGAATCGACGCGCACGCAGGCGTAGCCGTCCGGCACCCACTTCTCCGGGTCGACGACCTCCCAGTTCTGATAGCGGTTCGTGGAGCCGGCGGTCACGTCCGGATGCCGCTCTGCCATGCGGTTCCACGCGCTCGGGTAGCCGTCTTGGAACGCGAGCCCCTTCGCGTACGGGCCGTACGTGAGGATCACCGGATAGCGGCCGTCACCGGGCGGCCGGAAGACGTCGGCGCGCAGCACGATACCGTCGTCCATCGGGATCGCGACGTCCCAGTCGATCCGCATGGGAGGTTCGCGCTCGGTGCCTTCCATAACAGCCACTACGCGCACGCCTTCCGGTTTCCCACCGCGCGCGCGAGGTGAGGCACGATGACGACGCTCGACGGAATCGCAGTCTACGGCCACTTCATCGGCGGCCGCGAGTCTCCGAGCGCGGACGGCCGCACGTTCGAGGTGCGCAATCCCGCGAACGGAACGCTCGTGGCGCGCGTCGCCGAAGGCAGCACCGCGGAGATCGGGCTCGCCGTCGACGCGGCGAGCGAAGCCTTCGCCGACGGGCGCTGGTCGGCTCTGCCGGTGCGCGAGCGCTACCGCATCCTGAACAGCTTCGCGGACGCGATCGAAGCCGCACTCCCCGAGCTGGCGACGCTCGAGGCGACGTGCGTCGGCCGCCCGCTGCGCGAGATGCGCGCGCAGCTCGGCCGCATCCCGGAGTTCTACCGCTACTTCGCCGCCGTCGCGCGCACCGCCGAAGACGCGGTGACGCCGTTCGAGGGGCCGTACCTGAACTACGTGCGCCGCGTCCCGCTCGGCGTCGTCGGACAGCTCACACCGTGGAACCATCCGCTGCTCATTCTCACCAAAAAGCTCGCACCCGCGCTGGCCGCCGGCAACGCCGTAGTCGTGAAGCCCTCGGAATACACGCCACTCACCACGCTCGAGCTCGCGCGCATCGCGCTCGAAGCGGGGATTCCCCGCGGCGTTTTCAACGTGGTCACCGGCTTCGGCGTGGAAGCGGGCGCGGCGCTGTGTGCGGAAAAGCGCTTGCGCAAGCTCGACCTCACCGGTGGAACCGAAACGGGCCGCGCGGTCGCGAAATTGGCCGGCGAGAACCTCGTGCGCGTGACGTGCGAGCTGGGCGGCAAAGCGCCGGTGATCGTTCTGCCCGACGCGGACCTCGACCGCGCCGCGGCGGGCGCGGTCTTCGCAGCGTTCATCGCGTCCGGACAGACCTGCGTCGCCGGCGCGCGAGTTCTGGTTCACGAGAGCCAAGCCGGCGCGTTGCTCGAGCGGATGGTCGCGCGGACGCGCGCGATCCGCATCGGCGACCCGCTCGACCTTGCGACGCAGCTCGGCCCGCTCGTCTCGCAGCGACAGCTCGACCGAACCGCGCGCTATGTGGAGATCGGGCGCAAAGAAGGCGCGAGCATCGCCTGCGGCGGCCGCCGGCTCGACGGCGCGCTCGCCACCGGCTTCTTCTACGAGCCGACGATCTTCAGCGGCGTGCGTTCGTCGATGCGGATCGCGCAAGACGAGATCTTCGGGCCGGTAACGTGCGTGCTGACGTATCGCGACGTCGACGAAGCGGTTCGCATCGCGAACGACATCCCGTTCGGCCTCGCCGCGTCGATCTGGACCGCCGACGCCGCGCGCGGCATGAAGCTCGCCGAACGCCTCGACTGCGGAATCGTCTGGGTCAACGACCACCACCGCATCGACCCTGCGCTCCCCTGGGGCGGCATGAAAGACAGCGGCATCGGCCGCGAGACCGGCCTCGAAGGCTACCGCGAGTACACGACCACGAAGAGCGTCATCGTGAACCTCGACGACCCGGTGGACTGGTACGGGACCAGCGAGGTCGTGCGGTTGAGCTGAGATGATCGAAGCGGCGATCGGACTGCGCGCGCACACCGGCTGGGCCGCCCTGGTCGTGATCGGCCGCGCGCCGTCCGCGCTGATCGACCGCCGGCGGCTCGAGCTGCTCCCGCCCGGCGTGCCGGACCAGCTCTATCACGCCGCCGCCGAGCGCGAGCTCGAAGCCGCCGCGGAGCTGGTAGCGAAAACCGCCGCGGCCGTGGACGCTTTCGTTGAACGCGCGCTTCGCAAGATCGTTGACGAACAGCGCGCCCGCGCGCGAAACATCGTGGCGTGCGGCATGATCGGCACACCGCGCGAATCGCCGGCATTGTCCGAGATCCTCGCCTCGCACGCGCGCGTCCACGCCGCCGAGGGCGACCTGTTCCGCAACGCGCTCGCTGCAGCCGCGCGAGCCGCCGGCATTCCACTCATCGGCGTATCCGAGAAAGACGCCGCATCCGAAACCGCGCACGCGCTGCACATCACCCCCGCCTCGCTCGAGCGCCGCATCACGGAGATCGGCCACCTCGCCGGCCCACCCTGGCGCGCCGACCAAAAGCTCGCCTCGATGGCCGCAATGCTCGCCCTGGCCCGAACTGCCTGACGCCTGGGACCTCACAAAACGGGCACTCGCCAATTTCTCCACAGAAATTGTGGAGGAGGCCTTTACTCCACGATTTTTGTGGAGTAAAATAGTCGCGGGGGGAGACACCATGGCGAGATTTGCGGCTAAAAAGGAAGATGTCGACGAGAAGGTTCCGAGTGGCGGTATGTTTCGTGCTTCTCGGTGGCAGGTGCGGCCCGACCGCGTCATACAGCTCAAATCGAACGCTTCTACAAAGTTCGCGGTTGTGACGAAGCTGCAGCGCATTATCGACAGCCTGTCGTTGGCGGCCGCCGCCGACGTTCTTGGGGTGGACCGCTCGCAGCTCGACCGATGCAGAAAGGGGAAAGAGGCAATCAGTGCCGAGCTCAGCCGACGCATTACTGATGTAGAGTACGTCCTGGATCGCGCCCTTCACGTCATGCACACCGACGAAGTGGGGCCGTGGCTGACCGAGCCCGAACCGCTTCTCGGTGGAAGCATACCTCTCAATGTGCTGACGCTCAAAGGTACCGGACCGGTTATAGCTGCACTTGACGGGGTCGCTGCCGGAGCGTTCGCATGACACTTTATCGCGTGCTTTATTATCTCCCTGGCGCCGCCCCCACAGAACCGGGCGGCGTTCTTTTTATTCCCCCTCAAAACACCGGCCGCATCGACAACCCGTCCGACTACGCGACCCTGTACGTGGGAGATTCGCAAGCCGGCGTCTGCGCAGAGGTCTTCAATCGCGGCAAGTATCGCAAGGAATGGACGGCAGACACGTTGCGCGGACTGCCCGGCGTACCGGCATCGCGGCGCGTGCTCGCGTGGTACGAGCTCAACGCTGCCGCCGCGCCCATTTGTGACCTCGACGATCCTCGACAGCTACTAGCGCGTTCGCTGCGACCGTCACGAGTCATCACGCGCGATTACGCCCAGTCGCAGGCGTGGGCGCTGCGCTTGTTCGCGGAGCACCATTGGGCCGGTGTACGATGGTGGTCATATCACGATTCGCGGTGGGCAAGCATCGGACTGTGGGATCGTTCCGCGATTCGAAGCTTCGGTTTTGAACCCTTGACCCTTGACCATCCAGCGCTCATCGAGGCCGCCGGAGTTCTGTCGATCCGAATTCGTCGCGCCCGTGGCCGGCCGGCGCCATAAGGGCACCCGCTCAACGCATCACTGTTTCGCGCGCACTTGCCGCCCACGGGTCGACGAGGAGCTTGATCTGCGGCGCGTGGCCTTCGAGCATGGGAATGATGCCGTCTTCGACGACGCGGTCGAGGGGAATCGCGACGGGTGCGACATCGGACCATGCGGTCGCATCGAGCGAGAGCAGGCGCGCGGCTTCGGGGACGTCGTCGCAGCCGATGAGGGCGTTGGTGCCGATGATATCGAGCTCTTTCGTCGTCACGCGGCGCGCATCGATTGCGACCGGGTGCTTTGCGATGCCGACGGTGACGATGCGACCGCCCGGGGCGGCCGCGGCGATCGCGGCGGCCATGCCGTCGTCGGTGCCGGTCACTTCGAAGACGAGCGTCGGTGCGAAGCCGAGCTGCGCGAGGGCCGCGGTTGGCGCTTCGCCGGCGCGGATCGTCTCGACGGCACCGAGCTGTCGCGCGATCGTCAACCGTGCGGCGGCGATATCAGACACGACGACGCGCGCACCACCCCGCGCCAGCGCATAGATCAAGAACGCGCCGATTCCGCCGGCGCCGATCACCAGTACGTTTTCTCCGGCGCGTGGTGCGCCGCGGCGAAGGGCGTGCACGGCGATCGCCGTCGGCTGCGTCAGGACCGCCATATCGCCGGCGAGGCCGAACTCCGCGGCGCGAAAGACGATGTGCGCGGGGACGCGCACGAACTCCGCCAGACCGCCGTCGCGGTGCAAGCCGACCGTCGCGTACTGCGCGCAGATGCTGGTGCGGCCGGCGAGGCATTGCGGGCATTCGCCGCACCACAGCGCCGCGCCGGTGATCACGGCGTCGCCCTTGGTGAAGCCTTCGACGCACTCGCCGACCTCTTGGATGCTACCGGCGAACTCGTGGCCGGGAATCAGCGGCCCTTCGTGACCCGTCAGCGGGTGGCGCGCGTGCAGCGGATACATCTGCGGGGCGGTGAACTCACTCGCGTCGGTGCCGCAGATGCCGTTTGCGTGGACGCGCACCAAGACTTCGCCGGGCGCCGGACGCGGGCGCGGAACGCGTTCGATGCGGATGTCGCGCGGACCGTGAAAGACCGCCGCGCGCATCGTCGCCGCCATGCGGGCGTCTTGGCGATTCGAGGGCCGGAGCCTTGCGCGTGGAAGCGGGCCCGATGATTTCGCACGGCCGCACGATCTACACGCCCGCGTTCGCGCGCCCGCCGCTGCAGCCGTTTCCGGGCGGCGCGCGCCTGGCGCTGCACCTGATCGTCAACGTCGAGGTGTGGGACTACGAGCAGCCGATGCCGCGCACCGCGCTGCCGCCGCCGCCCGCCGGCGGAACGGTCCCCGACGTCCCGAACTTCGCCTGGTACCAGTACGGCCAGCGCGTCGGAATCTGGCGGCTGCTGGACGTGCTCCAACGCCACGACGCGCGCGCGACGCTGAGCATCAACTCGGCAGTCTGCCGCGAGTACCCGGAGATCGTCGAGCGCACGGTCGCCGCCGGCTGGGAGATGATGCCGCACGGCGTCGTGCAGCGCACCATGGCGAAGGTCGACGACGAGCGCGCGGTCATCGCGGAGTCGATCGCGCAGCTCGAAAAGGCAACCGGAAAACGGCCGCGCGGCTGGCTCGGGCCGGCGCTCGTCGAGACGCCGCGGACGCTGGATCTCCTAGCCGAAGCAGGGCTGGAATACTGCTGCGACTGGGGACCGGCCGACGATTTACCGTTCGACTTGCGCGTGGCGCGCGGCCGCATGGTCGCGATTCCATATGCGGTCGAGACGAACGACATCGTCGTCTATGCGATCGAGCGCCACGGGGTGGAGGAATTCTACGGCCGCTGCGCCGCCGCGATCGACACGCTGTACGCTGAAGGCGCGCGCTCTCCGCGCGTCCTTGCGATCGCACTGCATCCGTATCTGACCGGAGCAGCTCACCGCATCGGCGTCCTCGACCGCGTCCTCGAATACGCGAAGAACCACGACGGCATCTGCGTCATGACGGCCAGTGAACTGCTCGACTGGTACACCGCTCAGGTGCCGCCAGAGGCCGACTGAATCGCCGTACCGTTCTATTCGGAATCCGGGCGACATGCACGTAGCCGTGCCTCCCCGCCGAAGATCTGAGCGATCGGAAGCGGATGCACTTTGCCGTCGCCTCTCACGCCGTTCAACCCTGGAACTACGGCGCCGCGCTTGAGTTCGACGTATCGCAGTCCTTGATCGTCGACGTACACCGTTCCGAGGACCCGTTCACGATCAATGACCGCGAGACGAGCCTCCACCAACGACTGCTCGGTGACGCCCGTCTTTCGGTCAGCCACTATTCCCACCGTATCACCGATTTGCCTCGTTGCAGCGCAGTGAACCGTATCGGCGCCGGATGCCTGCGCAAACGACGCCGTGCCTAGCGCGACGAGCGCAAGCACGGACAGCGGCGCAAGCTTATGATATGCCATCAGCATAGAACTTCGCGCCACCGCTCCAGCATTGACCAGTTACGGTGTGAGAGGGTTCCGTCGGTGGTGTCCCACCCATGAAGATCGGATCATTTTGGGTGCCGCTCACTGATATGCCGGCTTGAATTTGCACCCATTTCCCGAGGTTGAGCGCAGCCGTGAGGGAGAAGTTCCACGATATAGCAAGGTCTTTTTGGAACCAGTACGCGCCGGCATTGTCCTTGTAAATCCAGCCGACGACGGTCGGCGACATCATCACGCGGAGTGCTTGCGAGATTTATCGCACACCTGACCAGAACTTGTCAAGCGATGCTCGATGTGCTTAAAACCTGTGCGCGAAAAAGACTCGCGGTATTCGAGGCACCGGATCCTTGGATCACAAAGTGTCGCGAAAATCCGTCAGCGACGCACCGCTCTCTCGCCCTGCGGCCAGGCGAAGGAGGGCTCTCTCGCGCTCTGAGGGCTTTGCGATGCTGGAAATTCGCGACAGCGAACCTTGAAAAAGCGAACGCGGCGATCGTAGCCTCTAGGGCCAAGACGTCTCGTGTGAGGGAGTGACGATCAGCTCGCGAACCTCGCAGCCTTTCGGTTGCGAGAGCGCGAACACGACCGCTTCGGCGACGTTGCTTGGGTCGTTGAGCTGGTTCTTCTCGAATGCGTCGGCGGCAGGTTTGAACTGCTCGTCGCGGCCGTCGAAGAAGTGCGTGTTCATCCCGCCCGGGATCAGCAGCGTCACGCCGACCCGGCCCGCGAGGTCGAGCGCGAGCCCGCGCGTGAGGCCGACGACGCCGAACTTCGAAGCGCAGTACGCCGTCGCGGCGCCGAGCGCGCGCAGCCCGAGCGTCGAGGCGACGTTGACGATGCGCGGATTCGCCGCGCGCTCCAGGTACGGCAACGCCGCGCGCACCAGCGAGGCGGTGCCGATCAGGTTCACCCGGATCACGCGCTCCCACGCGTCCGCGTCGACCTGGTCGAAGTCGCCGCACGCATCCATCCCCGCGTTCGCGACGACCGCGTCGAGGATTCCGCCGTTCCCTTCGGCGATCTCCCGGACCGCGCGCTCGACGGCGTGCCGGTCGCCGACGTCGACGATGCGGTGCTCGTAGTCGCGCGTCGCGCGCGGCCGCGCCAGATCGAACGTCACCGGCGTGCCGCCGTGGCGCGCGACGGCGTCGGCGATCGCCGCGCCCAAACCGGACGCGCCGCCGGTCACGACAACCGTCCCGAGCGTATGCTTTGAGCCTGCCGTATCCCGGACGCTGATGGTTTGCACGTGTACGAAATCCCCCGAGTTGGAAGTCGTGGCGGGTGCGACTTACCCGCGGGTTCGCTCGCTCAACCGTCGGACGACGGACCGCGTGACCGCCTTCACCCGCGCATCGCCCCAGCCGAGCGCGCGCGCCCAGTCGGCGGTTCCGGCGTTGAACACGACGCCCTCGCCGCGCCGGAACGTCACCATCGCGGCGTGGCCGCCCGGCGAAATCTCTCCGCTGCCGTCGCCGACGTTCCAGTCGCTGACCTGCGCGCGGCCCAGTACGACCAGATCGCGCGGCGCGCGGTCCAGATCGACGCCGTCGAACTCGTATCCGATCAGCGAGGCGCCCGCACCGACCAGATCGCCGTCCCGCACGTGCGCATCGCGAAAAAGCGGGTGCGCGGCTTGCTCGATGCGGTAGCCGCTCGCCGGCCGCGGCCCGATCCACTTCCCGCCGCCGCGCCGGTACGTGAGCCCGGTCAGCGTATCTTCCGGCTCGTCGTCCGACCACTTGCCGTCGCGCGCGATGCTCGCGGTCGCTTCGTCGAAGCGCACGCGGAACCAGCACGTGTTGCCGCCGAAGAACGCGACGTTCCCGCCGTCCTCGACGAACGTCTCGACGCGCGCGCGCTTCTCTCGCGTCCAGTACTCGTCGTGGCCGAACGTGCAGAGCAGCGCGTAGCGTTCGAGCGCGACGGTCCCGCGGTGCAGATCGAGATCGGTGCAGACGTCGACCGCTCCTGCGGCAGCGCGGCGATGCTCGCGCGATATTTCGCGCTCTCATATGCCGAGCCGGCAAACTCCCAGGAATCGTCTTGGTCGCGGTAGAGCTGTTCGAAGTAGTCGCTCGGCACGGAGGTTCCGGTCCGTCCCTTCGACGCGTGCATGGCCTACTCCAACGGCGTGTTCTGATCGTAGACGAACTTGAACACCTCGCCCTCATCGCGCTCGAAGACGAGCGAGAGCAAGAACCGCACCGCTTCGGCGCCCGGTTCGTGCGTGTAGGTGACGCGCAACAACGCCAAACCGGAAGATGCGGTTTCGCGCGTGAGGACGACCTCGTAGTCGAAGCGCCAGCGGACCGGCAGCGCGAACCATTCGGCGTGCGAGTCGAGGACGGCCTCGGTGCCACGTTTGATCTCGCCCCCGCCGTCGACGACGACGACGTCTTCGCCCAGCGTCGCCGCGAACCGGGCGACGTCACGCGCCTGCAGTGCCGCGAGATGCTCGTCGAGGGCGTCGCGAAACGCCGTCTCGGCGGCTGCAGGAGCCGTCATCGTCTCCGAGCGCCGTGCTGCTGCGGGTGGTGAGCTCATGCACGCTCCTTTCCCGTGTCCCGACGCGGTGTCATGAGCCGGCGGCCGGTCGTCAGTGCTCCGCATGACCGAGCGTTTTGCCGTCAGCGCGGCAGGACGGCGGTCGCCTCGATCTCCACTTTCGCGTCGTCTTCGAGCAGCGCGCTCACCGCGAGGACCGACATCGCGGGGTAGTGGCGCCCCATCACGTCGCGGTAAGCGACGCCGATCTCGTGCTGCGCCGCGAGGTACTCGCGCTTGTCGGTGACGTACCAGGTCAGGCGCACGACGTTTTCGGGACGAGCTCCCGCTTCTGCGAGCACGGCGACGACGTTGCGCAACGCCTGCCGCACTTGGCCCGCGATGTCGCGCGCCGGGAAGCGACCGGTCTCGTCCCAACCGATCTGCCCGCTGACGAACACCAGCGTTCCGTCGGCGCGCACGCCGCTGGAATAGCCTTTCGGCCGCGGCCAGCCGGCGGGCTGCAGGATCGTCACGCCTTCGCCTCGGCGGTGCGCAGCTTGAAGCGCTGCAGCTTGCCGGTCTGCGTGCGCGGCAGCTCGCTCACGAACTCGATCGCACGCGGATACTTGTACGGCGCGATCCGCGCCTTGACGAACTCCTGCAGCTCCGCCACCAGCGTCCCATCTCCGACACCGTCGCGCAACACGACGAACGCTTTCACGATCGTGCCGCGCGCTTCGTCGGGCGCGCCGACGACGGCGCACTCCAGCACGCGCGGGTGCTCGAGCAGCGCGCCCTCGACCTCGGGCCCGGCGATGTTGTAGCCCGACGAGATGATCATGTCGTCGGTGCGCGCCTGGTACCAGAAGTAGCCGTCCTCGTCGAGCAGATACGCATCGCCGGTGAGGTTCCAGCCGTGCTGCACGTACTCGCGCTGGCGCGGGTCGGCGAGATACCGGCAGCCCGTCGGACCTTTCACCGCCAGCCGCCCGACGTTGCCGGGTGGCAGCGGTCTGCCGTCGTCGTCCAAGACGCACGCGACGTAGCCGGGGACCGGCTTGCCGGTCGCGCCGGGACGAATCTCGTCGCCCGACGCCGCGATGAAGATGTGGAGCATCTCGGTCGAGCCGATCCCGTCGATGATCCGCACGCCGGTCGCGTCTTCCCACAGCGTGCGCGTTCCCACGGGGAGCGTCTCGCCGGCCGAGACGCACGCCCGCAGCGTGCGCAAATCGTAGTCTTTCGCGAGCGGCGCCATCGCGCGGTACGACGTCGGCGCGGTGAAGCAGACCGTCGCGCTGAAGCTTTGAATCGCGCCGAGCAGCGCCTCGGGCGAGGGCTTCTCGATCAGCGCGGTCGCCGCGCCCGCGCGCAGCGGGAACAGCAGCGCGCCGCCGAGCCCGTAGGTGAACGCGAGCGGCGGCGTCCCGACGAACACGTCGTTCGGCGTCGGCGCGAACGAGGAGGGCGGGAAGGTGTCGCAGATCGCCAGCACGTCGCGGTGGAAATGCATCGTTCCCTTCGGCCGGCCGGTGGTCCCCGAGGTGAACGCGATCATGCAGACGTCGTCCGCCGCGGTCGGCACGTCGTCGAATGTCTCCGGCTTCCGGGCGGCGAGCGCGGCGAGACCGCTCGGACGGTCGTCGTGCGAGAACACGACGGTGCCGAGCGTCGGGCACGCCGGGAGCGCGTTCTGCAATTCCTCGCTGAGCCGCAGGTCGCAGATGGCGTGCGTCACCTGCGCGGCGTTCACCACGTCGGTCAGCTCCTTGGCGCGCAGCAGCGGCATCGTCGTCACCGCCACGCAGCCGGCCTTCGCGACCGCGAGCCAGCACGCCGCGGTCACCTCGTTGTTGAAGCCGCGCAGCAAGACGCGGTTCCCCGGCACGAGGCCGAGGTCGTCGCGCAGCACGTTCGCGATGCGGTTCACCTCCGCCAGCAGCTCGTCGTACGTCAGCCGGCGCTGCGGGGTCAGCACGGCGGGACGCGCGCCGAGCCCTTTCGCCACGGTCGCGTCGAGCAGCTCGGCGGCGCAGTTGAACCGTTCCGGGTACTGCAGCTCGGGCAGCGTGAACAAGAACTCCGGCCACTCTTCGCGCGGCGGGAGATGGTCGCGGGCGAACGTGTCGGCGTGCGCGGTCGGGGTCATGCGTGTTCCTCGCGGTAGCGCGCCAGCGTCTGGCGGGCGATGATGAGCTGTTGCACCTCGCTGGCGCCTTCGTAGATGCGCAGCGAGCGGATCTCGCGGTAGAGCCGTTCGACGATCGTTCCGCGCGTCACGCCGAGCGCGCCGTGGAGCTGGACGGCGCGGTCGATCACGCGCTGCGCCGTCTCGGTCGCTGTCAGCTTCGCCATCGCGGCCTCGCGCGTCGTCGGCTCCTTCTCGCAGTCGCGCAGCCAGGCCGCGCGATAGGTCAGCAGCGCGCTCGCGTCGATCCCGGTCGCCATCTCCGCCAGCGCGGCCTGCGCCAGTTGGAAGTCGGCGAGCTTCGCGCCGAACAGCTCGCGCGCCGTCGCGCGGTCGAGCGCTTCGTCGAGCGCGCGCCGCGCGACGCCGAGCGCGGCGGCGGCGACGCTGGCGCGAAAGACGTCGAGCGAGCGCATCGCGAGCTTGAACCCCTCACCGCCTTCGCCGAGGCGGTCGGCCGCCGGGACGCGGCACTCGCGCAGCCGCAGCGTCGCCAGCGGGTGCGGCGCCAGCAAGTCGATGCGCTCGGCGATCTCGAGCCCCGGATTGCTCGCGTCGACGACGAACGCGCTCAGCCCGCGGCTCCCCTCCGCCTCGCCGGTCCGCGCGAAGACGACGTAGAAGTCGGCGATCCCGCCGTTCGAGATCCACGTCTTCTCGCCGTCGAGCACGTAATGATCGCCGTCGGCGCGCGCGGTCGTCGCGAGCGCCGCGACGTCCGAGCCGGCGCCGCGCTCGGAGAGCGCGAACGCGGCGAGCGCCGTCCCCGCGCAGACGCGCGGCAGATACTTCGCCTGCGTTTCGGCGCGACCGCCGAGCACGATCGGCGCGCTCCCGAGCCCCTGCATCGCGAAGGCGAAGTCGGCCAGCGCGTTGTGACGCGCCAGCGTCTCGCGCACGATGCACACCGCGCGCGAGTCGACCTCCTCGAACGCGCCGCCGAACGCCGCCGGCACCGCGTAGCGCAGCCAGCCGCCGCGGCCCAGCTCGCCGACGAGCGCGCGGCACGCCGCATCGACGTCCTCGTACTCTTCGTCGTCGACGTGCTCGGCGGCCCACGCGTCGAGCGACGAGGCCAGCGCGCGGTGCTCGTCGTCGAAGAACGGCCAGGACAGGTACGTCGCGTCGGGCATCAGTCGCCTTCGAACACGGGCGTGCGCTTTGCGGCGAACGCCTCGTAGGCGCGGCGGAAGTCCTTCGTCTGCATGCAGATCGCTTGCGCTTGCGCCTCCGCTTCGATCGCCTCGTCGAGACCCATCGCCCATTCCTGGTGCAGCATCTTCTTCGTCATCGCGTGGCCGAACGCCGGCCCGTCGGCGAGCGTTTGCGCGAACGCGTGCGCTTCGGGCAGCAGCGCACCGGGCTCGCACAGGCGGTTGAAGAATCCCCACGCCAGCGCCTCCTCGGCGGGCATCGCGCGGCCGCTGTAGAGCAGCTCGGCGGCGCGCCCGTGGCCGATCACGCGCGGCAGCAGCGCGCACGCGCCCATGTCCGCGCCGGCGAGACCCACGCGCGTGAACAGGAACGCGACGCGCGCGCTCGGCGTCCCGTAGCGCACGTCCGAGGCGAGCGCGAGCATCGCGCCGGCGCCGGCGCAGACGCCGTCGACCGCGGCGACGATCGGTTGCGGACAGGCGCGCATCGCCTTGACGACGTCGCCGGTCATGCGCGTGAAGGCGAGCAGCTCCGGCATCGCCATCGCGGTGAGCGGCGCGATGATCTCGTGCACGTCGCCGCCCGAGCAGAAGTTTCCGCCTTCGCCCGCGATCACGACCACGTGCACGTCGCGCGCGTAGACGAGCTCGCGAAACAGGTCGCGCAGCTCGGCGTACGACTCGAACGTGAGCGGGTTCTTGCGCTCCGGCCGGTTCAGCCTGAGCGTCGCCACGCCGCGCTCGGCGCGCCACAGGAAGTGCCGCGCCTCGTAGGTCGCGAGCGTTCGGTCTCGGTTCATCGCGCGGCGTCGCTTTCGAGGGCGTTGAGGTGGCGTTTGAGCTTGGCGAGGAGCGCGTAAAGCTGTGTGCGCTCGCTCTCGGTGAGGCCGCCGAACAGCTCGACGATCCAGCGTTCGTGGCGCCGCGCCATCTCGGCGAAGGCGCGGCGGCCGGCGGCGGTGAGCCGCACGATGGCCGCGCGCCGGTCGCCGGGCGCGACGGTGCGCGAGATCAGCCCTTCGCCGAGCAGCTGGTCGGCGATGCGGGTGACGTTCCCGCCGGTCACCATCATGCGTTTGGAGATCTCGGTCATGCGCAAGCCGGCCGGGTTGCGCTCGAGCTGCGAGAGGAAGTCGAAGCGCGGCAGGGTCGTGTCGAACGCCTCGCGCAGCTTGCCGGCGACGCGTCCTTCGACGAGGTTCGTGCACGCCAGCAGCCGCAGCCAGACGCGCACGGAGAGATGGTCGTCGCGCGTCGTCCGCGACTCCAGATCGACGATCTGCTGCATCAGCGCGTGACCTCCGCGGCGGCGTCGGCCGCCATCTGCGCGGCCCGGCGCAGGTTGCGCAGGTATTGCTCGCGTCCCGGCAGGTACTGCTCGGGCCAGTGCTGCTCGTCGTAGCCGAGCTGCGCCGCGGCGTGCAGCGTGAAGTACGGATCGGCCAGGTGCGGCCGCGCCAGCGCGACGAGATCGGCGCGCCCCGCCGCGACGATGCTGTTCACCTGGTCGGCGTCGGTGATGTTGCCGACCGCCATCGTCGCGATGCGCAGCTCGTTGCGGATCTTGTCCGAGAACGGCGTCTGGAACATCCGGCCGTAGACCGGCTGCGCGAGGCGCGAGGTCTGGCCCGCCGAGACGTCGATCAGGTCGGCGCCCGCGGCGTCGAAGGCGCGCGCGACCTCGACCGCGTCGTTCGGCGTGATCCCGCCCTCGACCCAATCGGTCGCCGAGATGCGGACCGAGATCGGCTTGTGTGCCGGCCATACCGCGCGGATCGCCGCGAACACCTCGAGCGGGTAGCGCAGCCGGTTCTCGAGCGAGCCGCCGTACGCGTCGGTGCGGCGGTTCGTCAGCGGCGTGATGAACGACGAGAGCAGGTAGCCGTGCGCGCAGTGCAGCTCCAGCAGGTCGAACCCGCAGGCCAGCCCCATCTCCGCCGCGCGCACGAACTGCTCTTTGACGCGCTCCATCTCGGCGCGCGTCATCGCGCGCGGGAGCTGGTTGCGCTCGCCGTACGCGATCGGCGAAGGCGCCAGCAGCGGCCAGTTGCCGGCGGGAAGGGGTTCGTCCGGCTCCTCCCAGCCGCGCTGCGTCGAGCCTTTCGGACCGGCGTGGCCGAGCTGCAGCGCGATCTTCGCCTTCGTGTAGGTGTGGACGAACTCCACGATCCGTGTCCACGCAGGCACGTGCTCGTCGTGGTACATGCCGGCGCAGCCCGGCGAGATGCGCGCGTCCGGCGCGACGCAGGTCATCTCCGTGAAGACGAGCCCCGCGCCGCCCTGCGCGCGCGCCCCCAGATGCACGAGGTAGAAGTCGTTCGGCAGCCCGTCGACGCAGCTGTACATCGCCATCGGCGAGACGACGACGCGGTTCGCCAACTCGAGCTCGCGCAGCTTGAACGGCGCGAACATCGGCGGGACCGGCTTGGCGGTTCCGGCGCGCTGCGAGAGCCAGGCCTCGATGTTCGCGATGTACTCGCGGTCGCGCAGGCGCAGGTTGTCGTGGGTGAGCCGCTGGCTGCGGGTGAGCAGGCTGTACGCGAACTGCTCCGGCTCCAGGCTGGCGTAGCGCGCGACGTTCTCGAACCACTCGGTGCTGTTGCGGGCGGCGTTCTGCAGCCGAAGGACCTCGATCCGCCGCTCCGCCTCGTATTCTTCGAAGGCGCGGGTGAGCTCCGGATTGCGGCGCAGCGCGGCGGCGAGCGCGATCGCGTCTTCGAGCGCGAGCTTCGTTCCGGAGCCGATCGAGAAGTGCGCGGTGTGCGCGGCGTCGCCGATCAGCACGCGGTTGCCGTCGTACCAGCGCGCGTTGTTGACTTGCACGAACGAGATCCACGGGTTCGCCAAGTGCGCCGCGTTGCTCATCAGCCGGTGGCCGCCGAGATAGCGCGCAAAGAGCCGCTCGCAGAACGCGATCGACTCCTCGGTGCTCGCGGTGTCGAGCCCGGCCGCGCGCCAGGTCTCCTCGCGGCACTCGACGATCACCGTGCCCGTGTCGGCGTCGAACTGGTAAGCGTGGACCTGGAACCAGCCGTGCGGCGTCTCCTCGAACGCGAAGGTGAACGCGTCGAAGCGCTGGTGCGTGCCGAGCCAGACGTAGCGGTTGCGGCGGTTCTCGAGCGTCGTCCCGAAGGCGGCGGCGTACTTGCGGCGCGTCGGCGAGTTCGCGCCGTCGCCGATCACGATCACGTCCGCGTCGGGGTAATCCTCGTCGTTCGCCTCGACCTCGAACCGCAGCTCGACATCGAGCGCGGCGGCGCGCTCCTGCAGGATCTGCAGCAGCTTCTTGCGCGCGATCCCGGCGAATCCCTGACCGCCGGCCCGAATCGTGCGCCCGCGATAGTGCACGTCGATGTCGTCCCAGTGGACGAAGTTTTCGACGATCCGCTCGTACGTCGGCGGATCGGCGGCCGCGATGTTCCCCAGCGTCTGATCCGAAAAGACGACGCCCCAGCCGAACGTGTCGGTGGGGCGGTTCCGCTCGAGGACGACGATTTCGGCGTCCGGGCGCGCGGACTTCATGACGATCGAGAAAAACAGGCCGGCCGGCCCGCCGCCGATGCAAACGATTCGCACAACGCCCCCAGCTAAAAACTTGCGGCGTCGATAGTTTATATCTAAACTAAATGCGTGTCAACGGCGGCCGGGCGGACGTCGTGGCTAGCCGCGCTGGTACGCCTCCAGCCCGGCTCTCAGATCGTCCGCGTTCATGACCGGCTGGAGCTCGACGCTGGCCTCCAGCCCGTGGAACATCGGCTCGAAGAGCGGCGGCATCTCCGCGGGGCTCTTCATGTCGAAGATGATGTACGCGGTGCGCCGTCCGTCCCGCACGCCGAAATAGGCGGCTTCCGGCTTGAGCCTCTCGAGCGTTGCCGACATGACTTTCGTCAGCTCACCGCTCTTGATCGCGGCGTTGGCGGCGGCGGTGTCGAGCGCTATGGTGGCCAGGGTGCGCATGTCGATAGTTTCCTTTCGAAAGCGGAAGGTCGCGGCCTCACCCGGCCGGCTCTCACGAGGACCGGACCAGCGTAGCAGCCGAGTCCGGCTCCGCGCCAGAGCCGGATTACTCAGGCCGCCGCACCCGCTTACTCAGATTGCAAACGCCGGCCGCGTCCTATCCGGCGATCGCGTTGCGCCCCGCCGCTTTGGCTTGGTAGCACGCCGCGTCCGCTTCCGCGAGCGCTTGCGCGCCGCTCGGCGTGTCGGCTTCGATCGGCGCCAGGCCGACCGAGACGCCGACGTCGAGCATCTCGCCGCCGTGCTCGATGCGGTACTCTTCCACGGCGGCGCGGATCTTCTCGGCGACTCGGCGGGCGTCGCTCAGGCGGCAGTTGGCGAGCAGCAGCGCGAACTCGTCGCCGCCGATCCGCGCCAGCACGTCGCCGCCGCGCACGACGCCGGCCATGACCGCGCCGATCTCGCGCAAGAGCCGGTCGCCGGCGGCGTGGCCGAACCGGTCGTTCACCACCTTGAAGCGGTCGAGATCGAGAAAGCCGACGGCGTGGTGCTCGCCGCGCTCGCGCGCGCCCTCGACCGCCTCGTCGAGCCGCACCGCGAACGCGCGCCGGTTCTGCAAGCCCGTCAGCGGATCGTGCGAGGCCTCGAACGTCAGCCGCATCGCGAGCCGATGCTCCGCGGTGACGTCGCGCAGGACGACGATCGTTCCGCGCTCCTCGGTGTCGATCTGCGATGCGACGTAGGCCACGTCGACGATCCCTTTCGCGGTGCGCAAGTGTCCCGCGCCGCGCTGCACGGTCTCTCCGGGCGGAAGCGTGACGACGTCGACCGGGTTCGCCTCGTCGTCGACCAGCCGCAGCACCTCGGAGACGTGCGCGCCGTACGCTTCGATCATCGCGATGCCGAGCAGCCGCTGCGCCGCCGCGTTGACGAACTCGACGCGGCCGTCGGCGAGCACGGTGACGACCGCTTCCGCCATCGCCGCGAGCGTCGTCTGCAGCTTGCGCTTTTCGCCGGCCAGCGCGTCTTCGAACTGCTTGCGCGAGGTGACGTCGCGAAACGTCACCACGTGATGCACCGTCGTCCCTTCGAGCCGCACCGGCGTCGAGTTGACCTCGGTCCACAGCGGCGCGCGGTCCTTGGCGTACAGCATCACGACGGCCCGCGCCGGAACGCGCTCGGCGACCCGCGCGCGCAGCCACAGCATGCGCGGCTGATCGGTCAGCGGTCCCCACAGCACGTCGGCGCTGCGGCCGACCAGCTCGCGCGCGGTGAAGCCGAACAGCTGCGTGAAGGTCGAGTTCGCGTGCAGAAAATGCGACGGACCGCTTCCGTCCGCGGGCGTCCCCAGGATCGCGATCGCCTCGCTGAGCTGCTCGACGCTCTCCGTCAGCCGCTCGATCGCCCCGGACGCTTCGCTCACCCGGTCGCTCGGATCGCAGGTCGCGCCGACTTCCGCAGCGAGCGCGGTCAGCGTCACGTCGTCGGGGTCGGTGCTGGGCGCGATCAGCAGCAGCTCGCCGGGCTGTCCGTCGCGCAGGATGGTCGGAAAGCTGCGAAACGACCACGCGCCCCGCGGGCCGGCGCGCCGAGCGACGCGCAGCAGCGCCGTCGCGGAGAGTGCGTCGCAGCCCCAGGCCGCGACCGGCGCCTCGTCGGCGGGGCTGGCGACGAGCGCTGCCGAGGCGCCCGCGATGCGGGCGGCGATCCGGAGCAGCGCCGTGGTGGCCTCCATCTGCTCAGTATATCGGCCTTGCCGAGGTACCGGAACGCCAGAACGAACGCCTGTGCGCGGCGTCGCGTCCTCGAGCGACAGGCGAACGCCATCCCTATGGTGCAAATCAGCCGTCCGAGGTACAGCTCCATGCCGGTCACCCAAATCGTCGTCCTAATGCTCGAGAACCGCGCGTTCGACCACCTAATCGGCTTCATGAAGTCGCCCGCCTTCCCGATCCGCGGGCTGGACGGGACCGAGCAGAACTACCCCGACCCGCTCGGGCCGTCGGGGACGCCGGTCCCGGTCACGCCGGACGCGCCGTACGTGCCCGATCTCGATCCCGGCCCCGACCACGCCTTCCCGAACGTCGCCGTGCAGCTCCACGGCGCCGTTCCGTCACCGGAGCCGAGCAAAGGCAGCAACGTCGGGTTCGTCAAGGACTATTCGAACGTCCGCAACGTCACCGAGCCCGGTCACGTGATGCGCTGCTTCGGCGACGGCCGGCTGCCGGTGATCGGCACGCTGGCGCAAGAGTTCGCGATCTGCGACAACTGGTTCTCCTCGATGCCCGGCGGGACGTGGCCGAACCGCTTCTTCGTCCACTGCGCGACCTCGGGCGGCTACATCGACAACGCAATCCGCAACTACCCGATGCGCACGCTCTACCAGAACCTCACCGCCAAGGGGATCAACTGGCGGATCTACTATCACGACTTTCCGCAGTCGCTCGCGCTGGCGAACCAGCGGCAGTACTTCCGCACCAAGTACGAGCTGTACGGCCAGGCGTTCGTGCGCGACTGCCAAAACGGCAACCTGCCGCAGTACAGCTTCATCGAACCGCGCTACTTCAACGAGTTCGGCGCGCGCGCGAACGACATGCACCCGATCCACGGCGTGGTCAACGGCGAGCTGCTGGTCGCCGAAGTGTACGAAGCGCTGCGCGCGTCGAAGCAGTGGGAGACGACGCTGCTCATCGTGACCTGGGACGAGCACGGCGGATTCTACGACCACGTCCCGCCGCCGGCCGCGACGCCGCCCGACAACGCGACGCAGTTCTTCGACTTCGCCTCGTACGGCGTGCGCGTCCCGGCCATCGTCGTCTCGCCGCTGATCCCGAAGAACAAGATCGACTCGACGTTGTACGATCACACCTCGATCCCCGCGACCGCGAAGGTGCTCTTCGATCTGCCGGGATTTCTCACCGCGCGCGACGCGGCCGCGAACACGCTAGAGCAGTTGTGCTCGCTGCAGCAGCCGCGCGACGACACGCCAGCGACGCTGCCGCGGCCGAGCGTCGAGCCGGCGCTGCTCGCCGCTGCGCCGGCCGTTCCGCAGCCGACGAACGACCTTGAGAACGATCTGCTCGCGCTTTCGCGTCAGCTCGGCCTGCCGGGCGCGGAGCTGATGCAAGTGCGCGCGATGGCGCCTGCGGCGACGGAGGATCAAGCCGCGGCCGAGGTGCGCGCGCACCTGGCCGCGTTCGCGGCTACTGCGCCGCCGTAGCGGAGGGGGCGGCGAGCGCCCAGGTGATCGGCGCGGTGCGCTCGTCGCGCGTGACGAGGCCGCGCGCGCGCAGGTGCTCCAAGTGCGCGAGCGTCTCGGCAACCGCGAATTGCCGGTAGCCGTTGGGAAGCTGGTCGAAGCGGTCGCCGCGGCGGCGCCAGCGGAGCGCGCTTGCAACCGTCGTGGCGCTGGACGGTCCGGCGTCGAGCGCGCGCAATACGTCGCGCTCGCGCGCCGCCTCGTGCGCGAGCAGCTCTTCGACGCGCCGCGCGAGGTCGGGGAACGCCTCGCCGTGCGCCGGCAGCACGCCGCTCGTCTCGAGCGCGCCGACCGCGCGCAGCGAGGCGACGTACTCGCCCATCGGATCGCGGCCGCGGTCGTGCCAGAGCCCGACGTGCGGCGTCACCGGATCGAGCACGTGATCGCCGGTGAACGTCCGCCCGGAAACCGTGTCGACGAAGCACAGGTGACCCGGTGAATGTCCCGGCGTCCACATCGCGCGCAGGCGGCCGATCCGCTCGCCGTCTTCCAGCAGACGGGTCGGCTCGGCGACGTCGTAGCGCTCGTAGTCGGGGTCGTCGTCCTCCGGTTCGACCGGCAGCCCGTTGCGCGCCAGCCACGAGTCGACGATCGCGTCGTCTTCGCCTTCGGCCGCGCGGATCTGCACGATCTGCCAGTCGCGCGGGTGCATCCCGAGCTCCGGTACCCCCGCGGCGCGCAGCGTCCCGGCGAGCCCGTAGTGGTCCATGTGAAAATGGGTCACCAGCAGCCGGCGCACGTCGCGCAGCGCGTAGCCGCAGCGCGCCAGCCCGTCTTCGAGCGCGGCCAGGACGTCGGCGCCCTTCCAGCCGCAGTCGATCAGCGTGGGGCCGCCCTCGTCCTCGACGACGTAGCCGTTCACGTAGCGCATCGGGTTGCCGGCCATCGGCAGGCGGATCTGCACGATCCCCTCGCCGATCGTGGTGGGACGCTGAAGCTCCAGCGGAATCGACACGGCTCCCCCGTTCGCATGAAAGGCGGGAGCCTCCCCGGAATCCATCGGGCTTGCAGACCAGCCGCCGCGCGAGGGAGCTCGATTGAACCAACGCCATTTCCCGTTCTGGCCGAAGCGGCGGCCGCGCGAGTTTCCCGTCCCGGCGACGAACCTCGCGCACAACCTGGCCACCTCGGCGGCGCGCTTTCCGAACCACCCGGCGATCGTCTACTACGACACGCCGATCGCGTACGCGCGGCTGTGGCGCGAGGTCGAAGCGCTCGCCGGCCACCTCGAGCACCGCGCCGGCGTGCGCCCCGGCGAGCGCGTGCTGCTGCTCATGCAGAACTCGCCGCAGTTCGTGATCGCGTACTACGCGATCTTGCGCGCGAACGCGGTCGTCGTTCCACTGAACACGATGCTGGTAACCGAAGAGCTGCGGACGTACCTCGACGACAGCGGCGCGACGGTCGCGCTGACCGGTCAGGAGCTCGCGCCGCGCCTGCAAGCCTACGTGCCGCAGCCGCTGCGCCACGTCGTCGTCGCCGCGTACTCGGACTACGTCGAGCGCGAGACGAAGCTGGCGCTGCCGCCGGCGGTCGCCGCGCCGCGCGCAAGCGTTGAAGGCGAAGGGTTCGTCGCGTGGGGCGACGCGCTCACCGGTGCGCCGCCGCGGAGCCCCATGACGGCCGCGGCCGACGACATGGCGCTCTTGCCGTACACCTCCGGCACGACCGGGCGCCCGAAGGGCTGCGTCCACACGCACCGTTCGATGCAGACGACGGCGTGGGCGACGCCGATGTGGAGCGGTGCGAACATGCCGGGCGGGCGGGTTCTCTCCGTGCTGCCGTACTTCCACGTGACCGGGATGACGGGTGACATGAACGCGACCCTGTGCAACGGCGGAACGATCGTGATGCTGACGCGCTGGGATCCCGCCACCGCGCAGGCGCTGATCGAGCGCTATGAATGCACCGGGCTGACGGCGATCAGCACGATGATCGTCGACTTGCTCTCGCATCCGGGCTACCGCTCCGAAGCGCTGCGCTCGCTGATGGCGCTCGGCGGCGGCGGCGCGCCGCTCCCCGCCGCGGTCGGCCGCGAGGTGACCGAACGGCTGGGCCTGAGCTACATGGAAGGCTACGGGCTCACCGAGACGATCGCGATGACGCACGCGAACCCGCCCGACCGCACGAAGCTGCAGTGCTTGGGGATCCCGACGTTCGGCGTCGACTCGCGCGTCCTCGATCCGGACTCGCTGCGCGAGCTGGGGCCGAACGAGACCGGCGAGATCGTAATCAGCGGCGCGCAGGTGATGCGCGAGTACTGGCGCCAGCCCGAAGCGACCGCGGAGGCGTTCGTCGAGCACGACGGCAAGAGGTTCTTCCGCACCGGCGATCTCGGCTACGTCGACGAAGAGGGATACTTCTTCTTGGTCGACCGCGTGAAGCGGATGATCAACGCCGCCGGCTTCAAGGTGTGGCCTGCGGAAGTGGAAACGAAGCTATTCGCGCACCCGGCGATCAAAGAGGCCTGCGTGATCGCCTCGCTCGACCCGCGCAAAGGCGAGCAGGTGAAAGCGGTCGTCGTGCTGCGCGAGGGCGCGCAGGCGAGCGCCGAGGAGATCATGAGCTGGGCGCGCGAGCACATGGCTGCCTACAAGGTGCCGAGCGAGATCGAGTTCGCCGACTCGCTACCGCGCTCGGCGACCGGCAAAGTCCAGTGGCGCGCGCTGCAGGAAGAGGAGCAGCGCCGCGGTCAGGCGGCGGCGGTGCGGTAGCGGCGGCGGCCGATCGGGTCCGGCCGGTCGGCGTCGTTGCCTTTGGCGAGCTCGTCGATGCCGCCGAGCGCGGCTTCGATGCGCTCGCCCGCGGCGAGCGCGTTGTGCACGTGATCGCGGCGAATCGCGACCGCTTGCAAATCGACGTTGCCGTGCGCGTCGTGGACTTTCGTTCCGAAGCGGATCGCGATCCCGACCAGCGCGTTGTAGTGCTCTAGCAGCTTCGCCTCGGGCGCGGGCCGCTTCGCGGCGAGCTCTTTCAGCGAAACGCGCATCTCGGCCAGGCCGAAGTTCTCGTCGTCGCCGGAGAGATGGTCCAGATCGAGGCGCAGCAGCGTGTTCATGTTCGCCACCAGCAGCCAGGCGGCGACGCGGTCGGCGTCGCGGCGCAGCCCGCTCCAATACATCACCCCGGCCGCGATCAAGCCGCCCAGGCACAGGGCGAGAAAGTCCATGACCACCGCTCGCGTCCTCCGTGCAGAAACTCCGTACCCTCGGTGATCGGCAAGCCGGGCGGGCCGCTTGAGCCCGCTCGCCTCGCGGCCTCCGCCTGCCGTCAGTCGTCGTCGGGCGGCGAGGTGTCGTCCAGCATCGCGGCCGTGAGCCCCGGCGCGTTGACCGCGATCGAGGTGAACGCGCGCGGCGGCTTGCTCAGATCGAAGAACGCGGTGAGGTCGCCGCTCGCGCGCCGGTCGGCGAAGTTCAGCGCGCCTTCGTCGATGCCGTAGTTGTGCTCGATGAAGCGCAAGACGGTGCCGAAGTCGTGGTGCACGTTGTTGACGTAGCCGCGCGGCGTGTACGCCGAGACGACGAGCAGCGGAACGCGAAAGCCGTACTGGTAGTCGCCCTGCGGCGGAGCCAAGAACGTGGGCGGGACGTGGTCGTACCAGCCGCCCCAGTCGTCCCAGGTGATGAGGATCGCCGTGTCTTCCCAGTAGCCTTTGCCGCTGTCGCACTTCGTGCTGTTGCCGACCGCGTTCACGATCGAGGCGACCCACGCCGGGCCGCCGTTCCCGCTTTTCAGGCCGGCGTGATCGGAGTAGCGCGCGGCCGGAATCACCCAGCTCACCGAACGCAGGTTGCAGGCTGCGATGTCGGTGAGCACGTCCTTCGGCTCGAAGTCGAGATGGTCGTTCCAGATCGCGCCCGAGCACGTGCCGCCCGGCGCCGTCGGCAGGCACAGGTGCTTGATCGAGTTGGGCGCGGTCCAAATCGTGCCGGGCGCGGGCGCATAATACCGCCACGTCACCGAGCTGTCGAACAGATCGACGAGCGTGCGGTGCTCGAAGCACGGATAGAGTTTGCTTTCCTTCCCGCCCGGGCTGATCACGAAGGTGTTGGTCGTCTCGGGCGCGGCGCAACCCGCGGTCTTGTTGAAACCGCCGACGCCGCCCGTGCCGACGAGGTTCTCCGACACGAAGATTCCGCCGTCGTCGTCGGTCGCGCTCGGCGCGGACGTCCCGCCGAACAGGAACTGGTGCGCGGGATAGCTCGGTCCCTGATTCGTCTGGAACATCGCGTTCGCGAAGCCGTATTGCGTCGCGAGCTCGAGATACGGCTTGAGGGTGCCGTTGGTGTAGTTGACGTAGTGCCACTGCGCGTCGGGCGCGCACGTCTTGCAGCCGGAGCGGCCGTCCATCAGGCACGTCCGCGGCGTCCCGGTCTTCAGGTCGCACTGCCGCAGCCATCCCGCGTGCGAATGATCCAAATCGTCGGTGTGGGCGAGCGTCACGGCCGAGGGCTGGATGACGCCGCCGGGCGCGAACTTGTCCGCCCAGTTCTTCGTCTGGATGTCGTACTTCCCGCCCGCGTCGCAGCTCTTCGCGGTGCCGTACGGCGGGTGGCACAAGCCTTGGAAGAGATTGTCCGGCGTGCGGTTCTCTTGCACGATGACGATGACGTGCTTGAACGCCGGGCTCGCCGCCCGAACCGGCGCCGTTCCGGGCCGCAGCAGCGCGCCGATCAGCACCGCGGAAACCAACAGCGCCGTGAAGACGGCGACGACGCGCGCTTTGTGCACCGGCATGGCTCGTTGCTCCGATCGAATGCGTAGCAAACCCGCAGCGCAAATGAGGTTCTTGTGCGCTGCTTACGCCTCGATGCTTAAAGCAAGCTGTGATACGCCGTCTCCCGGCGTGCCTAGCGGAGCTGCGTGCTCGCGTTTCGCTACGCGTGCGTGAAGAACGGGGTTCCGACGACGCCGTTGATGACGAACTGCACGGCGAGCGCGGCGAGGATGATCCCGAGCAGCCGCGTGACGACGTGAATCCCGGTCGGGCGGATGATGCGCTGCAAGTGCGGCGCGGCGCTCATGCAGAGCCATGTCACCAGCAGCGCGGTGGCGTAGGCGGCGAAGACGATGAGGATCCGCAGCCGGTCGCCGCGCGTCTCGCCGGCCAGGAGCAAGACGGTGGCGATCGTGCCGGGCCCTGCGATCATCGGGATCGCGAGCGGGAACACGGCCGGGTTGTTGGTGTCGCGCGCCTCGCGGGTCTCTTCCTTCGTCTGCTTGGCGCCGGTCGGCCGCGCGAAGAGCATGTCGATCGCGATCAGGAAGAGCAAGATCCCACCGGCGATCGTGAACGCCGGGAGCGTGATGCCGAGATACGCGAGCACGTCGCGTCCGATGAGTCCCATGACCAGGACCACGGCCGCGGCGACGACGACCGCCTCGTTGATGATCCGCTGCCGGCGCTGCGGCGTGGAAGCCGTTGCGACGATCGTCAGCGGGATCATCCCGACCGGATCGATGATCGTGATCGCCGTCGCGAACGCGGTCGCGGCAAACTGAACGTCCGGCAGCACCCCGCGCCGTTCTCACCTCGCAACGCGCGCCTCCTGCCCCGCGCGCGTCACCCCGGGCCCGGCCTCACGCGTTTCGTAACATCTCGGAAACGGTGCAGGTCGCGCGGCCGGATACGCTCGGGCCGATGCGCACACGACCTGCCGTCGACGCGAGCCCCGAAGCGCGGGCCGCGATCGACTCCGTCCTCGACCGCTTCGGATCCGGCGCGTTGCGGCTCGCCGCAAGCTCCGGCGTCAAGCTGATCCATCTGCGCGGCCGCGAGGCGTTTCGCGACCGCTCGCGCGCGCTGCGCAGGCTCGCCGGCGGCGTCGACGACTGGCCGGTTCCGCCGGCCGGATTGTTCGTCGTCGAAGAACGCGCAGTCTACCTGCGCTCGACCTCGCCGATGACGGTCGCCCACGAGTTCGCGCACGCGCTCGACTGCGCGCTCGGCGGGGGCGTCTACTTGAGCAGCGTCGATCCCCGCGTGCGCCGTGCATTCAAGGGCGCGCGCGCCTTCATTACCCCGTACGCCGCCTCGGGCCTCGACGAGTACTTCGCAGAATGCCTGCGCGCGTGGGTCGAAGCGAACGATCCGCGCTCACCGTGGCCGCGAGCAACGCGCGCCCGCCTGCGCGCGCTCGACGCGCCGATGGCGGCGATTCTCGAGAGCCTCTTCGTCTACGACCTCGCCGCTTGAGAACCGCCCGACCGATGAAGGACGACCGCGCCATCGCCGACTACTCGCGCGCCGAGTTCGACGCGTTGCGCAGCCGACTCATGGATGCTCGCGACACGCTGCGCGCCGGAAACCGGCTGCTCCAGTCGGTAGCTCGTGCCTACTACGTCGTGTACGTGACGGCCTCGTATGCCGCAGGGAAGCACGGGGTTAAAGCGACTCACTGGCGCGGCCGGAAGGAGATCGTCGATCAGAAATTCAGCCATAACGAGTTCGTCGACGTTGTCTGGGCGCTGTATACCGGCAACAAGCGTGGTAACGTGCAACATCCCGGTGGTTCACCTGGACCAACGTCGGCACACTACAACGGGACAGAGGCATACCAACAAGCCAACAAGCTTTACCACATACGGGTCGAGGCCGACTATGGTGCAAGTCTCTGTGTGGAACCCTACACAAGGGACAGAATCGACGAGCTGCTAAAGACAGCAACGAAACTTACGGAGGATCTGGAGCGCCTGCTATGTTCGTACCCGTAACGAATCCGGAAGCCGTCGCCGAAGTCGCAGAAAAAACCACCGTGCTCATACGCGCAACCGTCGAGTACATATCTCGGCTTAACGAGATCGCTGACCTCACCACGCTGACAGTCGGCGCCTACGGCTTCGACTATGCCGTGACGGTGCCGGTGAACGAGAAGCTTGCGCTGATTCGGAAGCTGTCCGATCTCACGATGGCAATCGAAGACGAGTTCGAGGTGAAAATCACGACGCATGCGGTCGCCGGCCCACCACGCCGGCCGACACGGCGCGCCCGCGCGTCTTCAAAGAGAACTTGATCAATCGAATCGGAACCGCTCCGGCTTGAGCCGTGCCGTCAGGCGGCGGTAGGCGAAGGTGAAGCCGGGCCACAGGGAGACGTTCTTGCCGTTCGCGTCTTGGTACCAGCTCGAACAGCCGGTGGCCCAGACGGTCCTCTTCATCTTCTCTTGCAGGCGCGCGTTGAAGCGGGCTTGCGCTTCCGGCTTCACCTCGACGGTGCTTGCGCCGCGGCGCTTCACCTCGTCGAGCGCGCTGAGGATGTAGCGGTACTGCGCTTCCATCATGAAGATCATCGAGTTGTGGCCGAGCCCCGTGTTCGGACCGATCAGGAAGAACAGGTTCGGAAAGCCCGCGACGGTCGTGCCGAGATACGCCGACATCCCTTCGCGCCAAGCGGCGCTCAGCTCGGCGCCGGCGCGCCCGTAGATCCGCACCGGCACGATTCCTTCGCTCGCTTTGAACCCGGTGCCGTAGATCACGACGTCGGCCGGATACTCGCGCCCGTCCGCGTCGACCACCGAATGCTCGCGCACCTCGGCGAGCGGCGTCGTCACCAGCTCGGCGTTCTCGCGCTGGATCGCCGGATAGTAGTCGTCGGAGATCAAGATGCGCTTGCAGCCCGCGCGGTATTCCGGCGTCACCTTCCGCCGCAGCTCCGGATCGCGCACCGACCGCTCGATGAACCGGCGAAGCAGCTTCTCGCGCGACTCCAGCACCTTCGGATTCACGACGAACCCGATTGCGCGGATCTCTTGCGTCCAGTACACCGCCTTGCGGACCAGCCACGCGTACGCCGGCAGCCGGCGCCGCAAGAACCGCCGCACCGGCCCGACGTCCGCGTCGGCGCGCGGGACGATCCACGGCGGCGTGCGCTGCAGGATCGTCAGCCGCGCAACCTCCGGCGCGATCTGTGGAATGAACTGGATCGCGCTCGCGCCCGTGCCGACGACGACCACGTTCTTCCCGCGCAAATCGACGTCGTGCCGCCAGCGCGCCGAATGAAACGCCGCGCCCGCGAACCGCTCGAGCCCCGGAACGTCGGGATATCTCGGCTTGCTGAGCGGCCCCATCGCGGAGATCAGATACCGGCACGTCAGCGTCGCGCCGTCGCCGGTGCGCACTTCCCACGTTCCGCGCTCTTCGTCGAAGCGCGCCTCGTCGAGGCGCGCGTTGAACCGGAGGTGCGCGCCGAGGCCGTGCTTCGCGCTTACCGCTTTGAGATAGTCCAGCAGCTCGGGCTGGCGCGGATACGTGCGCGTCCAGTCGGCGCGGCGCTCGAACGAGTACGAGTACAACATCGACGGGATGTCGCACGCGCAGCCGGGATACGCGTTGTCGCGCCAGGTTCCGCCGACTTCGGCGGCTTGTTCCAAGATGACGAACGAGTCGTTGCCGTGCTGCTTGAGCCGGATTCCCATGCCGAGGCCGGAAAAGCCGGCACCGGCGATCACGATCTCGGCGTCGAGCACGTCGCGACCCGCGCTACTTCAAGGCGGTGAAAACGTACTCTGCCACATCGTGCAGGTCGCCGCGCGACATCTGCCAGTGCGGCATGACGCGGTTGAGCGGCTTCCCGTCGCTGTCGATTCCTCTCGAGATCGCGCGCTCGAGCAGCGCGAGCGTATACGGAGGCTTCATCTGCGTCACCAGCGCCGCGTGCCGCAAGTCGGCGCTGACCGCGCCACCCGGCAGATGAATCCCGCCCGCGCCGTTCACGCGGTGGCACGCGGCGCAGCTCGGGCGCAACGGGGGCCGCGCCGCACGCATCTGCTTGCCGTGCAGGTCGCGGCCGGTCAGAAAGATCGCCTTGCCGTTCGCGAGCGAAGAATTGCCCGCCGCGCCGGCGACGGCGGCCAGCGACGCGGCGAACGCGCCGGCGAGGAGCAGCGTGGTTCGGATGACCATGCGCTACCGTTCGGGGAGCGCGAGCGCTTACCGCTCCGTCAGGTCTTCGTTCGCCCCGTAGCCGAAGATCGCGCCGAACAGCCCCGCGATCCCGGGCTTGCGCTTGCGGCGGTCGGGACCGCGACGCTCAACCTCGACCTCGCCGGCCTCGCCCACACGCCGGGGGCCGCGGCGCCGGTCGAAAGCCGGAAACCGCTCCTCGGGGGAGCTCGCGTCCTGGTCAGGCATGGTCGTTCTTACCGTATCGGCGCGCCCGGCTGGTTCTTTAGTATCGTTCGGGAGCGCCCCCGGGATGAGCGTGAGTGTGCGCAACCGTCCCCTCCTGCCGCAAAGACGCGGGCGCGGGACGTTCGCGGCGGTGCCGCTCTACCCTTGCTTACCCGTCCCACGGCCGAACCCGTCTCGAACGGGCGTTCGCCTGGCCCCGTGGTCAGCCCGCCTGCTTGGACTGGAGCGGGCGGTACCGTAGTTCTGGGACAGAGAATGCTTCCGATCGTCGCTCCGGCGTTACGGACACCGCGCCGGCGCTTCCCTCATACCGTCTGTACGACCGCAAGGAGATGCTCACCGAACTCCGTGCGAAGCTCGGTGAGCATATCATCGACGAGCGTCTCGAGCGTCAAGCTGGAAGCTGCATGACCCCGGGAAGCGCGGTTGAGTGCGCGTGACCTTCGACGCAGCCGTCAAACGGCAGCACCGCAAACGATTGAGAGTCGACACGATAGTACTCGTCCCCACTGCACCCGAGCTGATGAGTTTGACTCGGATTGTCGATGATCGAGACGAACAAGTACCGGCCGCGCGTTTGCAGGTAAACCGAGGTCCCGCCTTGGTCAAGGTGTGCTGCGCCGAGGGGCCACGCGAAAGAACGGCGATACGCGAGCGCAGCCGCGAGCGCCGCGACATTGGCGCCGGGTAACGTACCGGAAGGGAGCAGAACCGACGTCCCCGGCCTCACCACCGAGCAGGTCGCGTGCGATACGCTGGCGGTGGTCTTTACGGTCATGTGCCGCTCGCCTGCCTTCACGTCCAAGCCCTCAGCGCCTGGCACGATCTGGACGGACTTCGCCGAAAGCTCGCGCAACGCCGCCGCGGAGGTTGGCTCAGAGGCGACCGCCTGTGCCACCGCAGCGAGCTGATTCGCACCGCCACACGCCTCGTATGAAACCGGATCCAGCGGCGCCGACTCGGCGGAGAAAGCGTTCGCGAGCACGAGCGTCGCGACGATAGCCGCCGTACAGAGATTCTTCATGCTAACAGCCTCCCGATCCGACGGTGCCTTCGAGGGTCTCTTTTTTGGTAGAAGCGTTATAGGAATACCACCGAACCTGCGGGTTTTGCGCATCAGCGCTGCTGATGGAATCGAGCACCGCTACATACACGGTGAGGGTAGGATTGTTCCCGGCGAACGTCGTGTCTGCCGGCGAAAATGCAGGCCGGTGTTGGGGTCGGTTTGCGTCGGATCGGTACCCGGCTGATGCGGATGCGTATGGTAGAAACCACGCAGATGTTGATACTCATACAACACCCTTCGAGAAAATGCTTCGCCCACACGTCGCCCTTGACAACGCGCATCGCTTGCACTCGACCCATACGCAGCCCTGCTGCTGTGTCAGTCCGCTGAGACGCGGCGTTCGCTGGAGATCGCCCACACCAGGGCAATGAGCAAGAAGTTCGTCACCAGCGAGCTGCCGCCGTACGAGATGAACGGCAGCGTGATGCCGGTGAGCGGAAAGAGGTGCAGCACGCCGCCGACGATGATCACGATCTGAAAGCCGAACACCGCCGCTAATCCCGTCGCGAGCAACTTCGCGTACAGATCGGGCTGCCGCTGCGCGACGCGCAGCGCGCGCAGCACGACGGCGAGGAAGACGCACAGCAGCACGACCGCCCCGATCGCGCCCCACTCTTCGCCGAACGCCGCGTAGATGTAGTCGGTCGCGACCTCCGGAATGAAGTCCGGCCGTCCCCGTCCGAAGCCGGTGCCGAACAACCCGCCGTTCGCGAGCGAGAACAGCGACTGCACCGCTTGATAGCCGGCCCCGAGCGGGTCGTGGAACGGGTCTTTCCACACGGCGATGCGCCGCTCGACGTACGCGTAGTGCGTCGCGGCCCAGAACGCCGCCAGCCCGAACACCACGCTTGCGCCGACGACGAGGTCCACCCGGCGCGTCGCGACGTACAGCATCGCGACGAACGTCGCCAGCAGCAGCGTCGCCATCCCGAGGTCGCGTTCGAAGACGAGGATTCCCATCGAGACGCCCCAGCCGAGAAACAGCGGGCCCAGGTACTTCGCGTTGGCGCGCAGCGACCACGGGCGCGTGCGCGCGATGACGTCGGCGGTCTCGGCGAGATACGACGCCATGAACAGCACGACCAGCAGCTTGATCACCTCGACCGGCTCGAACTGGACCGGGCCGAAGCGAATCCACAAGCGCGCGCCGTTGACTTCTTGGCCGAACAGCGCGAGCGCGACGAACAGCGCGACCGCGCACAGGATCCAGATGTACTTGTACGCTGCGAGCACGCGGAAGCGCTCGAACGCCGGTCCCGCGAGGACCGCGAGCACGAGCGAGAACGCGAGCCACACGATCTGCTTCTGCGCCAAATCGGGCTGCAGCCGCGCGACGACCGCGAGTCCGACCGCGGCGAGCAGCACCGCCAGCGCGGGGAGCGAGTCGTCGCGCGTCACGCTGAGCGGCCGAATCAGCGGCCACGCCAGCGCGAGCAGCGCGAGCGCGATCGGAAGCCATTCCGGCCGCAGCGCGCCGCGCGGGAGAAGCTGCAGCGTCAGCGCGGCGAGGGTCAGCGCGACGATCATCGGCGCGCAAGCGCCCAAGCCCTGCGCGAAGCGGAGGGCCCGCCGCGGACGCGCCGCGGTCATAGGCTGAACATGTTGTGCAGGATGAGCAGCGCGACGATCGTCGCGACGAGCACCGCCGCCAGCGCGATCGACGCCTCGCGCACGCGCGGATGCGGCGACGCGCTCTCGCTCGCGACCTCGTTGAACGCGCGCCCGACGATCACCGTCGCGGCGCCGTCGCCACGAATCCCGGCGATCGCCAGCAGCCGCGCGGTCACGTCTTCCGACGAAGCCGAAGCCCGCAGCGCGTCGGCAATCTCGTCCTCGTCGAGCAGCTCGTGCAGCGCGCCGCTGGCGAGCACCAGCGCGTCGCCGTGCATCAGCCGCAGGTGCGCGAGCGAGGGCTCGAGGCTCGGCTGGGTGCCGAGCGTGCGGGTCAGCAGCCGCAGCGTTCCGTCACCAACCGTGTCGTCGCTGGTCAGCGTGGTGAGCGCGCCGTCGCGGCCGAGGTAGGCGCGCGTCGCGCCGACGTGGCCGACGAAGGCGTGGTCGCCGACGATCAGGGCCGCGGTCAGCGAGGTTCCCGAGGCGACGTAGTCGTCGGTGCTGCCGGAATGGGCGTAGATGCGCGCGTTGGCGGCCGAGAACGCCGCGGAGAGGGCCGTGCGGGGATCGCGGCGCTCGCCGCGGACGCGGCGCTTGAGGTGGTCGCGGACGGCCAGCGCGGCGACGGCCGGCGCGGTGCGCTCGCGGATGCGGCCGAAGCCGTGGGCGACGGCGAGCAGGACGATCCCGGGCGCGACGATCTCGGCGACGTATGCTTCGTCGCCGCCGCGCTGGGGGACGCCGGGTCGCGACCCGACCGCTATCTCCATGCTCCGACTCCTCGAAAGACGAGGGCTGCCTCGCCGACGGTCACTTCGTCGTCGACCTGAAGACGCCGCGGCTCGGTGACGGCCTCGCCGTCGACCGCCGTCCCGTTCCGGCTCCCCAGGTCTTCCACGTAGACGCCGTCGTCCCGCATCTCGATTCGCGCATGCAACCGGCTTATCCGCGGATCGTCGAGGCGAAGGTCGGCACTCGGTGCCCTCCCCACTAAGATACGCCTCCCGAAGCGTCTTGTCTTGATCGTTCCCGCATGGGCGACGGTCAGCTCGATCCCGGTCGGGATCGAGGCCTCGATCGCGCGGGCCGGCGGGGCGCCGCGGCGGTCGCGCACGAGGGCGACGTAAGCCGCGAACGCGCATGACAGCCCGAGGGTGAGCAGCCGGGGATCCGTCACGCCGGGTCGACCACCTTGAGCGGCGTGTCGCCGACCGTCAGGGTTTGGCCGCGGTCGAGCCGCGAGCGCCGGACCTGCGCGCCGTCGACGTAGGTGCCGTTCGAGGAGCCGGTGTCCTCGACGCTCCAGCCGCTTCCGTCGGCGACGATCTTGGCGTGATGGCGGGAAGCGCGCGCGTCCCGCACGACCAGCCCGTTGTCGTCGGCGCGCCCGATCGTGAGCCCTTCGGTCAGCGGAACTTTGGTGCCGTCGGGGCGCTCGAGCGCGAGCGCCTGCGCGCGCTCGTCGACGACCGCTTCGATCGCCAGCGAGCCGGAGACGACGTCGGGATCCTCGTCGAGCACGACGCGCACCGCTTCGGCGCGCTCGCGCGGGAGCGCCTCGCGCAGCATCGCGCTCCAGCGCCCTTCGAGGAAGTCGCGGTCGGCGGCAAACCGCGCGTAGTCGTCGGGATGGACGCGCACCAGGTACAAGTCGCTCGGCGAAGCCTGCGCGGTGGCGACGAGCCGGCGCCCGATCTGCGCCGGATCGAGCGCGCTCGGGAAGACGCGCGCAAACGCGTCCTCGACGACGCGCGCGCACGCATGCTCGACCCGAGCGAACACGTTCACGGCTTGCGAATTACCCGAGCGACGAAGAAACCATCGCGCCCCTCGAGCCCCGGCGGAACGAGCACGTCGCCGGAGCTAGTGAGAAACGGCGCGTAGCGCGGCGGGATCGTGTCGCGCGAGAAGTCGCGGTGGTCGGTGAGGAACGCGTCGACGATCGCTTCGCCTTCGCGCGGATCGGTCGAGCAGACCGCGTAGACGAGCGCGCCGCCCGGCTTCACGCCGCCGGAGGCAGCCTCGAAGAGCTTGCGCTGAACGTTCGCCATCCGCTCCGGATCGTCGGGCTGCTTGCGCCAGCGCGCCTCAGGTTGGCGGCCGAGGATTCCCAGCCCCGAGCACGGCGCGTCGAGCAGCACCAAGTCCGCGTCGGCGCTCGCGCGCATCGACGCCGCGTCGGCCGTGACCAGCGCGACCGACGCGATCCCGGCCGCTTCGAGCCGCGCGCGGGTCTGCGCGACCTTTCGCTCGTCGTCGTCGGCGGCGAGCACGGTGGCCTCGTCGCGCGTGCGGCTGGCGATCTGCAGCGTCTTGTTGCCGCGCCCGCAGCACAGCTCGACGACGCGCTGACCGGGCTGCGGATCGAGAATGTCGACCGGAAACGCCGCCGCTTCGGCGTGCACGTGCCAGCGGTGGTTCGCCAGCCGTTCGACCTCACCGCCGGGCGCACTCGGATCGACGATCAGCACGTCGCTCGCGAACGGGCTCGGCGTCGATGCGATTCCCGCCTCGGAGAGGGCCTGCTGCGCGTCCTCGCGGGTGACGTTGCGCAGGTCGACGCAGATCGCGCTCGCCGAGGGCGCGTTCACGCCGTCGAGGATCGTGCGCAGCCGCTGCTCGCCGAACCGCTCGCGCCAGTGGCTGACCACCCAGCTCGGCAGCGAAGTGCGCGTCGCCAGCTCGACCTCGCGCGGCGGCGCGGTCGCGACGCGCCGCAGCACCGCGTTGACGAGCCCCGCGGTCCCTTTGTGCCCGTACTTGCGCGCCAGCCCTACGCTCTCCGAGACCGCGGCGTACGGTTCGACCCCGCGCATCTCGCGCAGCTGATACGTCCCGAGTCGCAAGATCTCGGCGATCGGCTGCGGCAGCGCCTGCGCGCGGTCGCCGACGTACGGCTGCAGCTCGAAGTCGAGGAAGCGCCGCATCTTGATCGCCCCGTACGCGAGCTCGGTCGCGAACGCGCGGTCGCGCGGCGAGAGATTGGTCTTGCGCAGCCGGTAGTCGAGCGACTCGCGCGCCCCGCGCGGATGCGGCCCGAACACGTCGCGACAGACTTGCAGCGCGACCTCACGCGCGCTAGGCTGACGGGCGGTCATGCGAAATTCTCACCGCGAAAACGCGCGATCACACCACGCGCATAGACATCCGCGTCGATGGGGCCTCGATTCGGGGCGATCACGCGATCGACGATGACCGCGCCGTTATCATGACCGTTCGGCCGAACGCCGTAGAGCCGATAATGTCCCGGCGTCCCGCCCGCCAGCAGCTGCGACCCGGAGCTCCCAACCACGCCGCCAAGCTCACGGCCCAATTCATCGAGCGTGACCGTGTGCGCACGTACGATCTTGAGCGGTTCGACAAAGGTCGTCGTGCGAGCGAGCGGCTGCGGCGCCAGCGAACGCACCTGATTCACGATTGCATCCGGTGCGCACGACCAGTCAATTTCGAGATCCTCTTTCTTGAGCGGCCGCGTCAGCGTACGCGCGACCTGCTCGTCCGAGATTCCCAGTTCGCGCGCAACCTCATTCTGCGGCCTGCGCTGTAGCGCTCCGTTCGCGAAGCCTTCCAGCGCATCGAGCACCAGCGCGGCGCCGCGCTGCGCGAGCCGGTCGTGGAGCTCGCCGTACGTTTCTTCCGGGCCGATCGGGGTGCGCTCTTGCAGCAGGACGTCGCCGGTGTCCATGCCTGCGTCCATCGCGATGATCGTCACCCCGGTCTCGGCTCGGCCGTCGCGGATCGCCGACTGCAGTGGCGTCGCGCCGCGATAGAGCGGCAGCAGGCTCGGATGCACGTTGAACGCGATCGGGACGACGTCGAGCAGCGCTTGCGGCACGATTCTGCCATACGACGCGACGACGAACGCATCCGCGCCGAGCGCCCGCGCTTCGTCCGCGAACGGCTTCAATCGCTCCGGCGTGAAGATGCGCAGCCCGCGCGCTTCGGCGGCGCGCTTCACCGGCGTCGGGGTGAGCTTGTGGCCGCGCCCCGCCGGACGATCCGGCTGCGTCACCACGCCGGCGATGTGATGGCGCTCAGCTAGCGCCTCCAGAACCGGGACGGCGAACTCGCTCGTCCCGAAGACGACGAGCTTCAGCGAGTGCCGGCGGTGACCGCCTCGGCCTCCGCGACTTCCTCGTCGGTCTGGGCCGCCCGAATGTTCTTCGCCTGGTCGATGTACAGCACGCCGTTGAGGTGATCCATCTCGTGCTGCAGACAGCGCCCGAACAACCCCGTCCCTTCGAGCGTTATTTTCTTGCCGCGCCGGTCGAGCCCGGTGCAGACGACGCGCTCGAAGCGCGTCAGATCCCCGACCATCCCGGGGACCGAGAGGCAGCCTTCGACCGACTCGATCTCGCCTTCGGTGACGGTGAACTTCGGGTTGATCACCACGAACGGCCCGTGCGCATCGTCCTCGTCCTGCAGGTGAACGGTGAAGATGCGCTTGGAGATGCCGATCTGCGGAGCGGCCAAACCGATTCCCGGCGCGTCGTACATCGTCTCGAACATGTCGTCGAGGAGCTGCTGAAAGATGGGGTCGGCGATCTCGGCCGGGTCGACCTTCTTCGCGACCTTGCGCAGCGTGGGATGTCCTTCGGTGATGATCTCGCGGATGTACGCCATGACGTGCTCTCAAGTATAACCGGCTGGGGAAGCACCCGGGTTCCCGCGCGATTGGGTCGACAGAAGCGGCCGGTTGCCCTTCCTTCGCCCAGGCGACGCGCCAGCCGTCCGGGCCTTTCGTAAGCGTCTCGTAAGAAGGCCGGGGGTAGGATGGTCCTACGATGCGCGTTTTCGCGGGCGCCCTCCTCGCGGTGCTGGCGGCCGGTCCCGATCCTTCGGGTGCCGGGAACATCGCCGTGACGCTCGACGCTCGCCCGCTCGCCCGTTCGTGCGCAGTCGTCAGCACGGCGACGATCGTCGCCTACGACGCAAGCACCCCGCACGAGGTCTCATACCGCTTCGTGCGCAGCGACGGCAGCGTCTCGCGCACCGGTACGCTCGCCGTGGCGGGCGACGGTGCCGTCGCCCAAGCGGTCCGCGACACGTGGACGCCGCGCGGAACGGCGCCGTGGGTCGCGCTGGAGATCGTCTCCCCCGAACGGCTGCGCTCGCCGCGCCACGCCGTCACGGCGCGCTGCGCCCACGGGGAGATCGCGGCCTCGCACTAGCATAAGCCGGGATGTCCGCTCCGACGCTGACCGCGCCGCCCGCCCGCCGCGGAATCAGCGCCGACCGCATCGCCGTGCCGTTCTGGAACGGCATCCTCTCGGCGCTCGGCGCGATGGTGATCGGCATCATCGGCATGTTCGTCGCGCTGATCGTGATCATGGTCGCGTTCATGCTGGCGACCGGCCACATGCCCTCGACGAACCCGGGCCACCCGCTAGTCGCCTCAGCCGAGGTGATCGTCTACATCGTCGGCGGCGCGTTCGCGGGGTGGCGCCTGCGCGCGATCGGCCGCAATCCGTTCCGCAGGCTCACCGGCACCGACGGCCGCGTGCTTCTGATCGGCGTCGGAGCTTTGATCCTCGTCCACGTCGGAACCGCGGTTCAGCTCTATTACACCGGCCAGACGAAACACGTTCAAACCGGCCTCGAGCACTTCACCGTCGTCAGCAAAGTCCCGGCGGTGACGACGCTCAGCATCGCGCTCGTCGTCATAGCCACCGTCGCCCTCGCGCCGATCGTCGAAGAGATGATCTTCCGCGCGCTGTTGTTCGGCGCACTTGCGCCGCGCATGGGTGTGCTCGCCGGCGCGCTGCTCACCGCGATATTGTTCGGCGCGACCCACGGAGATCTGGTTCTGTTCCCGACGCTCGCCGCGCTCGGCTTCATCGCCGCGCTCGCCTACGCGGCGACCGGAAATCTGTGGGTTTCAATCGCGCTGCACGCGCTGAACAACGCGCTCGGCGCGGCGGTGCTGGTCGCGGGCTCGCTTCACCATACATCGCGCTGACCACAGGCTGCGCGCGCTGTTGTGGATGCACACAAAGATAACGCTTTTCGGCGCAACGCTCATCTCTGTAGCGTCTTACGCAAAGCGCCGGCAGAAGCCGCCTTGTGCGCGCAAGCGCAAGCAGCGTTCCGTCTCGGCTATGGCGGCCTGCGCCCGCGCGCGGTCCAGCACGACCGCGCGATTGAGCAGAACGCGCAGCCACTCCACGTTCGGCTCGTAACCGAACACCTCTCGGACGAGTAGCAACAGCCGGCGGAGCGCCCTCAGCGGCAGCACGTCGCGCCGGAGGCGACCACCGCTTCCGAGCGGCAGCACGTCGTTTCCTCGCCGTCGCGCTCGTCGGTCTCCTCGTGGACGATATAGGTCTCCCAGCGGCGGCCTTCCGGATCCGCGGTCCAAACTTTCGTCTGGTTCGCATAGCAGCACGTCTCCGCGCGCTCGACCTCGGTCGCGTAGCCGGCGGCTTCAAGGCGGGCGATCTGCTCATCGACGTCGTCCACGGTGTCCACGACGATGCCGAAGTGATGACCGCGCGGCGCTTGCGCCGACGGATCGAGATCGAGCGCCAGCTCGAGACCGGGCTGTTCCGTGACGAACAAAGCGTAGTCGTCGAGCCGCTTGGCGGGCGGCGTCCCGAGCAGCGTGGAGTAGAACGCCACGCTCGCGTCGAGGTCGCGCGTGGCGAGGTTCAGGTGCATCTTCATGCGAGAGCCTTCTCCGGGATGACGGAATGCAAGGCGGCGTCGATGCGGGCGCGTGCGTCGTGAGCGAGGCGGTAGTAGACCCACGTGCCGCGGCGCTCGCACGTGACGAGCGCCGCTTCGCGGAGAATCCGAAGATGATGCGAGACGGTGGGCTGGTTGAGCGGCAAGGCGCCGGTGAAGTCGCACACGCAAACCTCGTCCTCCGTACGCGCGAGCGTCGCCAGCATCGCAAGGCGGTGCGGGTCCGCGAGCGCTTTGAACAGCGCGGCGTCGTCGGACCGCTCCCGGCGGTCAACCTTGGCCGGCGGGCAGCATCGCTGCATCGACATACGTCGATATTACTCCATATATCGACCCTTGTCAATACTGGCGCGCACCCCCGCACGGCGGATCTGGCCCGCTTGCGACGGTCATCGCTCCCAAACTGACCCGCCGCTCTCGATGAACGATTTAACGACGACGCGCCGAAAGCCAACAATATCGTCCCCTCTTGCTGCCAGCTTTTGACAATTTTGCATTTCGCGTGCGGCACAAGCCTTATCATATGGAGCACGCGGTACGGTTCAAGTCGTGACCACATGATGGCGGGCCGTCTCTTTCAAATGACTGAGGGCGATCTTGTTCCGGCAAATGTACCGGCGGTGCGTATTGTGTCGACGATTGGTGTGGTCCAGACAATCGCGGCGGTTTCGAGAGCTACGTCACACTCGAACGGTGATCGCGCGGATTCGCAGGAAGCCACCAGGCAAGTCGATTAGTGTCGGCACGTGTCCAAGAAGCGCGCATAGGGGTTGTGGCGGCGCAGACTTGAGACGTCGGACACCGTCCCAGCCGTTCACGGTCCTCGCGCGCGAGAGCACTCGCGAGGAGAATACATGCACACCATCCTGTCGCTGCAGGCACTCGCCGCCGCGCCGTCGCGCACGGGCGAAGGTGAGGAAGACAGCCTGTTCAGCATCGTGAGCCACGCTTGTTCGACGAAGAGCAACACCTGCGTCGATCAGGCCGAAAGCGAGCACTACTTCTAGCCCGCGAAGCGCGAGGGCCGGTGCGCCGGCGCCGGTCCTCGCGCGCACGGTGAACGATGCGAACGCGCCATCACGTCCTCCACCTGCTGACGAACCGCGAGTGGTTCGAGTCGCCGAACGTGTACGTCCCTGATGAAGCGTACTACATGGCGCCGGTCCGCGCGCTGCTGCCGGCGGGCTGGGAAAGCCGGCACGAAGGCGTGTGGTTTCACTGCCTGCCGCCCGGTGCGACGATCCCGATGCAAGGCTGGAAGATCCATCTTTCCGGGACGACGCACACCGCGCAAGCACTGATCGCCGCCGTCGTGCCGATCCTGGTTCGCGAGCGCGTGCCGTTCAAGACGGCTGCCGACCGCATCCTGCTCTCGCTGATCAACAGCAAACGCTGGTCGCGCGGCGGCAGCGGCAAGTTCATGACCGTCTACCCGCGCGACGTGGAGCAGTTCACCGCGCTGCTCGCGCAGCTCGACGCGGCGACGAAGGGGTTCGCCGGCCCGTACATCCTCAGCGACCGCCGCTACCGCAACAGCAAAGTCGTCTTCTACCGCTACGGCACGCTGCTGTCGCAGACCGCGCTCGCGGTCGACGGCACGCGTGTCGCGGTGTTCGTCGGCGCCGACGGCGCGCTCTCGACCGACGAGCGCGCTCCGCTCTTTCGGCTGCCGCCGGGGATTGAAGATCCCGTCGCGGCCGAGCCGCCGCCACGCGCGCCCGCCGGCGGCGAGCTCTTCCTGCGCGATGGCCGCTACCGCATCGACGCGCCGCTGGCGTTCTCGAACTCGGGCGGCGTCTATCTCGCCACCGACATGACGACGAACGCGAGCGTCGTCGTCAAGGAGGCGCGCCCGTACACGAACTGGCTCAACCGCGACGACGACGCGCCGGCGCTGCTGCGCAAGGAGCAGCGCATCCTCACGCTGCTCGCCGAGAGCGGCTACACCGCCAAACCGGTCGAGCTTTTCGACGAGTGGGAGCACACGTTCGTCGCGCAGGAGCACGTCGCCGGCGTCTCGCTGGCGACGCTCGGCGCGACGCGCTCGGTACTGCTGCGCACGCGCCCCGCGCCGTCCGACGTCGAAGCGTATCTCGCGCTCACCCGGCGAGTGTTCACCTCACTCCTCGACGCGCTCGAGACGCTCCACGCGGCGAACGTCGTGTTCGGCGACCTCTCGCCGTCGAACGTGCTGTGGCGCGAGGACTTCGGCCGAGTCGCCTTGATCGACTTCGAGGGCGCATGCGAGATCGGCGTTGACCGCCCGGCAAACTTGACCACGCCCGGCTTCGACGCGCCGGGCGTCGGCCCGGTCACCGCCGCCGACGTCGCCGACGACTGGTACGCGTTCGGCGCGCTGCTGTGCGCGTTTCTGATGCCGATCACGCCGTTCTTCGCGCTGGCTCCGGAGCGGGTCGGCGGGATCGTCGAGCGACTCTGCGCGGCCGCGAGCCTGCCGGGCGAGATCGCCGCGATGATTCGCTCGCTGCTGCGCCCGGAGCGCGAGAACCGCATCGGTCCGGAGCGAATCGCCGCGGCGCTCACCTCACTCGACGCCGGACCCAGCAGCGCCGCGCTGCCCCCGCCGCCCGCCGTGCATCCCGGCCTGCGCGAACGGCTCGCGTCGTACATCCTCGCGAGCGCCGATCCACAACGAAGCGACCGGCTCTACCCGGCCGACTTCCGTGTCTTCGACACCAATCCGCTCAGCCTGAGCTACGGCGCCGCCGGCGTGCTCTGCGCACTGCAGCGCTCCGGCTTCACGCCGCCGGACGAACACGTCGCGTGGCTGCTGCGCGGCGCGATCTCACCGCAGCGCTATCCGCCGGGACTGATGCTAGGCACCAGCGGGATCGCGTGGGCGCTGCTGGAGCTCGGCCGCGAGGACGACGCGCGGCGCGTGCTCGCCATCGGACACGATCATCCGTTGCGCGACCGTGCGGCGGGACTCGCCTACGGCAAGGCCGGCTGGGCCCTCGCGAACCTCGCGTTCTTCCTCGAATTGCACGACGAGCGCTATCTCGACGAGGCCCGGCGCTGCGGCGACGAGCTGCTGCTCGCCGCGGAACGAGACGAGCACGGTCTGCACTGGCCGTACGACGGCGACGTACACTACGGCCTGTATCACGGCGCGAGCGGCGTCGCGCTACTGCTGACCTATCTCGGCCGCGCGACGAACGACGAGCGCTATCTCTGCGGAGCGCGCGACGCGCTGGGCTTCGATCTTGCCCACGCCGTGCCGACCGAGAACGGGCTCGGCGTCTCCTGGTCGTACCGCGCCGGCTTCCCGGGCGTGCTACTGCCGTACTGGTCGTACGGCTCTTCCGGAATCGGCGCGGCGCTGCTGCGCGTCGTCCACCTCGCCGGTGCCGACGAATTCATACCGTGGCTCGACCGCGTCTTTATCGACACGGATCGCGCTTGGTCGGTAACGCCGGGGCTCGCGAACGGACTGGCCGGCATCGCATCGTTTCACCTCGACGCACACGAGTTCACCGGTGAGCAGCGCTACCGCGACGCGGCGCTGCGCGCGGTCGACGGCATCCTAACATATCGCGTCGAGCGAGCAAATGGAACCGCGTTTCCCGGCGACTACTCCGGCCGCATCGCGTGTGACTACGCGACCGGCTCGGCCGGCGCATTGCGCGTCGTCGACCGGCTCGAGCGCGGCGGCTCCGCCGATTTCTTCCTCGACGAGCACTTCGGCGCAACCCACCAACTCACCGATCTCCCGCCTGCGTTCGCGGCGGGTACATAGCCTCGCCGGGGCGTCACAGCAATTCGCGGAGCCAGGATGGCGAGAGCGAATTGTGTGCGAGTAGCAATTTCCCAGGGATGGGAAATTGCGGGCGTCCCCGGCGAGGCTATGTACCCGCCGCGAACGCCGCCACGATCCACCTACAGAATGTAGCTGGACAGATCCGAGTCGCCGGCGATCGACTCCAGCCGCGCGCGAACGTAGGCAGCGTCGATGGTCTTCTGCCCGCCTTCTTCGGGTGCCGCGAAGGCGATCTCGTCCAGCACGCGCTCGAGGACCGTGTGCAGCCGTCGCGCGCCGATGTTCTCGGTCTGCTCGTTCACCCGCATGGCGAGCCGCGCGATCTCCGAGATCGCGTCCGGCGTCACGTCGAGCTCGACGCCGTCGGCGCCGAGCAGCGCTTTGTACTGACCGATCAGCGCGTTTTCCGGCTGCGTGAGGATCACTTCGAAGTCCGCGGCGGTCAGCGAGTCCAGCTCGACCCGCACCGGAAACCGCCCTTGCAGCTCCGGGATCAAGTCGGACGGCTTCGAGACGTGAAACGCGCCGGCCGCGATGAAAAGCACGTGATCGGTCGAGAGCGGCCCGTGCTTGGTCTGCACCGTGCTGCCTTCGACGATGGGGAGGATGTCGCGCTGCACGCCCTCGCGCGAGACGTCCGGCCCGCGCGCGCCTTCGCGCCCGGCGACCTTGTCGATCTCGTCGATGAAGACGATCCCGTGATCGCCCGCGCGGCGCAGCGCCTCGCGCTTGACCGCATCCATGTCGATCAGCTTGTCGGCTTCCTGCTGCGCGAACAATCGCCGCGCGTCGGCGACGGTGACCTTCTTGCGGACGCGCTTCTTCGGCAACAGTCCGCCGAGCATCTCGCCCATGTCGCCGCCCTGACCCATCCCTTCGGCGCCGCCGATCATCCCGATCGGAAGCTGCGCCGCCTCTTCGACCTCGATCTCGATCAAGCGCACGTCGTAGAATCCTCGCTCGACGTCGGCCTTCGCCGCGGCGCGCACGCGCGCGGCCTCGTCGTCCGGAATCGTCCGGGTCGCGGTTTGCGTCGCGCCTTGCGGCTGGTTGGCGAACGCGTTGCCGAAGATCGAGCCGAGCGAGGCCGCGAACGGGTTCGCCTGCTGCGGCTGCGGTGCGGACGTTTCGGGGTGCAAGACATCGACGATCCGTTCGACCGCCGCCGCGTCGGCCGCCTCACGCACGTCGCTGCGGCGCTCGTCGGAGACCATCCGCACCGCGGCTTCCGCGAGATCGCGCACCATCGACTCGACGTCGCGCCCGACGTAGCCCACCTCGGTGTACTTCGTCGCCTCCACTTTGATGAACGGCGCGCCGGCGAGCGTCGCCAGCCGGCGCGCGATCTCGGTCTTCCCGACGCCGGTCGGCCCGATCATCAGGATGTTCTTCGGCGCGACCTCTTTGCGCACGGCCTCGGGAAGCCGCTCGCGCCGGTAGCGGTTGCGCATCGCGACCGCGACCGCGCGCTTCGCGTCGCCTTGTCCGACGATGTAGCGGTCGAGCTCCGCGACGATCTCGCGCGGCGTCAGCTCTTGGGCGTTGCGAACGGGTGCCATCACAGCGTTATCACTTCGACGTCGTCGTTGGTGTAGATGTCGATGCGGCCGGCGATGCGCAGCGCTTCGCGCGCGATCGCCGCGGCGTCGAGGGTCGAGTGACCGAGCAGTGCCATCGCCGCGGCCTGCGCGTACGGCCCGCCGCTGCCGATCGCGGCGACGCCTTCGTCGGGCTCGATCACGTCGCCCGTTCCGCTGAGCACGAAGAGGTGTTCCGGCGTGCCGACGATGAGCAACGCCTCGAGCCGGCGCAGCGCGCGGTCCTGCCGCCAGTCCTTCGCCAGCTCGACGGCGGCGCGAACGACGTTGTCCTTGTACGCGCTCATCTTGCCTTCGAACTTTTCCAGCAGCGTGATGCCGTCGGCGGCGCCGCCGGCGAACCCGGCCAGCACCTTGCCGCCCGCGATGGTGCGCACTTTTCGCGCCCCGTGCTTCATGACGGTCTTGTCGACGGTGACCTGCCCGTCGCCCGCCATCGCGATCTTCCCGTCCCGCCGAACCGCGCAGATCGTGGTCGATCGTATTTTCACGGCAAGCGGCGTCCCGCGCGTATCAGCATCTAGGCTGTCTACTCCCCGCCGGACGCGCGGGTTGCACCTCGCCCGGCGCTCGCGCTTGAGTTGCCTTGCTAGCGGACGCCGCAGCGCCGTCTCCGAATCGCGAGGCGATATGCCGCTCGACCTGGTGATCTTCGACTGCGACGGCGTGCTGGTCGACAGCGAGCCGGTCGTGAACCGCGTCGAGTCGGCACTCTTCACCACGCTCGGCTACCCGCTGGACGTCTCGGAAGCGCGCCGCCGAATGCAAGGCAAAACGGTCGGCCAAGTCGCCGAGCTCGTCGCAGCGGAGCTCGGCCGCACACTCACCGCCGAGGAGCTCTACACCTGGGGCATGACGACCGCGCTCGGGCTCGTCGAAGAGCTGCAGCCCGTCGCCGGCGTGCGCGACGTGATCGCGCAAGTCGCGGCATGGGGTCTGCAAACGTGCGTCGCCTCGCAGTCGCCGTTGCCGCGCGTGCGCCTCTCGCTGGCGGTGACGCAGCTCGCCGCACCGTTCGGCGCCAAGGTCTTCACCGCGTCGATGGTCGCGCGCCCGAAGCCCGCGCCCGACCTGTTCTTGTACGCCGCAAAAAAGATGAACGCCGCTCCACAACGCACCGCCGTGATCGAAGACTCGCCGAGCGGCGTGCTCGCCGCGCGCGCCGCGGGGATGACGGTCTTCGGCTACGCCGCCGACTCGGACGCCGGCGCGCTACGCGCCGCGGGCGCGCACGTCTTCGCCGCGATGGAGGAGCTGCCCGCGCTGCTCGCGCTCGCGCGCGAGCGCTGAGGACGCGCTACGCGCCCACGGCGACGCGGCGCTGCGGTGCGACCGCGGCGGCGAACGCGTCGATCTTCGCGAGCGCCCGCTCCGCCATCGTCGCGCGGCGAAGCTTCTTGTCGCGCACGGCGCGCTCGAGCGGCGAGAAGAACGTCCAAGTGACGTTCGCCGGCTGAAAGTCCGGCGACGCGGCGTTCTGCAGGTGCGCGATCACCGCACCCAGCGCGGTGTCCGCCGGAACCTCGACCGCCGGCAAGCCCAGCCGCTCGCGCGCCGCCGCGACCCCGGCGATCGTCCCGCACGCAGCCGCTTCGACGTACCCTTCGGCGCCCGTGATCTGCCCGGCGAAGAAGACGCGCGGGTGCGCGCGCAGCCGCAGATCGGGCGTCAGCAGCCGCGGCGAGTCGACGAACGTGTTGCGGTGCATCACGCCGAGCCGCAGCCACTCCGCGTTCGCCAACCCCGGCAGCTTGCCGAAAGCCTCTTTCTGCGCCGGCCACGTCAGCCGCGTCTGAAAGCCCACGAGATTGAGCGCAGTCCCCGCGGCGTTCTCCTTGCGCAGCTGCACGACGGCGTACGGTGCTTTGCCGGTCCGCGGATCGCGCAGCCCGACCGGCTTGAGCGGTCCGAAGCGCAGCACGTCCTCGCCGCGCGCCGCCATCTCCTCGATCGGCAGACAGCCTTCGAAGTACGGCACGTCACCCGCGGCCGAATCGGCTTCGAACCCATGCGGCTGGTGTTTCGGGAGCGCGCGCAGATCCTCGACGAACTGCACGTAGGTCTCGCGGTCGAGCGGAATGTTGAGGTAGTCCTCGCCCTCGCCTTTGTCGTAGCGCGATTTCCGGTACATCACCGAAGTGTCGAGCGAGTCGAGCGCAACGATCGGCGCGGCGGCGTCGTAGTAGTGCAGCCGCCCGCCGACGAGCTCGTCGACCGCCGCCGCAAGCGGTTCTGAAGGAAGCGGACCGCACGCGACGATCACCAATCCCTCAGACGGGATCGCGGTGACTTCCTCGCGCCGGATCTCGACGTTGGGCAGCGCGGAGAGCCGCGCTTCGACGATCGCGCCGAACCGCTCGCGATCGACCGCCAGCGCCCCGCCTGCGGGGACTGCCGCTTCGCGGGCGGACGTGATGATCAGCGAGTCGAGCCGCGCGAGCTCTTGTTTGAGCAGCCCGACGGCGTTCTCGAGCGCGGCGCCGCGGAAGGAGTTGGAGCACACCAACTCGGCGAGCGTCCCCGTGTGATGCGCGGGGCCGTGCTTGTGCGGGCGCATTTCGTAGAGGGTGACGTTTGCGCCGCGGCGTGCTGCTTGCCAGGCCGCTTCGCTCCCGGCGAGTCCGCCGCCGATTACGGTGACGTCAGCCATGCCGCCGCATCGTGCTTGCGGTCGGGGCGGGCACATGGTCTTGCCGGGGCATCACAGCAATTCGCGGAGCCAGGATGGCGGGAGCGAATTGTGTGTGAGTAGCGTTTTCCCAGGGATGGGAAAACGCGGGCGTCCCCGGCGAGACCATGTGGCCGCCCCGACCGCCGCCCCGATCCAATTCAGACGGTCTCGAGCTCCACATCCTCGGCGTCTTCTTGTTTCCCGAGCCCGGTAGCATGATGCCGGTCGGTGTGACAGACGTACGCCACCGCCCCCCCGCGCTTCGGCTTCTCGACGACATAGTCACCGCAAACCGCGCACGGCTGAGGCGCAAGCCGGTCCCACGACACGAAATCGCACGCCGGATAGTTCGCGCACCCAAAGAACGTCCGCCCTTTGCGCGACTTGCGCTCCGCGATCATCCCGCCACACTTGGGGCACTTCACCCCGGTGTCTTTGAGGATCGGTTTGGTCGTCTTGCACTCCGGATAGCCGGTACAGGACATGAACTTCCCGAACCGCCCGGTCTTGATGACCATCGGCTTCCCGCAGTTCTGGCAGACCTCGTCGGTCGGCTCGTCGCGCTGCTCGAACTTGGGCAGCTTGCGCTCCGCTTCTTCGAGCTCTTTGGCGAACTCGCCGTAGAACTCGCCGAGGACCTTCGCGGTCGCGTCCCAGTCGCCGCCGGACTCGGCCAGCTCGTCGAGCTTCCCTTCCATCGAAGCGGTGAACTTCAGGTCGACGATGTCCGGGAAATGCTCGGCGAGCAGATCGTTCACCGACTCGCCGATCTCGGTCGGATGGAACCGGCGTTCGAGCTGCTCGACGTAGCCGCGCGCCTGGATCGTCTCGACGATCGCGCTGTAGGTGGAGGGTCGGCCGATCCCGTTCTCCTCGAGCGCGCGGACCAGCGTGGCTTCGGTGAAGCGCGGCGGCGGCTCGGTGAAATGCTGCTTCGGCTCGATCGACTTCTTGTCGAGGTTCTCGCCCTCGTCCAGCTTGGGCAGGATCGGCCGCGCTTTCGCGCCCTTGCCGTTCTGCGCCGGCGCGCCATCGGCGGGCGCTGCGTCGTCGGTCCCTTCTTCGTAGACCGCCGTGTAGCCGGCGAACTTGAGGACGCTCCCGGTCGCGCGGAACGTGAAGCGCTCGGCCGCAGCGACGTCGACGGTCGTTTGGTCGAACACCGCCGCCGACATCTGCGAGGCGACGAACCGCTCCCAGATCAGCTGGTAGAGGCGGAGCTCGTCGCGCTTGAGGACGCCGGCCAGCGACTCCGGCGTGCGGAACACGGAGGTCGGACGGATCGCCTCGTGCGCGTCCTGCGCGCCTTCTTTCAGCTTGAACTGGCGCCCGCCGCTGGAGTACTCCTCGCCGAACCACTTGACGACGAACTCGCGCGCCGCCTCGCGCGCCGAGTCGGCGATCCGGGTCGAGTCGGTCCGCATGTAGGTGATGAGGCCCTGCGTCCCCTCGCTCTTGCCGAGGTCGACGCCTTCGTACAGCGCCTGGGCGATCTGCATCGTCTTGCGGACGCGGAACTTCAGCTTGCGCGAGGCTTCCTGCTGGAGCGTCGAGGTGGTGAACGGCGCCGCCGCGTTGCGGCGCGTCTCGCGCGTCTTGACCGAGGCGACGCGGAAGCGCGCGTTCTCGAGCGCCGCCAGGATCGCTTCGGCCTGCTCGCCGTTCGTGATCTCCGCCTTCTCGCCGTCGATCTGGTACAGATCGGCGGGGAAGACGACCGGCGATCCCTCGCCGGCGAGCTGCGCCGTGATCGTCCAGTACTCGCGCGGCACGAAGGCGCGAATCTCCCGCTCGCGATCGACGATCAGCCGCACCGCGACCGACTGCACGCGCCCCGCGGAAAGCCCGCCGCGCACCTTCGCCCACAGCAGCGGCGAGATTTTGTAGCCGACCAGCCGGTCGAGGATGCGGCGCGCCTGCTGCGCGTTGACGCGCGGCATGTCGATCTGGTGCGGGTGCTTGAGCGCTGCCAGCGCGGCGTCCTTGGTGATCTCGTGGAGCTCGATGCGCTTGGGGTTGTCGAGCTTCAGCAGCTCGGCGAGATGCCACGCGATCGCCTCGCCCTCGCGGTCGGGGTCGGTCGCGAGGTAGACGTCGGAGGCGCCTTTCGCGGCGGCCTTGAGGTCCTTGATGACGTCGCCCTTCCCTTTGATGGTGAGGTAGCGCGGGAGGAACGTCTGGTTCTCCAGCTCGACGCCGAGCGTCGACTTCGGCAGGTCGCGGACGTGCCCGACCGAGGCCTTCACCACGTAGCGCGGGGGCAAGAATTTCTTGATGGTCTTGGCTTTCGTCGGCGACTCGACGATGATCAGCGGCTTCGCCACGGGGCTCTCCAGAGGGTGCGGCTCGTCCGCGACGAGCTTCGGGCCACAGTATAAACCCCCACGTCAACACCCTCCAATCGCCTCGCGCGGCGCGCGCGCGGAACAGCCGCTTGGGCCGAAGAGTTGCACGAATCGCAAAATCTGTGTATTCTGCGACTAACATGCGTCGACGACTCGGCGCACGATTGGCAAACTCCGTCCGCGCGGACGAGGAGGTTGAATGAGTACGGATACCGAGAACGGCACGACCGGCGAAGCTTCAGAAGGAGCATCGGGAACGGGCCGTCGCGGCGGGCGCCGCAAAGGCGCAGGCCGCAAGAAATCCACCAACGGTCGTCGCAAAGGCGCCGGTGGTCGCAAGAAAGGCACCGGCGGGCGCAAGAAAGGTACCGGCGGTCGCAAGAAAGGCACCGGCGGGCGCAAGAAAGGCACCGGCGGTCGCAAGAAGGGCGGCTACGGCCGCAAGAAGACCGGCGGCCGCAAGAAGAAAGCCGGCGGACGCAAGAAGAAAGCCGGCGGGCGCAAGAAGACCGGCGGACGCAAGAAGGGCGGCTACGGCCGCAAGAAGACCGGCGGCCGCAAGAAGACCGGTGGGCGCAAGAAAGGCGGCGGTGGCCGCAAGAAAGGCGGCGGCGGTCGCAAGAAGGGTGGCTACGGCCCTCGCAAGAGCGGCGGGCGCAAGAAGAAAGAGTAGCGCTCACCCGAACATCACAGAGGAGCGGTTTCCGAGCCGCTCCTCGTTTTTTCAGGAGACGGCCGCCGGTCCGGCGGCGAGATCGGGCGCTTTGCCGCCGTGCTCTTCGACCCAGTGACACGCGGCGCGATGGCCCGGCTCGTACTCGGTGAACGCCGGCACCTCGACCTTGCAGCGCTCGAACGCGATCGGGCAGCGGGTGTGAAAACGGCAACCCGACGGCGGGTTCACGGGCGAAGGGATGTCGCCGGTGAGGATGATCCGCTTGCGGCGCCGCTCGACGTCGGGATCCGGGATCGGGATCGCCGAGAGCAGCGCCTGCGTGTACGGGTGCAGCGGGTTGTCGTAGAGCCGGTCGCGGTCGGCGATCTCGACGATCTTCCCGACGTACATCACCGCGACGCGGTTCGAGATGTGACGGACGACGGAGAGGTCGTGCGCGATGAACAGATAGGTCAGGCCGAGCTTCTGCTGCAGGTCCTGGAGCAGGTTGATGACCTGCGCCTGGATCGAGACGTCGAGGGCTGAGACCGGCTCGTCGGCGACGATGAACTTCGGCGCGACGGCGAGCGCGCGCGCGACGCCGATCCGCTGGCGCTGCCCACCTGAGAACTCGTGCGGGTAACGGTTCGCGTGATACGGCTGGAGCCCGACCAGCCGCAGCAGCTCCTGGACGCGCGTGTCGGCCTCCTTGCCGGTCGCGATCTGATGGATCTCCAGCGGCTCGCGGACGATCGAGCCGACCGTCATGCGCGGGTTCAGCGACGCGTACGGGTCTTGGAAGATGATCTGCATCTCCTTGCGCAGCGGCCGCAGCGAGGCGCGGGAGAGCCCGACCAGCTCCTGGCCTTCGAACGTGACGCTCCCTTTCGTCGCTTCGGTGAGGCGCAGGATCACGCGCCCGGCGGTCGTCTTCCCGGAGCCGGACTCGCCGACGAGCCCCAGCGTCTCGCCGCGCCGGATCTCGAAGTCGATGCCGTCGACCGCCTTCACGTCGCCGACGTGGCGGCTGAAGACGCCGGCGGTGATCGGAAAATACTTGTGGAGATCGCGGACGACGACCAAGTCCTCGCGCGCGCCCGCCACGCCGTTGTCGCTGAACTCCGCGCTCATTGCGCCAGCGCCTGCGGCGTCTTCGCGACCGCGCCGTCGGCGACGATCGGGCGGTTCTCGGTCTTGATCGGCTTCTGCCCCTCCGCGCGCGCGTCGTAGAGGTAGCAGCGCGCGACGTGCCCGTCGCCGAAGTCGTAGAGCGGGACGGGGCTCTCGCAGATCGGCATGCGGTAGCGGCAGCGCGGCGCGAACGCGCAGCCGGGCGGCATCCGCAGCAGGTTCGGCGGCTGCCCGTCGATCGGCATCAGCCGCGAGCCGGCTTGGTCGAGCCGCGGCAGCGACTCCAGCAGCCCCATCGTGTACGGCATCTTCGGCGACTCGAAAATCTGCTTGGCCGTCCCGTACTCGACCATGTTGCCGCCGTACATCACCAAGACGTTCTCGCAGGTCTCCGCGACGACGCCCAGGTCGTGGGTGATGAGCACGATCGCCGAGCCGAGCCGCTCCTGCATCTCGTTCATCAGCTCGATGATCTGCGCCTGGATCGTCACGTCGAGCGCGGTGGTCGGCTCGTCGGCGATCAGCACGGCGGGGTCGCACGAGAGCGCCATCGCGATCATGACGCGCTGCCGCATCCCGCCGGAGAACTGGTGCGGATAGTCTTTCAGCCGCTTCTCGGCGGCGGGGATGCGCACCAGCTTCAGCATCTCCAGCGCCTTGCCGAGCGCGTCCTTCTTGTTCATCCCGAGGTGCAGCCGGACAGCTTCCGCGATCTGCTCGCCGATCGTCAGCACCGGGTTCAGCGAGGTCATCGGGTCCTGGAAGATCATCGCGATGTCGCGCCCGCGGATCTTCCGCATCTCGGCTTCGCTCTTCTCGAGCAGGTTCTTGCCCTTGAAGAGAATCTTGCCGCGCTCGATGCGGCCGTTCTGCGCCAGCAGCCGCATGATGGAGAGCGAGGTGACGGACTTGCCCGAGCCGGACTCGCCGACGATGCCGAGCGTCGAGCCCGGCTCGACCGCGAACGAGAGGCCGTTGACCGCCGCGACGACGCCGTCTTCGGTCTTGAACGTCGTCCGGAGGTCGTGGACCTCGAGCAGCGCCAAGCCCTTAAATTCCTGACAGGCTCGTGAGGACGGCGACGAAGACGAACGCGATCGCGACGAACTGGGTGACGCGCGCGATCTGCGCGTCGAGGCCGAGCCGGCGCGTCGACGACTCGACGCGGCCGCCGATCGTCCCGCTCAAACCCTCCTGCTTCGTCGTCTGGATTGCCAGCAGCACGACCAGCAACACGCCGAAGATGAGGAAGAGGCCGGCAAAGGTGTGGGTCAGCCAGGGCCAGTGCTGCGCGAGCCACGAGTGCGGCGTGGTGTCGTAGTTGAAGTTTGGCGGGAGCGTGAACGGGACCGTCGTCGCCTTCACGGCGGGGACGGCCGCCTTGGCGGCCGACGACGCAGCCGGCGCGGCCGCGAGCAGCACGGGAAACACGATCTGGAAACTCCTCTACGGTTCACCGGAATCGGGGCGAAAAGAACCGCCGGGGTTTGGCCTCCTGCGCGGGAACTTCCTGTTTAGGCGGTCCGGGTGGGAGCAAGGGCTCGCACGCGGGCGGCGATGTTTTCGGCGGAGAGCCCGAACTGGGCGCGCTGCGCCTCCGGCTTGGCGTGCTGGACGAGCACGTTCGGGACCCCGATCCGCTCGACTGCCACGTCCATGCCGCGGTCGCTGACGAACTCGACGACGGCCGAGCCGAACCCCCCGGCCAGGCTGTGCTCTTCCAACGTGATGAAGCGGCGGTGCGTCTCGGCGAGCTCGAGCAGCAGCGTCTCGTCGAGCGGCGCGACGAAGCGCGCGTTGACGATCGTCGGCCGCAGCCCCTCCTCCGCCAGCATCTCGTACGCGTCGAGCGCGGCATCGGCGGTGTTGCCGAGCGCGAGGATCGCGATCTCGCTGCCGGCGCGCAGCACCTCGGCGCGGCCGAGGACCAGCGGCGCGGGCGGCTCGTCGTGCTTGCCGCTGGTCGAGCCGCGCGGGTAGCGCAGCGCCGCGGGGCCGTCGAGCGAGAGCGCGAGGTCGAGCATCGGCGCCACCTCGGCTTCGCTGCGCGGCGCCATGATCGTCAGCCCGGGGAGCGTGCGCAGGTAGGCGACGTCGTAGAGTCCCATGTGCGTCGGGCCGTCGTCGCCGACGAAGCCGGCGCGATCGATCGCGAAGACGACCGGGAGCGCCTGCACCGCGACGTCGTGCACGACTTGGTCGTACGCGCGCTGCAGGAAGGTCGAGTAGATCGCGGCGATCGGCTTGATCCCGCGGGTCGAGGCGCCGGCGGCGAAGCAGACCGCGTGCGCCTCCGCGATCCCGACGTCGAAGTACCGCTGCGGAAACTTCTTGGCGAACTTCGCCAGGCCGGTGCCGTCGGGCATCGCGGCCGTGATCGCGACGACGCGCGGGTCGCGCTCGGCGGCGGCGATGGCGGCGTCCGCGAACGCCTGTGCGAACGTCGGCCGCGCCGGCTTCTTCTCCAGTTTGCCTTCGTCGGGATGATAGACGCCCGGGCCGACGCCGTGGAACGTTCGGCTGTCGCCCTCGGCGATGTCGTAGCCTTTCCCTTTGACGGTCTTGACGTGCAGCAGCACCGGGCCGCTGATCTTGCGCGCGTTCGAGATGACGTCGGCCAGCGTGTCGAGGTCGTGGCCGTCGATCGGGCCGACGTAGCGGAACCCCATCTCCTCGAAGATCACCGGCGCCTTGTGATCGGTCAGGGTGAAGCGCATCCCCGCGATCTCGGCGGTCGAGAGCGCCTTGCGCGCGGTATCGCCGAGCGGCACGTGCTCGAGCATCCCCTTGAGGACTTCACGGCCTTTGGTGAAGAACGGCTTCGAGCGCAGCATCCCGAGATACGCGGCGATCGAGCCGACGTTCGGCGCGATCGACATCTCGTTGTCGTTCAGGATGACGATGAAGTTCGTCTTCAGCAAGCCGGCGTTGTTGATCGCTTCGTACGCGAGCCCGCCGGTGAGCGCGCCGTCGCCGATCACCGCAACGATCGTTTCGCCGCGGCCCGCCAAATCGCGCGCGGTCGCCATCCCGAGCGCCGCCGAGATCGACGTCGAGGCGTGGCCGGCGCCGAAGGCGTCGTACTCCGACTCGCTGCGCATCGCGAAGCCGCTCACCCCGCCGCCTTGCCGCAGCGTCCCGATGCGGCCGGCGCGCCCGGTCAGCATCTTGTGGACGTAGCTCTGGTGGCTCACGTCCCAGACGACGACGTCGCGCGGCAGGTCGAGGACTCGGTGCAGCGCGATGGTCAGCTCGACGACGCCGAGGTTCGGGGCCAGGTGGCCGCCGTTCGCCGCGCACACGCGAATCAGCGTCTGGCGTATCTCGGCCGCGAGCCCGTCCAAATCGGAACGGCTGAGCCGCTTGACGTCGGCCGGGGACGCGATGCGCTCCAGGATCATCCGGGGGTGTTCGCCGCCACGGGAAGAAAGCCCGGCCCCGTGCAGGTCCCCCACGGACACGCCTCCGGCGAATCGCCGAAACCTTCGCCGACCCCGCTGCGCGTGCGAAAACGGGTCTGGACCGACGTCGCGCGGATCGTCTCGACGGTCTGCAACCCCTTCCTGACCTCGCTCGCCCTGTTCGTGATCCTCGCCGACTACCGCTCGAACGGCGCGACCGACTTCTGGATCCTGCTCTTCAACAGCGCGTTCTTCATCTCGATCGCGCCGATGATCTTCATCTTCTTTCTGTACGCGACGGACCGCATCTCCGACCTCGACATGTCGATCCGCACCGAGCGCGAGCGGGTCTTCATCGCGTTCGTCGTGTTCTACGCGCTCGGCGCACTCGATCTGTGGCTGATCCACGCCCCGCCGATCATGATCGCCTCGATGGCTGCCTACGCCGCCGCCACGCTGATCGTGCAGTGGATCACCCGCTACTGGAAGATCTCGACCCACGCGCTCGGGATCACCGCCCCGCTCGTCGCGCTGACGGTCCTCTTCGGCCAGCGCCCCGTCCCGTTCTACGTGCTGATCCCGCTGGTCGGCTGGTCCCGCGTCTACCTGCGCGCGCACACGCTGCTGCAAGTCATCGCCGGAACGCTGTTGGCGCTCGTGACGACGCTGCTGTTCTTCCGCGTCTTCCACATCGTCTGAGATCACGCCGCGGGAAGCGTCACCGTAACCTGAGCGGCCTCGGACGCCGGCCGGGGAATCTCTTCGCCGTCTTCTCGCAGGACGTCGAGGTAGTCCAAGATCGCGCCCGGAGCGGCGGCCAGCAGGTCCTCGCGGGTGTTGCCGGCGAGCAAGAGTCCCGGGAGGTCGGGCACCAAGGCGTTCCAGTCGCCGCCCGGCGCCTGTTCCATGATGATCGTATAGGTCACGGTCTGCTGCTCCATTTTCCGTCGACCTGCTTGAGAAGCGTGCGCACCAGTCCGGCCGAGAGATCGTTCGCACCATGGTCCGGAATAGAGATTTTGTACCAGTACGCGGATTTCGGAAGACCATGTGGCTGGCGCGCGAGCCTCGGCGTACGAAACGCCAGCCTTTGCTCTCGGCGTACCGGACGAGAGACTTCGCGTTCATAGGTGCCAGACCATACCGACAACGCACCAGCCCGCCTAGGGGGACGGAGGTCAAGTTGCAAGCCCCATACGCAATTATGCATATTCGGTGAACAAGCGGCAGCGGCGGCTGAACGTATGACACCGCAGGGCGAAGAACGTCCGGAGCGAAGCGTCGCGCATCTGCTCTCCGGAGGGTGTGCTCCATGCCGAAGGCGTGGTTCGGGGCCGACGCGATCAAAGACCAGCCGCCGCGGACGCCGCTCGATCCGAAGGCGGCGGTCGCGTACGGCAGCTTCATCGACTGCGCGTACCAGATGCACGACCAGCCGAACGGCGATCCGTTGACGCCGCCGCAGCCGCCGAACTTTCCGGACGGCTATCGGCTGACCGCGTGGATCAACATGTTCGACTTCGTGTTCTTGGAGCTCGAATGGCTGCGCCGAAAGCAGTTCTACGGTTTCGTCGCCACGGAGATCGACAACCCGCACTCACACGTCCTTGCGGTTCGCGGGACGGAAGGCTTGCTCGAATGGTGGGACGACGCGGTCCTGATCCCCGTCCCGTTTCACCCCGTTCCCGAGGCCGGGCTCGTGCACGCCGGCTTCTACCGCATCTACCACAGCATGGAAGTGATTCGCGCGCCGCATCCCGTCGTGCCGGGAACGGCGCCGCCGGCGGCCGAGACGGCACCCCACCGCATGTCGACGCAGAACACCTTCGCGGATCAAGTCGAAGAGCTGATGGGCACGATTCCCACCGGCGGCACCGAGCCAACGAGCGGCGGGGAGCCGGCCGAGCGTCACCATCACTTCATCGTCACCGGACACTCGCTCGGCGCCGCGCTGTGCACGCTCTACGTCATGGAGCACGCGATCAAAAAGAAGCGCGGGACGCGGCGGGTGACGATCGAGCGCGTCTGCACCTTCGCCTCACCGCGAACCGGGCTGTCCAAGCTTAAGAAGCAGTTCGACGCGCTTCCGATCGACTCGTGGCGGATCGTCAACCAGCAAGACATCGTGCCCAAGGTGCCCCCGACTTGGCCGATCCCGTACCGCCACGTCGAGACCGGTTACGACTTCTCATCGGCCGGGGTGGTAAAGTGGAATCCCGCCTGCTGGCACTCGATGCAGACCTACGAACACTGGCTCGACCCATCGGTACAGCTCGATCCCAATTGCCGCCTCACGTAAGTTCGAGCGACTACTCGAGGATCAGGAACGCCAGTTCGTCATCGGCTGCGAACTCCTCGATCGATTTCTTAGCGTCCCGAAGAATCTGCAAGATGTCAGCAGTCTGACAATTGCCGCGGCGGATCCAGAGTACTTTAGGCGGTGGGCCTTCGAGGAGAACTCGCTGGTGAAAATCCGAATCCTTCGAGACAATGGCGCACTCGTTGTCGCGCGCATACCGCCACACGGCATCGTCGGTGGCCGAGGCCAATCCCACTCGGCGCACGTGAGTGCACTCGCCGAAAAGCTCGGTCAGCTCTTCGACGATTCGGTCGGAAAGGTTCTCGTCCAGCAGCAGCTTCAAGCTGCTGAGGTGACGGCTAGCTTGCGCTCTCGATCGGCTGCAAAGGCCAATGCGGCGAGCACGTCTTCACGCTCGAGATCCGGGAAGTCGGCGACGATTTGCTCGACCGTCATTCCGGACGCGAGATATTCGAGGACCTCGTACACGGTGATGCGGAGGTCGCGAATGCACGGTTTCCCGGCCCGTCGGCCGGGATCGATCGTAATTCGAGACCGGTAGTCGGCCATGCCGTTCCGTTCGGCACGCCGAAGCCGACTCCCCGGGCGGCTCCGCAGCGCCCGCGCTTTGCAGCGGACGGCTTAGCGCGCGATGAGGGCGGCGACTCGGCCGGTGAGGTCGCCGGTCCAGCGGCGGACGGCGGTTTTGAACGCGTCGGGGTCGCCGTTCGTGTAATAGGTCGTCGTCGAGGTGCCGCCGGCGAGGTTGCGTTCCGCGATCAGCTTTGCCGTTGCGGCGGCTTGGGCGCGGGCGGGATCGATCCGCTCGACGCGCGGGTTCAGGAGCTGCGCGAACCAGCGGTCGAGCAGCGGGTAGTGGGTGCAGCCGTAGACCAGCGCGTCGACGTCGGGCGGCAATTCGGCGACGATCTCCGCGACGGCTTCGCGCGCGGTGTCAGTATCGGTGTAGCCTTGCTCGACGAGCGGCACCAGCTTCGGCGCGGCAATCTCGATCACGCCGGCCTGCGGCGCGCTCGCGCGGATCGCGCGCGCGTAGGCGCCCGCGCGCACCGTCGCCGCGGTCGCGACGACGGCGATGCGGCGGTGCGGCGTTCGCGCGAACGACCGTCCGGCCGTCGCGATCAAGTCGATCACCGGGAACGGCGTCTGGGGCCAGCCGATTTTCTCGGCGACCGCGCAGCTCGTGTTGCACGCGGTGACGACGGCGTCGACGTGCTGCTCGCCGAGCAGCGCCAGGTTGTCGCGCAGGAAGCCGTGGATTTCGGCTTCGGTTTTGTCGCCGTACGGGACGTGCGCCTGGTCGGCGAAGTAGACGACGTCTTCGGTGATCCCCGCAGTGCGCAGCGCAGCGAGCACGGTGAGGCCGCCGAGCCCCGAGTCGTAGAGGCCCAGCACTACTGCCGGCTCAGCGCGTTCGCGCTCGGCGTGGCGGCGTACGCTTTGATGCCGTTCGCGATCCCTTGCGCGACGTTCTGCAGGAACGAAGGCTGCCGCAGCAGCGCGACGTCGCCCGGATTGGTGACGAACGCGGTCTCGATCAGCACCGCCGGCATCGTGGTGTGGCGCACGACGTAGAAGTTCTCGTGCCGCGTTCCGTCGTCTTGCGTTCCGGCCAGCGGTATCACCGCTTTTTCGAGCGCCTGCGCGAACGGCGCGTCCTGCGGCTTGTACCAGTAGAACGTCGTCCCGCGCGCGCTCTCGACCGGCGCGCTGTTGACGTGGATGCTGACGAAGAACCGCGCGCCCGCGTTGTTCGCGACGTCGCAGCGCGTCTGCAGGTAGGCGCGGTCGTCGGCGTTCGGCTTGCCGTCGGCGTGCATCTTGGCGAGGTTCTCCTGGCTGACCGGATCGACGTCGGTCTCGCGCGTCATCCGCACGATCCAGCCTTGCGCGACCAGCAAGGCGCGCACGCGCTCGGCGATGTCGAGCGTAAGCTGCTTCTCGACCAAGCCGTTGTGCGCGGTCCCGGTGTCGCCCCCACCGTGCCCGGGATCGAGCACGATCAGCTTCGGGTTCGTGTTCGCGCCGTATTTCCACGGCGCCGGCGCGGCGCTCGCCTCGGGCGGCGCGGCGCTGGCAACCACCGGCGCGCCGCCCGTGCGCCCGCTCCCGGCGCGCGCCGTGTCGACGGCGTCTTCGGTGGAGACGGTGATCAACAGGCCGTTGTCGCTCGGTTGCAGATCGACGCGCTGCTCGCCGGTCATCGTGAACGCGACGCGCACGCTGGGCGCGTCGGTCGAACCCTGCTGGCGCACGCGCACCGACGAGACCGCGCCGAACTGCGGGTGCTCGTCGCGCCCCGGTCCGCTCAGCGTCGTGTTTTGAAAGTCCACGTACCAACGGTTGTCCGCCAGACGATGCCATTCGTAGCTTGTCGCGCCGCTGAGCGAGACGTGCACGGCGAGCGCGTCGCCCGCGGCTTGCTCGATCGACAGATCGGTCACGGTCGCGCGGCCCGCGACGACCAGCGGCGGGGCGGTTTGCGTTCCGTCGGGCGGGTTCCCCGCCTGCGCGGACTGCGCGGGCGCGCCGAGCGGCGGCGGCGTCGGCGGAACGTACGAGCCGGTTTGCTGCGCGACGTCCCGCGGCTCGAAGACCACGGTGTACGCGTCCGGCGATCCTGAGTTGACGACGCGGTGCGCCGAACCGCGCGCGCCGGCGATCGTGACGGTCGTCGTCGGCACCTTCGCCGAGCCGCCGACCGCGACGTCGATCGAGTCGACCGCCGTGCCGGGCGTGCGGCGCGAAGGCGCCAGCGAGGAGCCGAGCCCGACGAACGAGAGCTGCACGCGCTCCGGCGACTCGGCGCCGGTGCTGGTCACCAGCGGCATCGCGCCGCGCACCGTGACGATCGTGCGCGGTCCGTCGGTGCGCACGTCGAGCGCGCCCAGGCGCGGCTGCAGCACCGTCTCGTACGCCTGCGGGACCGGCTCGACGTAGAGCGCGCGGGCCAGCGCGTAGAACGGCAGCACGACGTCGTTGCCGTCGGCGAACGGCGCGAACGGCGCCTGCGCGCGCACGCCCGCGACGGTGTAGCCCGGATCGCCGAGCGTGAAGACGATCGTGCGGCGGTCTTGCGCGGTGATGACGGCGTAGCGCTGGCCGGGCTGATAGGCGACGTTCGCGCCGAGCCGGTCGAGGAAGCGCCGCAGGCCCGAGTCGTGCGTGGAGACCGCGAGATCGCCCTGCATCGGCGTCGCGCGGTCGAAGATCAGGCGCGTTCCCTGGAACCACAAGCTCGGCGCGCGCTCCTGCGCGAGCGCGCCGGGCGCGCACGCGAAGAACGCGGCGAGGAAGAACGCGAGTAGGCTAAAAGCTCGAACGCGAGAGAGGTTCATCGAGCTCGAGGTGTCCTCCGGGAAGCGTTGCGACGCGGGCGCCTTCGACCCGCACCTTCACCGCCGAGAAGCCGAGCGACGGTTGCGTGAGGGTCCATACGAGCGCCTTGAACTCCGCCGACTCCGCGAACCCGCCTTCGGCGGAGGACGCGACGTCTTTAGAGATATCGACGTCTGCGGTTGATCCCTGAACGTCGACGGCGCGCACGTGCGTTCCCGCGGGGAAGCGAATCGCCTCGATGCCGGGCGGCGGTCCGGCGATGCACTGCGTCGCCGCGTAGAACGCGACGCTCGCGCGGTCGCGCGCGGGGCCGAGCGAGACGTGCCACGGCGCCAGCGTCGTCCCGTCCGCTTTCGCGTAGTAGACGTCGATGCCGGCGCTCGCGACCGGGCCGGTCTTGCGGGTGGTGTACCACCACGCGACGCCGGCCGCCGCGACGAACAGCACGATGAGCACCAAGGCGCGCGAAGCTCGCATCTTGGAGTGCGTGCGTTCGCCGCTTACGCTACGCGTTCCGTCCTTGGCGCCGGTAGGTGATCCGCCCGCGCGTCAGATCGTACGGCGAGAGCTCGACGTCGACGTCGTCACCGGGCGTGATGCGGATGCGAAAGCGGCGCAGGCGACCCGCGAGGCTGGCGAGGATCGTGTGGCCGTTCTCGAGCTCCACCTTGAAGGTCGAGCTGGGAAACGTTTCGACGACGCGGCCGACCAGGCTCAGCGTGTCTTCTTTGACGACGGGGGTCATCGGCTCGCGGCGCTTCTTGCCGCCGCCGCCCTTGCGTCTGCGCGGAGGGGGAATGGGAGCTCCTTTGCTATGGTGGGCGAGGCTCTGCTCCCGACGCATTCGCTCCCCGCGCCGGTTTCGCTTGCGAAAGCCGCTTCCGCGCGCCGGAGGGCCGCGCGCAAAGGAACTTCGCCGACCCCGGGCGGGTCATGCAGACGCCATGATCACCACCGCCATCATCGTCGGAGCCGTGGGCGTTGCCGCCGGCTTCACCTGGGATTACGTCATCAACCGAGGCAAGTAGCCCCCGGGTCGGCTTCACGCTGACCTTACGCACCGGGGGACCCGCCCCGGCACCATTTCGGCGGAAGGTGTGTTAAAGTAGCGGAGCCGGACGGACCGAAGGCGTCATTCGTCCCGGCTGATAGTACGAGTCGTGTCCCGCGTGGTCTGGCGCTCAGGCGTTCTCCCAGTTCAGGTACATCGCACGTCTACAAACCCCCCGACGCCGGAGTTCAATCGATGTACACTGACGAAACCCTGAATTGCACCGACTGCAATGCGCCCTTCACGTTCTCGGCCGGAGAGCAAGAGTTCTTCGCCGCGAAGGGCTTCACCAACAAGCCCAACCGCTGTCCCGACTGCCGTGCGGCCCGCAAGGCCCAGCGCGGTGGCGGTGGTGGCGGCGGCAGCTCGTACTCGGGCGGCGGCTACGGCGGCGGCCGTCCGCAGCGCGAGATGTTCCAAGCCACGTGCAGCGCCTGCGGGAAGATCGCCGAAGTCCCGTTCCAGCCGCGCGGCGACAAGCCGGTGTACTGCCGCGACTGTTTCTCGTCGCGCCAGTCGTACCGCTGAGCCGCAGCGCTTCAACGGGAACCGCGAGGCCCGGGGATCCGTCCCCGGGCTTTTGCTTTTAGGGTGATGCGGAGGCGGAGGCGATCTTGAGCTTCCAGTCCTGGAGCGCGGTGCCGTCCAGCGCCATGTTCTCGAGCAGCGCGCGCAGCGTACCGGCGGCGATCCCGCCGTGGGTGCGCTCGCGTCTGAACGCCGGCTCCCAGGCCTGATACCACAGCGTCGCCTCGACGCGCAGGCGGGCGGGCGCGAGCGCGGTCGGCGGCGTGATGCGATAGGTCACCACCGCCTCGCCCTTGCCGTCGGCGTAGCGCGGATCGGTGGTGACGTTCACGCCTTCCGGATGCGTCGCCTCGAGCCAGTTGTGCGGGAGCGGCAGCCCGGGGACGCCGTCCTTGCGCCAGCCCAGCGGCAAGACGCGGTTGTCCTTGACGTGGTGGTCGCGGCGGATGAAGCTCTCGGTGAACCTGCCGTCGGCGTCCTTCACCAGCTCTTCGTAGATCTGCACTTGATCGGGCCGCGTGATGGGATGCGCTTCGTCGAAGTGCGGCTGGTACTGCTGCGCGCCGCCGGGTCCAGGCAAGAAGTACTCGGTCGGGAGCACCTTGTCGTCGGTGTAGTCGATGATCTCGCCGTTGTGGTTCGTCATCCCCGACGCCCACACGACCTTGCCGTCGGGATCGAGCACCTTCAGCTCGACGAAGGCGCGGCGGAAGCCGACGCCGCTGGGGAAGCGGTGGCCGACCAGGCTGCGGACGCCGACGTTCGCGACCAGCGTGCCGCCCTCCATGCGCACGTTCAGGTCGACCTTCGCGGTCTTCGTGCGCGCTTGGTGCACAACGTTGTCGATCGCATCGGGAAGATCGGTCGTCGAGCCGGTCATGTAGTCGTTCAGCCGCACGCCCAGGATCGCGGAGTTCTGCTGGAACGCGCGCAGCAGGAAAGCGTTGAGGCCGAGCAGCTCGTGGCGGCGGAACGGGTTCTGGTCGACCTTGTTCGGATCGGGGTGCCCGCTTTGCCGGCCCTCGCGGTAGCGCACGAAGATCGAGTCGATCGGCGCCAGGTGATCGGCTTGCGGGTAGTTCTGGTCCTGCACCACCGCGATCTGCGTCTGAATCGCCGGCTGGTGGACGTTGAGCCGTTCGTTTTCGACGCCGGTCGGCATGTGGCAGGCTTGGCACGACTGCGCGTGCGGACCGGGCTTGTACTCGGTCTGGTACGCGCTGTTGACCCACTCGACGTACGTGTTCTGCTCGACGTCGTGCGCCATCGCCGGCACGATGGGGTGAATCTTGCTCGGCGAATCGACGACCGGCAAGTTGATGCTGTGGCAGGTCGTGCACAGCCGCGCCGACTTCGTGAGGTCACTGAAGACCGGCTTCGCGCCGAGCGACTCGCTCATCGGCTGGGTTGCGACGCCGAGGTGCGGGTTCAGCTCGTGCGCGGGGATCGGGTCGTTGCGGAACGGTCCGTTCAGCTTGTCGGGCGGGCCGACGGTGAACAGTCCGGTGCTCTTGTGCACGAGCACATACGCGAGCGACGCTTTCTCCTCGGGCGTTTGGGAGATGTGGTGGCAGACCGTGCAGCTGATCCCGTCGCGCGCGAGGCCGCCGTAGTGCAAGCCGGGATCGATCTTGTGTGCGACCTCGGCCGTATGGGCGACGCTGGACGGCGGCGTCTCGAAGACCCAGTTCAGGTTGAAGTGCGCGTTCGGGCCGTGGTCGATCTCGTTGGTGCGCTTGCCCATCACGCCGTGGCAGCGCATGCACGTGTCGACGACTTGCTGCTTGAGCGTGTCGCGCGTCTGCTGCGGATGCTCGCCGGCGATGCGCTGCGCGGGGATCCCGTCGATGTAGTGCAGCTCGCTCTCGATCTGCGAGAAGAAGATCGGATCGCGCCCGGCCAAGCCCATCGGCGACCAGCGCCACTCGCCGTACTCCGAGACGTTGACGCCGGCCGGACCCGGCGGCGGCGAAGGCGGCGCCGTCCATCTCGGTGACGGCGTCAGCCACATGGTGGGGTTGGTGGCGGGTCCCGACGCGCCGCCGTGACAGCTCATGCACTGATCCGAGGTGAGAAACTCGGGCGGCAGCTGCGCGTGCGGGTTCGTGATGTTGCCGTCGAGCGGCTCAGGCGGGAACGGGCGCACGGCGACCGGCGCAGCGACGTGGCGCGTGATCAGCGTCGGCTGCAGCTTGTTCTTCTCGTGCTCGGTGTCGATGACTTTCGGTGCGGTCGAAGGCAGCGCCCAGGGCGGCGGCGTGCGCCACGAGTCGTCGACCTTGAACGTGATCGGGTCGCCGGGAAAGCCTTTGATGTTGGTGAGCGAGGCGAAGGTCGCAGCGTCGTTCGCCGAGGCGTGGCAGCGCAGGCAGTACAGGCCGAAGCCGGCGTTGGGATACTGCACGCCGCCGAACGTCATCCCGGGCGTGTAGACCTCAGCCCAGAACCAGCCGTCGCGCGAGGCCGAGTTTCGGCGGATCATCACCGTCCAGTCGGTCGGCTTCAGCTCGCCGTCCGGCAGGCCCAGATATTTTGCGGCGGGCGGATTGTACTGTTCTTTGATGATGACGGCGCCGTCCTCGGGAACGCCCTTGCGCCCGTTGCGCAGCCAGCGCATCACCTCGGGCGAGTAGTAGATTCGCACGGCCGGATGGGTGCCGTAGTACTGCGCGTGCACGTACGGCCCGGTGTCGCGGACGTACTTGTCGACGCACCAGCCCAGCCGCCGGTACTTGTACGTCTGGAGATACGCCAGCATCCGCTTCTCGATCGCGGTCGGCTCGCCGCGCGGGATCTCGTTCGCGGGCGGGACCCGCAGCTCGGGCGGCGCCGGCTGAGGGTTCGCGCACGGCTCGTGCGCGGACAGCGGCGGAACGGCGCCTTGCGCCGTCGAGGCGCCGCGCGTCGCTTCGACGCCGAAAAACAGCACTGCGATAACCGCACCGAGCGACAGCAGCAAAGCACGCACGACGATGTGCACCCCTCCGTGAATGAGCCTGCGCCCGCTTGCGACGGAGAAGACTCACATTCCTCGCGGCGCTACTTCGGGAAGAGCACCCGCGTGCTGCCGGAGCGCTCCACCTCCTCGACGCGCGCGTAGGTGCGGCCGACGAAGTCCATGCTCGGGTTCGTGACCCCGAACCACATCCGCTCGTTCTTGAAGTGGTGCCACAAATGGTACTTCTTGATCCAGCGCCCGAACGGCGTCTTCGGCACGAACGGGATGTGGGCGACGAAGTGCACCCACTCGTACCACAAGAGCCCGAGCAGACTTCCGAGCAGCAGCGTCGCGCTGACGCTCCAGCTCCGCGTCACGGCGAAGTAGATGCCGAACGTCAGCGCGGCGACCGGGACCGCAAACCACAGCGGGAGGAACAGCAAGTCCAGCCGCGCCGGGTCGATGTGGTGGTCGTAGTGCAGCCGGTGCTGCAGCTTCAGCACGAACGGGTGGTTCTGCGGCGGCGCGTGCAGCATGAAGCGGTGCGTGGTGTACTCCGAGATGAAGAACACCAGCGCGCCGAGCCCCACCGCCACGAGGCTTGTAGCCGTGAAGGCGAGCGCGCGCATCGCAAACAGCACGATCAGCGCGAGGATCCCGAGCGCGAGGACGGCGTTGCTGCCGTGGCGCCAAAAGCTCGCGAAGGTTGCCATCAGCGCTCCTCCTCGGGGCGGCGGCGCGGCAGCGCGTACCACGCCTCGTCGCAGGCGCGGCGGTCGGCGTCGTCCAGCTCGATCTTCAGCGCGCCGAGCGAGTCGCGCAATTGCTCCGCGCGGCTCGCGCCGACGATCGCCGCCGTGACGCCGGGCTGATCGAGGACCCAGCGCAGCGCGACGTGGGTGAGCTTCTTCCCGCGCGAGGCGACGTCGCGCGCGAGCTGCTCGACGACCTCGAGCTGCGCGTCCTGCCAGTAGCGCTGCTGGTAGAGCGAGGCCGCGTTGCCGAGCGTGAAGCGCGTCCCTTCTTGCGGCTGCTCGCCGCGCTTGTACTTTCCGGTCAGCACGCCGGCGGCGAGCGGGTTGAAGACGACCGCGCCGACGCCGTTCGCCTGCGCGGCCGGGAGCAGCTCGGCCTCGATCGCGCGGTACAAAAGATTGTAGCGCGGCTGCACCGCGTCGAAGCGCACGGTGCGCTCGCGATCCGCCGCCCACAGCGCGGACATCATCTGCCAGGCCGCGATGTTGCTGCAGCCGGCGTAGCGGATCTTGCCGGCGCGGCGCAGGTCGTCGAACGCGGCGAGCGTCTCGTCGATCGGCGTCTCGGGATCCCAGCGGTGGATGTAGTACAGGTCGATGAACTCGGTGCGCAGCCGCCGCAGCGACTTCTCGCACGCGTCGATCACGTGCCGGCGCGCGTTGCCCATGTCGTTCGGTCCCGGCCCGACGCGGTTGTAGACCTTCGTCGCGACGACGAACCGCTCGCGCTTTCCGGCCAGCCACTCGCCGACGATCTCTTCGGTCCGCCCGACCGTCTCGAGCGTCCCGCCGACCGGGTAGACGTCGGCGACGTCGATGAAGTCGATCCCGGCCTCATTGGCGACGTCCATGATCGCGAACGACTCCGCGCGGTCCGTCTGCAGCCCGAACGTCATCGTCCCCAGGCATATCCGCGAGATCTTCAGGCCGGTGCGGCCGAGCCGGACGGTATCCATCGCCGCTGCCTTCACCGCCTCCGCGCGGTTTCCCAGGCCGCTGGGGCTTGATGGCATCCGGTGGGTACACCGTTCAACCGGAACCCTAGGAGGTACCGTTGCTTCGAGTAGTTTGGAAGGGCGCGCTGTGGGTCGCCGCAGCCGTCGTTCTTGCTTCCTGCAGCGGAGGTTCGTCGGGTGCGGTCTCGCCGGGAGCTCAACCCACGTCGACGCCGTCGTTTCCGGGCGCCGGTCCGGGACAACCGGGCGCGACGCCGACGCCGACACCCGGTCCGGGTGCAACACCGACGCCGACGCCGGTGCCGACGCCGGCCGGCGTCACGACGCCCGCGGCGAGCGTGGTGCGTTTGGGCGCGTATCATGTCGCGCCGCAGAAGGTCTTCGTCGCCGGAATCTCATCCGGCGGGTTCTTCGGCGTGCAGATGCACGTCGCGCACTCGGCGGCGTTCAAGGGGGCGGCGATCTACGCCGGCGGCGTGTACTACTGCGCCACCGGCAACGTCGCGACCGCGCTCGGGAACTGCGGCGGCGAGACGGTGAACGGCCAGGCGCTGTACCACAGCACGCTCGCAGCTTCAGAGCTGTATCTCGATCAGCAATCGGCGCTGGGGACGATCGACAGCGAGGCGAACCTGCGCGGGCAGCCGGTGTACCTGTGGTCGGGGACGCACGACTCGATCGTCAACCCGCAAGAGATGGCGGACCTGAATAGCGAGTACCAGCACTACGGCGCGCAGGTGACGTTCGACAATGCGTTTCCCGCCGAGCACGGCTGGGAGTCACCGGACGGCGAGCTTCCGTGCAACGTCGCGACCAGCCCGTACATGCTGACGTGCACGCAGAACGGCCAGCCGTACGACTCGGTGCAGCGCTGGCTCACGATGTTCTTCGGCAGCCTGAGCCCGCGCGGAACGCTGGCGCTGCACGGCAGCCTGATGCGGTTCGACCAGACCGAGTTCGGCGCGAGCGCGGCCAACTCGATGGACACCAAAGGGACGGTCTTCGTTCCGCAAGCGTGCGCCGCCGGCGCGACGTGCGGGTTCGTCGTCGTCTTCCACGGCTGTCTGCAGTACCAGGCGATCATCGGCGACCGCTTCGCGATCGAGTCGGGGATCGACGAATGGGCTGACACGAATCAAGTCATCGTGCTGTATCCCTATGCCGTCCCCGGCTCGGGGGCGGTGGTGAACCCGAACGGCTGCTGGGACTGGTGGGGCTACGACGACCCGAACTACGCGCTCAAGAGCGGCACGCAGATCTCCATCGTC
>Ga0213878_10000053_pt1 | contig 74616 bp, 70 predicted proteins | sample VelepicoBEBS_R02_FD_161053 | JGI IMG/M metagenome (GOLD analysis project Ga0213878, IMG submission 161053) | Vellozia epidendroides bulk soil microbial communities from rupestrian grasslands, the National Park of Serra do Cipo, Brazil - BS_R02 | ecosystem: Environmental > Terrestrial > Soil >... | reverse complement strand
ACCCCGACTCGGGTAATCTCGTTCATGGGCTTCCCCTTTCACAGGCTTGCAGATTGACGTTTCGCACCATCAATCTTGGCGCTTCGACGCCGTGGGCCAGAAGGTGGGAAGTCCCTTCGTATTCGCTCAACCCCCGACCCGCTACGGCAGGCGTCGTAAGCCCGGTCCGCGACATGGGTACGATCGTCTCTGGTTGATCACTCGGTGAGGTGGTGCCATGACAGCCAGAGTTTTCGAAGCGGCGCTCGGGATTGGCACGCCGTGGTCGGTGCAATCCATCGAATTCAGTGAGCGTTCCGGGGTGCTGTCGAGTCAATGACCTGGCGCGCGGCGTTGTCCGGCAGAGGAAGGAATTCGAGCATTGGCCGTATAGAACTTAAAATTAAAGGCTATACGGCGCAATCAAAGCGCGACAAGGGTCTACGCGATCCACAAGGAGTCTCCGACGCTCGACGACCCGTCTGTTCGAAGAGTTCTCTGCAAGGTTCCAGAAGTGCCGGCGGCTGGCCGGGCGGATATTGCCGGAAGGGAGGCAGGAAACCTGACTCTCGCGACAGACTGGTCATGGCCGTGGCCGAGATTTACCCGGATCCGGAATTTCGCGACGCCGCACAGCGGTCGTTCAGATCGCCGCCGCCCGAGCCCGCGGCGCCAATGTCGGCTTCCTTGAATGAACCGGCCATTGCGCTGGCAAACGCGCTGGCGTCCGAATGATCGCTGCGACGCCGACACCGTGAGTCCGCCAGCCGCCGTCGACCGACCGTCGCTGCACTGCAGCCAGCCTGTCGCGAAACGAGGTCGGCCCACCCGCGCCGTGAAGGCCTCATCCAGTGCCCGACGGACTTCATTTGTTGGAGTCAGCGGCAGGGCCTGCGCCGACCTCGGCGTCGCCGCCTAAAGACCCCACAGAACTGAATGGTCATTCATTCATTTCTTGCCATGCTGCTACGCACAAAAATAGAATGAACGCTCATTCAGCAAAAGCAACCGGCTGAGATCCGCGCGACGCCCCAGGGAAGCGCGTGGCGTCCGGCCCCTTCCGATCTCGAGGCCCGCACATGCGCAAGTTCCCCTCCCGCCACTCGCTCGGCATGCCGGCGTTCACGCTGCTGACGCTGGCCGTCGCCGTCATTGCCGCGCTCTCGCTGAGTGCCTGCGGCCAGGCCGAATCCCAGACGGGCGCCAAGACCGCCCCGCCGCCCCAGGTCGGTGTGCTGACATTGCAGCCCCAGCGCGTCGAGCTGAACGCCGAGCTGTCCGGCCGCACGGTGGCCTACGAGACCGCCGAGGTGCGCCCGCAGGTGAACGGCATCGTCAAGAGTCGCAGCTTCACGGAAGGCAGCGACGTCAAGGCCGGCCAGTTGCTCTACCAGATCGACCCCGCCTCCTACCAGGCCGTGCTGGACACCGCCAAGGCCGCGCTGGCCAAGGCCGAAGCCAATGTGACGACGGTCAGGCTCAAGGCGGACCGCTACCAGCAACTGGCCGATGTCGACGCCGTCAGCAAGCAGTTGCGCGACGACACCCAGGCCGCCCTCAAGCAGGCGCAGGCCGACGTGGACGCCGCCCGCGCCGCCGTGCGCACCGCCCAGATCGACCTCGACCGTACCCGCGTCAGCGCGCCCATCGCCGGCCGCATCGGCCGCTCGGCGGTCACGCCCGGCGCGCTGGTCACCGCCAACCAGGCCACCGCGATGGCCACGCTGCAGCAGCTGGATCCCATCCACGTCGACGTGACCCAGTCCAACGCCGAACTGCTGCGCCTGCAGCGCGAATTCGCCGAGGGCCGGTTGCAGCGAGACACCGGCGGCCAGGCCCGCGTCAAGCTGCTGCTGGAGGACGGCAGCGTCTACCCGCTGGACGGCAAGCTGCAGTTTTCGGAGCTGCAGGTCGACCCCGGCAGCGGCAGCGTGACGCTGCGCGCCGTGTTCCCCAACCCCAAGCGCCAACTGCTGCCCGGCATGTATGTGCGCGCCCAGGTGCAGACCGGCGTGCAGGCCCAGGCCCTGCTGGCGCCGCAGTCGGCCGTGTCGCGCGACGCGCGCGGCCAAGCCGTCGCGATGGTGCTTGGCACCGACGGCAAGGTGCAGGCGCGCGAGCTGAAGACCAGCGGCGTCGTGCAGGGCCAGTGGCTCGTGACCTCGGGCCTGGCCGCCGGCGACCGCCTCATCGTCGACGGGCTGCAGCGCCTGCGCCCCGGCATGCCGGCCCAGGCCGCCGCCCCCGTGGCGACGGGCGCCCCGGCCACGCCCGCCACGGCCCGCTGATCCCGCACCGGAGCCCCAAACATGTCCCGTTTCTTCATTGACCGGCCCATCTTCGCGTGGGTGCTGGCCATCGTCGTCATGCTGGCCGGCGCACTGTCCATCGACACGCTGCCGGTCTCGCAATACCCCAGCATCGCGCCGCCGCAGGTGACGATCAACGCCGCCTACCCGGGCGCGTCCGCCAAGACGCTGGAGGACACCGTCACCCAGGTCATCGAGCAAAAGCTCAAGGGCATCGACGGCCTGACCTACATGTCCTCCACGTCGGACTCGCAGGGCAATGCCAGTATCACGCTGACCTTCACGGCCGGCACCAACCCCGACACCGCCCAAGTGCAGGTGCAGAACAAGCTGCAGGCCGCCACGCCGCTGCTGCCGCAAGAGGTGCAGCGCCAGGGTGTGCAGGTGGTCAAGTCCACCGTCAACTTCCTGATGGTGGTGGGCTTCGTGTCCGAGGACGGCAAGCTGTCCCAGGTGGACCTGTCGGACTACGTCTCCTCCAACGTGCTGGACCCGCTCAGCCGCGTGGAGGGCGTGGGCGAGGTGCAGCTGTTCGGCGCGCAGTACGCAATGCGCGTCTGGCTCAACCCCAACCAGCTCAACCAGTACTCGCTGACGCCGGCCGACGTGTCCGCCGCCATCCAGGCGCAGAACGCGCAGGTTTCCGCAGGCCAGCTGGGCGCTGCCCCCGCCGCCCTGGGCCAGCAGCTCAACGCCACCGTGACGGCGCAGAGCCGCCTCCAGACGCCCGAGCAGTTCCGCAACATCGTGCTGAAGACGCGCCCGGACGGCTCCACCGTGCACCTGCGCGACGTGGCCCGCGTGGAGCTGGGCTCGGAGAGCTATGCCACCGTGTCGCGCTACAACGGCATGCCCGCCGCGGGCGTGGCCGTCAAGCTGGCCACCGGCGCCAACGCGCTGGCCACGGCCAAGGCCGTCGAGGCCGAGCTGCAGCGCATCAAACCCTTCCTGCCCGCCGGCATGAAGACCATCATCCCCTACGACAGCACGCCCTTCGTCAAGGTCTCCATCCACGAGGTGGTCAAGACGCTGGTCGAGGCCGTGGTGCTGGTCTTCCTGGTGATGTACCTGTTCCTGCAGAACTTCCGCGCCACGCTGATCCCGACGATCGCCGTGCCCGTCGTGCTGCTGGGCACCTTCGGCGTGATGTCCGTCGCCGGCTTCTCCATCAACACGTTGACGATGTTCGGCCTGGTGCTGGCCATCGGCCTGCTGGTGGACGACGCCATCGTCGTCGTCGAGAACGTCGAGCGCGTGATGACCGAGGAGGGCCTGTCGCCCAAGGCGGCGACACGCAAGTCCATGAGCCAGATCACCGGCGCGCTGGTGGGCATTGCGCTGGTGCTGTCGGCCGTGTTCGTGCCCATGGCCTTCTTCGGCGGCTCCACGGGCGTCATCTACCGCCAGTTCTCCATCACCATCGTGTCGGCCATGGTGCTGTCGGTGCTGGTCGCGCTGGTGCTGACGCCAGCGCTGTGCGCCACGCTGCTCAAGCCCGGCCATGGCGGCCCGGCCACGCGCGGCTTCTTCGGCGCCTTCAACCGCCGCTTCGACGCCGCCACGCAGGGCTACCAGGGCGTCGTCGCCCGCATGTTGCGGCGCTGGGGCCGCCAGCTGGTGGTCTACGGCCTGCTCGTCGTCGGCATGGCGGTGCTCTTCATGCGCCTGCCCACCTCCTTCCTGCCCGAGGAAGACCAGGGCATCCTGTTCTCGCAGATCCAGTTGCCGGCCGGCGCCACGCAGGCGCGTACGCTGGAGGTGGTGAAGCGCATCGAGGATCACTTCCACACCAACGAGAAGGACAACGTCGACTCCGTGTTCGCCGTCACCGGCTTCAGCTTCGCAGGCCGCGGCGAGAACATGGCGATCGGCTTCGTCAAGCTCAAGGACTGGAGCGAGCGCAAGCGCCCCGACCAGAAGGTGCAGGCCATCGCCGGCCGCGCAATGGGCGCCTTCATGCAGTACCGCGACGCAATGGCCTTCGCATTCGCACCGCCGGCCGTGCTGGAGCTTGGCAATGCCACCGGCTTCGACGGCTATCTTCAGGACCAGGCCGGCGTGGGCCGCGAGGCCCTGATGGCCGCGCGCAACCAGTTCCTCGGCATGGCCGCGAAGGACCCGAACCTGGTGGCTGTGCGCCCCAACGGCCTGGAGGACGCACCGCAGCTGCGCCTGGACGTCGACACGGCCCGCGCGGGCGCGCTGGGCGTCTCGGTCAGTGACATCAACGGCCTGCTCTCCACCGCGTGGGGCGGAGCCTACGTGAACGACTTCATCGACCGTGGTCGCGTCAAGAAGGTCTACATGCAGGCCGACGCGCCCTATCGCATGCAGCCCGAGGACCTGGACAACTGGCGCGTGCGCAACGCCGCCGGCCAGATGGTGCCGTTCTCGGCCTTCGGCACGGCGCACTGGGAGAAGGGCTCGCCGCGCCTGGAGCGCTACAACGGCCTGCCCGCCGTCGAGGTGCTGGGCCAGCCGGCGCCGGGCAAGAGCTCGGGTGCCGCGATGAAGGCGGTGGAAGGCATCGCCGCGCAGCTGCCGCCCGGCGTGGGCCTGTCGTGGACGGGGCTGTCCTACCAGGAGCGTCTGACCGGCGACCAGGCACCCATGCTGTACGCGATCTCGCTGCTGGTCGTCTTCCTGTGCCTGGCCGCGCTGTACGAGAGCTGGAGCATCCCGTTCTCTGTGATGCTGGTGGTGCCGCTGGGCGTCATCGGGGCGCTGCTGGCGGCGACCCTGCGCGGGCTGTCCAACGACGTGTACTTCCAGGTCGGCCTGCTGACCACCATCGGCCTGTCGGCCAAGAACGCGATCCTGATCGTCGAGTTCGCCAAGGAGCAGATGGAGCACGGCAAGGACGCCGTCGCCGCCACGCTGGAGGCCGTGCGCCTGCGGCTGCGCCCCATCCTGATGACGTCGCTGGCCTTCGCGCTGGGCGTGCTGCCGCTGGCTATCGCCACCGGCGCGGGCTCGGGCAGCCAGAACGCCATCGGCACCGGTGTGCTGGGCGGCATGCTGGCGGCCACCTTCCTGGGCATCTTCTTCGTGCCGGTGTTCTTCGTCGCGGTACAGCGCTGGTTCCCGGCCCGCCGGGCCGCGCCACTCCCCCAAGTCCAAGTTCAGGAGGGCCACTGACATGGCCATCGAGATGAAGATCTTCCTGCCCACGCTGCTGGCGGCCAGCCTGGCCCTGGCCGGTTGCTCCACGCTGGCTCCCGCCCATCAGCGCCCTGCCGCGCCGGTGGCCCAGCAATGGCCCGTGCCGGCCGGCGATGCGGCGGCCACCAAGCGCGCCGCCGAACTGGGCTGGCGCGAGTTCTTCACGGACCCGCAGCTCCAGGCCCTGATCGAGCTGTCCCTGCAGAACAACCGCGACCTGCGCGTGGGCATGCTGAACGTGGAGCGCGCCCGCGCGCAGTACGGCGTGCAGCGCGCCGACCAGTTGCCCTCTGTGAATGCAGGCCTGGGCCAGTCGGCCCAGCGCCTGCCCGCCCCGCTGAGCGGCGGCGAGCAGCCGGGCATCGCCCGCCAGTACAGCGCCACGCTGGGCATCAGCGCCTACGAGCTGGACCTGTTCGGCCGCGTGCGCAGCCTCACGGATGCGGCGCTGTCCAGCTACCTCGCCACCGAGGACGCGCAACGCGGCGCGCGCATCAGCCTGATCGCGCAGCTGGCCGGCAGCTGGCTGACGCTTGCGGCCGACCAGGAGCGCCTGGCGCTGACCGAGCAGACGCTGCTGAGCCGCCAGGACAGCCTGCGCCTGAGCCAGCGGCTGCAGGCCGCCGGCGTCGCGTCGACGCTGGACCTTCGCCAGGCCGAGATCGCCGTCGAGTCGGCCCAGGCCGACCTCGCCCGGCTCACGGGGCAGGTCGCCGCCGACCGCCATGCGCTGGAGCTGCTGGTAGGCCAGCCGCTGGCGGCCGACCAATGGCCCCGCCAGGACACCACCGTGGCGGCGACGCTGCAGGCCGAGCTGCCCGCCGGTCTGCCGGCCGAGGTGCTGCTGGCGCGCCCCGACGTGCAGCAGGCCGAGCGCCGATTGCAGGCCACGGAGGCCAACATCAGCGCGGCGCGTGCCGCCTTCTTCCCGCGCATCACGCTGACGGCCAGCGCCGGCGGCGCCAGTGCCGACCTGGACGGCCTGTTCCGCGGCGGCCATGGCTTCTGGAGCTTCGTGCCGCAGCTGACGCTGCCCATCTTCGACGCCGGCCGCAACCGCGCCAACCTGAAGGTGGCCGAGGTGGACCGCGACATCGCGGTGGCCCAGTACGAGAAGGCCATCCAGTCGGGCTTCCGCGAGGTGGCCGACGCGCTGGCCGATCGCACCACGATGGCCCAGCAGCTGCAGGCGCAGCAGCGTCTGGTGGAGCGCAGCACCGATGCGCTGCAACTGGCCGAGGCGCGCTTTCGCGCCGGCGTGGACGACCGCCTCGCGACGCTGGACGCGCAGCGCTCGCTGTACGCGGCCCAGCAGGGCCTGATCTCGGTGCGGCTGGCCCGGCAGGTCAACCGCGTGACGCTGTACAAGGCCCTGGGCGGCGGTGTCTTGGAGCAGTCGCCACGACAATCCGCGTCCTGACCCCTTCGCAACCGCCATGTCTACCGTCTCCACCGATCGCACCCTCGCCCGCCGCCAGCAGGTGCTGGACGCCGCCGCCAGCGCCTTCCGCCGGCGCGGCTTCCATGCCGCCAGCATGGCGGAGATCGCGAAGGCGGCGGGCATGAGCCCGGGCCACATCTACAACCTGTTCCAGAACAAGGACGACGTCATCGCCGCCATCGTCGAGCACGACTGCGCGGCCGTCGTGCAGCGCATCATCGACCTGCAGCGAGAGGACGACGTGCTGCAGGCGATGCTGGCCGAGACCCACTCCGCGTTCGACGACTCCACCAAGGTGGCCGATGCCGCGCTGACGCTGGAGATCCTCGCCGAGGCCAGCCGCAATCCGGCGCTGGCCGCCGTGCTGCAGCGGGCGCAGGCGCAGGTGCTCGCCAAGGTCGAGGACCTGATCCGCCAGACCCTTGGCCCTCGGGCGGAGCAACTGCCCGCCGCCGAGATCACCGCGCGCGCGATGATGCTGGGCGCACTCTTCAACGGCCTGACCGCGATGAGCGTGCGCCAACCCGACCTGGCGACCATGGGCACAGAGATCGCGCCCGTGATGCAGCGCCTGCTGCGCCTGCTGCTGACGCCGTAACGGAGCCGCCGGCGCCCCTCAAGGTCCCGGCAGGCAGGCAGGAAGGCAGGTTCCAGCAACGCGGCCCGTGCGGCCGCCCCCACGGGCATCCCGACCAACCGGATGCCCCATGCACGTCACACCGTCACGGAAGAAGGGATCGTGGCATTCGCGCAGCCGTGCGACCCGCAGCCGTTTCACGTCGGCGCGTACGCGACCAGGCGGAGCATCTGCGGCGGCCCCATGGGGAACGGTTGGACGACCTGCACGCTGATGATGCGGATATGGCTTGGGCCCTAGATCAAGGACGGACAGGTCTTGCCTACGTCCTGTCTTGCCGCCACAGTTCCATCGTTCATTGCAGTGATTGCCGGCGCGCTGGAAGCGCAGTCGGCATTCCCTGGCCAATGGACGGGCATCGGCTCGCATGACCCATTTGAAGGAGGTGAAACACGATTAGGCCGCCATTGATCCTGACCTTCCTGTCAGGGCGTCCAAGCCTGGCAGTCCATACCTACCAACCAATGAGAGATCACAACATGCGTACCTCAACCAAGTTTGCCTCGCTCCTGGTGCTGTTCACGTCGTTTGCATCTGCGCAGCAGTCGACGTTTGATGGGAAATGGAGCGGTCCGGCGACGAGCCCCAGTGCTGGTCAGATTCAGGTCAATCTGACTATCGCGAAGGGGAGCGGCACCATGCGCTACGCCCAGAAGGTGAACTACACGACCGTCGACCAGTGCGCGAACCGGGACATTCCGGTCTCGGTGGTATCCCAGACCGCATCCGAGATGGTCATCGCGATCCAGGGGGCGAAGGTCCTGAAGGGTTGCATTGATGAAACCGCCACCCTCAAGCTCGTTGACGGCAAGACGCTGCAGTCGACACTCAAGGACGGTCGGGCCATGACGCTTGCTCGCAGCAAGTAGGCTCGCGGCAGCACGCGTCCCGGATGGCGAAAACCGAGCGCTCGATGGAGCGCCAACCGGGCTTCGCCGACGCCGGGCCCGCCTTGCAGGCGGGCCCAAGCAGACGGCTCCGGGCGACTGCCGGGCGGCGGCGTTTCTTCCTCGGGGCCGAGCCGACAACTTGCCACGCCGCGCCGGATAATCCCCGCCCGGCCCTGCACCTCACGCGATGACTGCCCCCGTCCCCACCCCCTACGAAGATTTCATGCGCCATGTATTCGAGCATGGCGTGCACAAGAGCGACCGCACCGGCACGGGCACGCGCAGCGTGTTCGGCCACCAGATGCGCTTCGACCTTGCGGCTGGCTTCCCGCTGGTGACGACCAAGAAGGTGCACCTGAAGTCCATCATCCTGGAGTTGCTGTGGTTCCTGCGTGGGGACGGCAACGTGCGCTGGCTGCAGGAGCGCGGCGTGACGATCTGGGACGAATGGGCCAGCCCCGATGGTGACCTGGGTCCGGTCTACGGCGTGCAGTGGCGTTCCTGGCCCACGCCCGACGGCGGCCACATCGACCAGATCGCCGAGGTCGTGAAGACGCTCAAGACCAACCCGGACAGCCGCCGCATCATCGTCAGCGCATGGAACGTGGCGGACCTCTCCAAGATGGCACTGATGCCCTGCCACGCCTTCTTCCAGTTCTACGTGGCCGACGGCAAGCTCTCCTGCCAGCTCTACCAGCGCAGCGCCGACATCTTCCTCGGCGTGCCCTTCAACATCGCCAGCTACGCGCTGCTGACGATGATGCTGGCCCAGCAATGCGAGCTGCAGTTGGGCGACTTCATCTGGACCGGCGGCGACTGCCACATCTACGACAACCATGTGGAGCAGGTGCAGACCCAGCTTGCCCGCGCGCCGCGGCCCTGCCCCACCATGACGATCAAGCGCCGGCCGGCGAGCATCTTCGACTACGAGTTCGAGGACTTCGAGCTGAGCGGCTACGACCCGCATCCGGCCATCAAGGCACCGGTGGCCGTATGAGCCGCATCACGCTGGTCGCCGCCGTCGCCAAGGACGGCGCCATCGGGCGCGACAACGCGCTGCTCTGGCATATTCCGGAGGACATGGCGCGCTTCAAGGCGCTGACGGCGGGCAAGCCCGTCGTCATGGGCCGGCGCACCTGGGACTCGCTGCCGCCCCGGTTCCGTCCGCTGCCCGGGCGGCGCAACCTCGTCGTCAGCCGCTCCGTCAGGGCGCTGCCGGGCGCGGAGGTGTTCGCCAGCCTGGAAGCGGCGCTGGCCGCTTGCGCGGCCGAGCCCGAGGTCTGCGTCATCGGCGGCAGCGAGATCTATGCGCTGGCGCTGCCGCTGGCCGACAGGCTGGCGCTGACCGAGGTGGACATCGCCTGCCCGGATGCAGACCGGCATTTCCCGGCTTGGCCGCGGGAGCACTTCACCGAGGCCGCGCGCGAAGCCCACAGAGGCGCGACCGGCCCGGCCTTCGATTTCGTCGACTATTTGCGCAAGGACTAGACCCCATGTCAAAGGACTTCCACGTCCACGGCCCGCACGAGCATGAGCTGGAGCACGCCGCCCAGCACGAGCCCAGGGGCTTTGCCGGCCAGTTGGCCGTCATCACGGCCATCCTGGCCACCGTCGGCGCCTTCTTCTCCTACATGGGCGGCGCGACCCAGGCCAATGCCGGCCTGCTCAAGAACGACGCGGCCATCAAGAAGACCGAGGCCAGCAACCAGTGGAACTACTACCAGGCCAAGAGCAGCAAGCAAAACCTCGCTGAGCTGGCACAGGAGCTGAGCAGCGGCGAGGAGCAGAAGGCCAAGTACCGGGACAAGGTGGCCCGCTACGAGAAGGAGAAGGCCGACATCAAGGCAGCCGCCGAGGCGCTGGAGCGGGAGTCCAGCCAGTTCGACGCGAAGAGCGGGGAACAGTTGCACCAGCACCACCGCTGGGCCCAGGCGACGACGGCCCTGCAGATCTCCATCGCGCTGGCGGCGATCGCGCTGCTGACCCGGCGCCGCTGGATGGAATGGGCCACCCTCGTCGCCGGCGGCCTGGGCATCGTGCTGGGTGGCCTGGCCGCACTGCACGTCTGAGGCGCGCCCGCAGCCCGGCGAGATCGCACCGGGCTGCGGGCCGTGTGTTGCGGCTGCGTTGCAAACGTAGCAATCCCGCCCGGCAGCGAAATTCCTTCATGCGCCTTGAGATCGACAGTCCGGTCAGCGTGCCAATCCTGACGCGAGCCTCTGGAGATCCACCATGCGCAATGCCCTTCGCCCCCTCTCCGGCGCCCTGCTGATCGTCGCCCTGTCGCTGGGCGCGGCGTCGGCGAAGGCCGACGGTGCCTACGTGACCGGATCGATCACCGCGCCGGACTACAGGAATGGCGTCAACGGCGTCGGCTCCGGCAGCGGCCGGGCCGGGGTGTCGCTGGGGGCCGGCTACGACTTCAACTCCAACTTCGGCCTGGAGGGCGGCTACTTCAGCCTGGGTCGCGGCCGGGACGCGAACGGCACCGTCAACGCGCATGGCGCCTACCTCGACGCGATAGGCCGCCTCGAACTGGTGCCCAAGGTCTCGCTGTACGGCACGGTGGGCGCCGCGCAAGGGCATTTTTCCACCACGAACGGCAACGATTCGAGCCCGGCGCTGAAGCTGGGGGGCGGCCTGCAGTACGACCTGACGCCCACCATTGCGGTGCGCCTGGGCTACCAGCAATACCGCTTCAGCAACGCCTTCGACAGCCAGCCCCGCGTCGGCGAGGCCGTCCTCGGCCTCAAGGTCGGGTTCTAGGCCCGGCCCCTGGCCGGTCAAGCCGGAGGCACCGTGAAACAAGGCATCGCGCATTCGGTCGGGCACGCGGCGGCAGCGGCGAGGGAGGTCGCGCGCTGCGCCACGCTCCTGCTCATGCTGGCCGCCGTGACGCTCGCCGGCCCCGCCCAGGCCCAGGAGCATTGCGCCTACCGGGACGACGGCGTCGGCTCCCTGCGCCGCATGCTCAGCGGGCCGGCGCTGGACTCGATCAGCCCGACGCTGGAGCAGCGCACGCACATTCGTGCCATTCTGGCGGACGCCTCGGACGATGCCCATGCCTACTGGGCCCAGACTCAGGAGCTGAACGCGCAGATGGCACGGCTCATGTTGGCGCCCAAGGTGAATGCCGTGGCCGTCGAGGCCTTGCGCCAGCAGCAGCTGGGCCTGCACGCAATGGCCAGCAAGCGACGCACTCAGCACATGATGGACCTGATGGCGACACTGACGCCCGAGCAGCGCGTTCGGCTGGCGGTGCTCCACCCCGACCCCACATGCACCGCCGCCACCGTCACGCTGGCGCGCTAGGCCGGCCGCGGGCCGCCCGCCGCCAACGCACCGGACGGCAATGGCCTTCAGTACAAGGTCTCGACCGTGGTGTCGAAGAGGTAGCCGGCGCCGCGCTCGGTGACGATCAGCGTGGGATGGAAGGGGTCCGGCTCGATCTTGCGCCGCAGCCTGAGGACCTGCACGTCCACGGTCCGGTCGTAGACCTCGGCGTTGTGCAGCCGGGACAGGCTGAGCAGTTGGTCGCGGCTGAGGACGCGCTGCGGGGCGCTGCAGAACGCGGCCAGCAGGCTGAACTCGTTGTTGGCCAGCTCCAGCTGGCTGCCGTCCGGCGCGGTGAGGCGCCGCGTGCGCAGGTTGAACTCCCAGCCCGCGAAGCGGTAGGCCCGGCGCTTCTCGTCCCGCGAGTTCAGCTCCGTCTGCGCCTGGTAGCGCCGCAGCACCGCCCGCACCCGCGCCAGCAGCTCGCGCGGGCTGAAGGGCTTGGTCACGTAGTCGTCCGCGGCCAGCTCCAGCCCCATGACGCGATCGGCCTCCTCCGACTTGCCGGTCAGCAGCATGATGGGCACGGAGGCGCGTTCCCGCAGCTGCCTCGCGAGGTTCAGGCCGTCCTCGCCGTGCAGGCGCAGGTCCAGGATGACCAGATCGATCGCCTCCCGGTCGAAGGCCTCGAACATCTGGGCCCCCGTCGCCACGCAGGTGACGCGCAGCTCGTTGGCGCTGAAGTACTCATCCAGCAGCTGGCGCAGGGCCGGGTCATCGTCGACGACGAGGAGGTGGTGGCTGGCGGGTGCAGAGGTGGTCATGGTTGCATGGTCACTTCGCAGGACGACGCTGCAACTGTAAGCCGGCGAGCCGGCCCGCTCGAATAAGCTTGGCGTCGCATGGAGCATCCCAAGTCTGCCCGCTTCCAGTGGCGGGTCATCGTCATCGTGCTGGAGGTCCTGGTTGCGCTGGTGGTGGCCGGCGCGCTGTGGGCGCTGCGCCAGCAGACGCTGCGCAGCGAGCTGGCCACGCTGGCCTCGCTGTCGGCCGCCATGGCCGCGCAGGCCGACGGCGTGCTGGACATCGCCAACGCCACGCTGGAGACGACGCGACAGGAGCTCAGCAAGGGCATGCTGGTGCCGCAGTCCTATGACACGCATGGCCTGCTGCAAGCTCGGGTGGCGGGCCTGCCCAAGTTCCGTGCGCTGGGCATCGTGGACGCCCAGGGCATGCGCGTGGCCACGTCCCGCGGCGATCCTGCGCCGCCCGTCTCGTCGGCCGATCGGGATTTCTTTCTGGCAGCGCGTGACGGGCCGCCAGGCCAGATCTTCATCGCCCAGCCCCGCGTCAGCAGGTCCGACGGACAGCCGAGCATCGCCGTCTCCAAGGACTGGCGGGACAGCGACGGGCAGTTCAGGGGCGCCGTCGTCCTGCTGGCCGATCCGGAGTTCCTGGATGGCGACTTCGACCGCATCGCGCCCACCGACGACACCTCACTGGCCATCTACAGGCGCGACCGGGCGCTGGTCTCCGACGGCCCGGGCGACGGCAGCGCCAAGCTACTGCCTCGCCTGGCAATGGAGCGCCTTTGGCAGGACCCGCATCCCGAGGTGCCGCGCCTGCTCCAGATCGATGACGGGCATGGGCGCCTGGTGGCGGCCCACATGCTGCGCAGCTATCCCTTGATGGTGGTGGTGACGCGGGACGCGACGCTGGCCCTGGCCGACTGGCGCCGCCAATGCGGGTTCGCCGCGTTCGCCGCCGGCATCGCCATGCTGCTCACCGCCTGGCTGTCCGCGCGGATCGGGCGTGAGCAGGCCCGCCGGGAGGCGGTCGAATCCGTGCTGCTGGACGAGCAGCAGCGTGCGTCCCGCGCGTTCCAGGCCGCCCGCGAGGGCTATGTGGAATGGAATATTCCAGCCAACAAGGTGTCGATGTCGCCGCGCATGAAGGAGTTGCTGGGCCTGCCCCGCGGTGCCGACGTCGGCCGCGCCGAGGCCGTGCCGCAGGAGGGGCTGCATCCGGAGGACCTCGCCACCTTGCGCGCCCATTGGCGCGACGTCCAACGCGGCGGCCCGACCGACGTGAGCGTCGTCCTGCGCGTCGGCGACGGCCCCGGCGACTGGCGTCACGTCCAGCTGCGCGGCCATGTCGAGCGCGACGACCAGGGCCAGGCGCGCATCTTCCACGGCACCGCCGTGGACATCTCGACCGAGGTGCGGTCCGACCTGGCGCGCCGGCGGCTTCACGACCAGCTGCAACAGGCCCGCAAGCTGGAGGCGCTGGGCAACCTGGCGGGCGGCGTCGCGCATGACTTCAACAACATCCTCGCCGCGGTGATCGGCTATGGCGAGCTGGCCCGGGACGAGGCCAAGGCCGACTCCAAGCAGTCCCGGCACCTGGACCAGATCCTGCAGGCCGGCTACCGGGGCAAGTCCGTGGTCGAGCGCATCCTGTCCTTCAGCCGGGGCTCGCCGCGCAAGCGCGTGGTGTTCCTGGCCCAACCCGTGGTCAGCGAGGTCGCGCAGACGCTGAGGGCGTCGCTCGCCCCCCACGTCCGCGTCGAGCTGGCACTGGAGGCGCCCGACGCCGCCATCGAGGGCGATCCCACGCAGTTCTACGAAGCGGTGATGAACCTGTGCACCAACGCCTTGCAGGCCCTGGCGGGCCATGGGCAGGTGACCGTGAGCCTGCGCACCACCCACCCGACGGCGCCGCTCAAGCTGTCGGAAGGCGAGTTGGCGGCCGGACACTACCTGGTCGTCGGCGTCAGCGACAACGGCCCCGGCATCCCTGACGACATCCGCTCGCGCCTGTTCGAGCCGTTCTTCACCACCAAGGGCCCCCGCCACGGCACGGGCCTGGGCCTGGCCATCGTTCACGGCGTGACCGAGGAGCTGGGGGGCGCCATCGACGTACAAAGCGAACCCGGCAGCGGCAGCGCCTTCTTCATCCATGTGCCGCTGTCGGCCCAGCCCGTCAACGACGCCAGTGCGCAGACCCGGGAGCTTCCGCTCGGCAACGGGCAAACCGTGCTGGTGGTGGACGACGAGCCGGGGCTGGTACGGCTCGCCGAGGAGATGCTGGCGGGCCTGGGGTACGAGCCATTCGGGCTGGCGTCCAGCCGCGAGGCGCTGCAGGCCTTGCAGGCCGAGCCCGAGCGCTTCGACATCCTGCTCACGGACGAGGTCATGCCGCAGCTGTCCGGCACCGCGCTGGCGGAGGCGGCCCGGACCGCCTGCCCCAAGCTCATCGTCCTGCTTGCGACCGGCTGGGGCGGCGAGAAGCTGGAGCAGCGCGCCGCGGAAGCCGGCGTCTGCGCCTGCCTGTCCAAGCCCCTGACCCGTTCGGAGATGGCCTGGGCCCTGCACGACGCGCTGCAGCGCGCCGGCAGGTTGCAGATGTAATCCAGCCGGCGCTCAGGCATGCGGCCCCGGCAACAAGGGGTGCTCACAGTGACACCAGTCGCTTCGCGGCTTGACTGGAGTTCCACGACATGTACCTGTATTCCCCGCCCCCGCGCCAGACGGCCAGGAGCATCTGGATTGATCCGCCCCGCTTCCGCCCCCCCGAACTGGAGGTTCCCGAACCGCCGCCGCCCTTGCTCGTCCAGGTCGTGCCGCGCCGCCCGTTTCCTGACGCCGTCTGGATCGGCGGCTACTGGGTCTGGCTGGACGGCTGGGTCTGGGCCCGCGCAATGTGGTCGGCGCCACCCTGCCTGGAAGCCCGCTGGGTCTGCCCGCGTTACGCCGCGCAGGACGGGCAGATGCGCTTTCGGGCCGGCTACTGGGGCTCGGCAGACGCCGCCGAGCCGCATCGCACCGGCCTGGGGCGCTGCGTGCTCCCGGCGCCGCCGGGTTCCTCGCCGGGCATCGTGGTGCCGGCGCCGGACGCCACCGCCCCGGCAGTGCTGACGGGCATCCCGCCCATCCACGCCGAGGGCATGCGCGTCTCGCCGCTGGCAGGCCCGAACGGCAGGACCATGGTGGCGGTGGATGCGCCGGCAACGGCGACCATCGCCGGCCTCGCCATCCATCGCATCGTTCCCCGGGCGGCCGACGAGGCCGCGGGCATGACGGCCCTCGTGCGCAACATGGCGCCGCTGCCGCGCTCCGAGGTTGCGATGCGCTTCCAGGGACCGTCGATGAAGGCCGTCTCCCGCGGTTCGTCCGGCCATGCGGTCTTTTAACGTACTGGTCGTCGACGACGATCCTTTCATGGCCAGGCATACCCAGCTCATGCTGCGGCGCGGCGGCATCGCCGGCACCTGTCTCGAGATGGGCTCCGGAGCGGCGGCACTGGACTACCTGAGACGAGCGCCCAGGCATGGGCTGGACCTGCTGCTGCTGGACCTGCACATGCCGGACCTGGGCGGGTTCGACGTGCTCGCCGCCTACGAAGGCCTGCCGGCGCAGCAGCGCGCCAAGGTGCTCGTCGTGCTGAGCGCGTCCAGCCTGGCCTCCGATATCGAGCGCGCGATGCTTCACCCCTGCGTGGCCGACTATCTGCTCAAGCCGCTGGACGGCCAGCAGATCCATTTCCTGGCCCTGCTCATGCAGTCACAGCTGGCGCGACAGGGCTGAACCCCGGCGTCGGCCCCGCCCCCGGTGCGGCGCATCGGGGGCTTGCTCTTGCCAGCGCCCGAATGGCGAACCCGCCGCCGCCAACCCGTGGCCGCCGCGGTGAAACGGGTGCGAGCCAGGCCGTCCGTCGGCCCGGATCCGGCCTGTCAGCGCAGGGGCTGGGCGATGACGGCCTTGATGTCGGTGGTCAGCTGCTTGTTGTCGGAGCGCAGCGTGCTGCGGTCGGTGCCAAGCGTCGCGCGGTCGCTGGCCACGGCGGTCGTGTTGCCCGCGGCGCGGTCGGCGCGCAGCTGGGCGAAGTCCGCCTCGATCTTGCTGCCGTCCGAGGCCAGGGTCGCCCGGTCGGCCGTCACCGTGGCGGAGTTGTTGACCGCCGCGCGCACGGCGGCCTGGTCGGCGTGCAGTTGCGTCTCGTCCGTCGTGATCTTGCTGCGGTCCGTGCTCACCGCCGCTGCGTTGCCCGCCGCCCGGTCGCTGCGCAGTTGGCTGAAATCCGTCTTCAGCGTGGACCGGTCCTGGGCGACGGTGGGATTCTGGGCGAAGCCGCCGCGGCCACCATGGGGATGGGCGCAGGCCAGACCCGAGATTGCCAACGCACCGGCCAGCGCGGCCCATTGCTTGAGATTCATGGGATTCATGTCCATTCCTTGAAAGGATTGCGACGACGCCGGCTCCGGCACTGGTCGCCCGGGTCGTCATGCCTCCGCTTGGTCCAGGCCATGCGCGCGTCGCGGGAGGCCAGACGCCGCGCGCACGGGTGCTTCAGGACTTCGCGAACACGGCGTCAACGGTGCTGCCGTCGCCGAGCTGGCATTCGCCCTGGCCACCACCACTCATCCCGGACTGCGGCGAGTTGAGATGGAAGCGGCAGCGCATGCGCTGCTCACCGCTGCCTTGCAGGTTGGCGACGACCTTGCCGCTGTACTGCGTCGCGAAGGCCGTGTCCGGGAACGGCCCCCAGTAGCGCCAGTCACCCCAGCCACGGCGCCAGCCATGCCACATCGGCTCGAGCACCTCGATGCGCGTGGTGCTGGTGAGCTGGACGAACGGGCCGCTGTAGACCCCGCCGTTCGCGAGCGTGGCAGTCATGCTGCCGGTGGTGCCGCCGTCCTTGCTGATCCAGTTGAAGGAAACCGGGCCACCGCCGCTGCGGACAGATCCGGAGCCGGCACCGATGGTGGTGCAGCCCGCCAGCGCGCCCAGCGCGCAGATGAAGGCACAGAAGGTCAGACCAAGGCGCGTGGAACGGGTCGCGCCACCAGTGGCAGAAGGCGTGTTCATGTCGAGACTCCTTGCATTGCTGACCGGCCCACGGGTTGCGGGTCTCAGGCAGCACAAGAATCCGGCGTCTGCTGCAGCGTTGAATGTCGGCAAGAACGGGCCAGATGACACTTGCAACCTGCGCCGGCGGCCGCAGGCGGGACGATTGTTCGCATTGGGTTTGCAACTGAAACATGCGCATGCCGCAGCGGAACGCTGCCGCAACCTGAGCGGTCCAGCATCGTCTCCAGGCTCACCGCGAGCCCGAGCCAGCGATGGTGACCCGACGGCGCCGCTGGCTTCATCCAGGGTCTGCCGTGCTGCGGGTAACAAGTGCGCAACGGCAGAAGCGTCGGGACTTCCTTCAACCCAGGAGTTCCATCATGAATCAGCCCCTCAACCGCCATACCCGCGCGCCCATCTCCGCCGTGCTGCTCGCGTTGGCAATGGCAGCCAATGTGGGTACGGCGCGGGCCGAGGCCCCGCCGGCTGGAGCTCCCCATGCGCATCGCGCCCATGCCGGGGCCTACTGGAGCAAGGGGTCGCGCGACCTGCGGGCGGTCGGTGCCTCGGTCGATCAGATCCAGCGCATACGCGCCATCTACAAGAAGGCCGCGACCGACCTGATGCCCCAGCGCACCCAGTCCCGGCAGCTGCGCGCCGAGTTGCGCAAGCTGATGGCGGCGCCGACGATAGACACCGCCGCCGTGGAAGCCACGCGCCAGCGCATGGCCGCGGTCCAGGACACGATGAGCAAGCGCCGCATGCAGGCCCGCGTGGAGGCCGCCAACGTGCTCACCGCGGATCAGCGGGCCAAGCTGGCGGCACGCCGGGCGCAGCGCCAGGAGCTGCGTGAACGGCACCGCGCCGAGATGCGCGCGCTGGAGATGCCCAAGCAAGGCTCCTGAAGCCCGAACCCGCGGGCGGGACGGAGCGCCAGCATTCCCCCGCCCGATGCCCGGCGCGAGTTGCAAACGTAACCGGGAGGGCTCCGCGCGCAACGCCTCCGAAAGCCGGGACGGAGATGCTGGCGACGCCCCTGGACCGACGCTCCCGGTGCTCGGTCCGGGGAATCAATACCACCCAACCCTTTGACCTTCGAGGAGAGTACCCATGCCAGCTCGCAAACTGACCGCCCTCGCCTGCGCCGCGATCGCCGCCCTTGCACTGAGCGCCTGTGGCGGCGGCAGCGCCCAAGCCACCATAGGCGGCACGGTGTCCGGCCTGGCGACCGGCAGCAACCTGACCCTGACCGAAGGCCCGACCACCACGACGCTGATGGTCGGCAGCAATGGCGCCTTCGACATGCCCGGAACCGTCAGCGCAGACAGCACCTATGCGGTCACCGTGCAGACCCAGCCGCCCGGCCAGACCTGCAGCGTGTCCAACGGCAGCGGCACGACGGACGACGAAGGTGATTCCATCGACAACGTGATGGTTTCCTGCGTCAACAACATCAGCGTGGGCGGCACCGTCTCCGGCCTGAGCGTCGCGTCCAGCGTCACGCTGAGCGACGGCATCAGCAGCTTGACGGTCGCCGGCCCCGGCAGCTTCAGCTTCCCCGACAGCTTCAGCGCCGGCCAGGCCTACATGGTGAGCGTGACGGCCCAGCCGGCCGGGCAGACCTGCGGCGCGACGATCAACGGCGCCGGCACCATCGACGCGGCGGGCGACAGCGTCAGCAACGTGATCGTCAGTTGCGTCGCCATGGGCACCGTGAACGGCACCGTCAGCGGACTCGTCACGGGCGGCAGCCTGACGGTGAGCGACGGACAGTCGAACCTCGTGCTGTCGCAGAACGGCCTCTTCGGCTTCGTCGACATGTTCGCCCCGGGCGCGGCCTATGGGGTCTCGGTGACACAGGCGCCCGCCGGCCAGAGCTGCGCCGTCTCGGCCGGCCAGGGCAACCTGGACAGTGCCGGCGATGCGGTGCTCGGCGTCCAGGTCGCCTGCTATGGGCTGGGAACGCTGAACGGCACGGTGACTGGGCTGGCGGCCGGCGCCACTGTCACGTTGAGCGATGGCGTCAGCAGCCTGTCGCTGGGGTCCAACGGCGGTTTTGCGTTCATGGACAGCTTCCCGGCATCGGCAGCCTACGGCGTCAGCGTCACGACCCAGCCCACCGGCCAGACCTGCACCGTCACGGGCGGCAGCGGAAGCATCGATAGCAACGATAGCGCCGTCACCGGCATTGCGGTGACCTGCGTCTGAGCGCCCCCCGCAAGGGCGGGTCGATTGCAGGCCGCCGCGAGGCGGCCTGCCTGTTTGCCGTCAACCGGCATTCGCGGGGCCGCCCGGGTCGGGCGTCATCGACGCAAATGCCGCACCGCCCGCTTTACCGGGAACCGGCCGGCGCCGCTTCCACGCGCTGGCCGTTGACGTACGCCACCCCGTCGATCACCTCGATGAGCATGTCGCCCCATTCGCTGCTCCACACGTAGCGCAACACGCCTTCAGTGGCGAGTTCCAGGTCGGCCTGCACGGACCGGCCGGGCCTGAGCAGGATCTGGGGCAGCAGCGGGGCATTCATGGCGATGGACGCGGTCGGATGCCCAAGGATACGCCGCCCGCCCCGGCATCCTGTGTGGATGGGTTACCGGCCGGCGCGGCGCCGCTGCGGGCCAACCTGGGCCTGGCCTGCGAGCCGCCGGTGGCCGGCCTGCATGCCGGCGCGCCGCCGCCATCCGCCGAGCTGCCCGAGCCAGCGCGCCGCCTGCCGCTGGGCCGCGAGCTGTCCGTGGGCCTGCCGTGCCATGCAAACGCGGCCGGCGCGCTGGTGACGCTGCGCGAGGCCCGCGGGCTGCGCGGCGGCCGCCACTGGATCGCCGCCCTGCCCCGCACAGAGATCGCAGGCACGCGCGGACTGGGCGCCATCAAGCGCCCGCGGTGGCGCGACGTCGCCGCGCTGGCACGCAGCGCCACACCGGCCCTCGCCCTGCTCTGAGACCCGACCGCCGCCCAGGAACCCTCTGGGCGGCGACCAAGGTCACAGGTTGGGCCGCTGCGCCAGGCTCAGCTGCAGCAGGACCGTGGCATTGGCCAGGTCGCTCTGCGCCTGCAAAAAGGCGAGATAGGCATCGTCTGCCGAGCGTTGCGCGTTCAGCAACTCCAGCAGCGAGGCGGCGCCGTTGCGGTAGGACAGGCGCATCCCTTCCAGCACCTTCTGGGAGTCCGCCAGCACCGAGTCGCGGTAGCGGGCCAGGTTCTCGCGCGCCGCCAGGAACTGCGCATGCGTGGCACGGACGTCGGCCTCGGCCTTCAGCTCGGTCTGGCGCAAGGCCAGCAGCGCCTGCGTGACCGCCGACTCGGCCTGGACCAGTTCGCCCCGCTGCAGTCTTGACAGCGGAATGGGAATGGACACCGACAGGCTCAGGGTGTTGGAACGCGGCGAGCCGTCCACCGGCTGGCCTTCCGCGTCGACCGAGCTGCGGCCATGCGGCGTGTAGCCGTAGCTGAGGCTGACGCTGGGGTCGACATAGCGGTTGGCGCGTGCCAGATCGGCACTGTCGCGCGCATTGGCCAGGGTTGCACGCGCGATGAGCACATCGTCGCGTCCGCGCAGCGCGCTCTCGACGAGCGCGGTGACGTCGTCGCCGGGCTCGAAGGCCTGGTAGGCGCAGTCCAGCGGCTGCTCGCCGAAGACCTCGGCCAGGTTGCGGCTCAAAGGCACCGCCAGGTTGATGCGCGCGACCCGCACATCGGCCCGCGCCTTGACGACGGCAGCCTGGTACTGGTCGCGCTCGCTGCGCGACTGCAGCAGCTCCAGCCCGCCGACGTCGCCGGCCTTGCGGCGCACCTCGTTGGCGCGCACGACGTCGGACAGCGCCTGCAGCGTCGCCTCCTGGCGCAGCAGCGCCTCGCGGGTGCGGCAGGCCTCGGCAAAGGCGCCGGCCGCGGCGCTGTAGAGGTTGTGCTTCACACCCTCGGCATTGGCCTGGGTCAGCGCGACGGTGCTCTCGGCCGCCTTGACGCGGCGACCGCGCTTGCCGGCCGTTTCCAACGTCCAGCTCAGGCTCAACGACTGACCCAGGCGCGGCTTGGGGTTGACCTCGCGGCTGAACTCCTTGGGGCCAACGTCCCAGCTCAGGCTGGGATCGGGTGCCACACCGGCGATGGACACGCCGGCACGCGCCGACGTGATGGCCTCCCGCTGGACGGCGAGATCGAGACTGTGCTGCTCGACGGCGTCCAGATAGCGCGCAAAGCGGACGGGGTCGGTCTGGGCTGCAGCCAGGCCGGCGGTGGCGGCGAGCGCCAGCGGGAAAAATCGACGCAGCATCATGCGGTCTCCTGGGCCGTGGCCGCTTGGGCTTCGGCCTGGGCGCGTCGCTGCGCCACGGCCTCGACACGGGTTTCAATCCATTGGTAGAGGGCGGGCAGCAGCAGCAGCGTCAGCAGCGTGGCCGTCACCAGCCCGCCGACGACGACGGTGGCCAGCGGGCGCTGCACGTCGCTGCCCAGCCCCTGGGCCAGCATGGCCGGCGTCAGGCCGAGCGCGGCGACGGTGGCCGTGACCAGCACGGGCCGGATGCGGCTGCGCGCGCCCTCGATGACGGCTTCGCGCAGCGCGCGCCCCTCCTGGCGGCGCAGCCGGTTGATCTGCGCAATCATCAGCACCCCGTTCAGCACGGCGACGCCGAAGAGCGCGATGAAGCCGACGGCACTGGACACGTTCAGCGTCATGCCGCGCAGGTGCAGCGCGGCCAGCCCGCCCAGCGTGGCCAGCGGCACCACGGCCAGCACCAGGGCCGGCTGGCGCAGATTGCCGAACTCCGCGAACAGCAGCAGGAACATCAGCCCCAGCGTCATCGGCAGGATCAGCGCCAGGCGGGCCTGGGCGCGCTGCAGGTTCTCGAACTGCCCGCCCCAGACGAGCTCATAGCGTTGCGCGTCGAACTTCACCTCCCGCTCGATGGCGGCCTGTGCGTCCGCCAGCACGGCCGACAGGTCGCGCCCGCGCGGGTTGAGCTTGACCGTCAGGTGCCGGCGCGCGCTCTCGCGCGTGATGGTGCTCTCGCCCGCCACCGTGCGGATGCCGGCGACCTGGGCCAGCGGGACCTTGGCGCCGCCCGGCGCGGACAGCATCAGGCCGGCGATCGCCTCGGGGTTGTTGCGGACCGACTCCGGGAAGCGCACCGTGAGGCCGTAGCTCTTCTCGCCGACGAAGACCTGGCCTATGGTCGCGCCGCCGATGCCGGTCGTGATCAGGTCGCTGACGTCGTTGGCGTTGATGCCGTAGCGGGCCGCGGCCGCACGGTCGACATCGATCTTCAGGTTCGGCAGCGGCGGCTCCTGGTCGATGGCCACATCGGCCGCACCGGGCACCTTGTTCAGCGTCGCGACCACCTCGCCGGCGATGCGGCGCAGCTCGTCGAAGCTCTCGCCGTAGATCTTGACCACCAGGTCGGTGTGCGCGCCGGACAGCTTGTCCTGCACGCCGTCGATCATGGGCTGCATGAAGCCCACGCTCAGGCCCGGGATCTGCCGGTAGCGCGCATCCAGCTTGGCGATCAGGTCCTGCTTGCTGATGCCGGACTTCCAGCTCGCGTAGGGATGCAGCCCGACGCTGGCCTCGATGTGCGAGACCGTCCAGGGGTCGGTGCCGTCGTCGTTGCGGCCGGTCTGCGTGACGACGTAGGACACCTCGGGAAACTCGCGCGTCGCGTTGCGCAGCTCGCCGGCCAGCGCGCTGGCTTTGTCCAGCGTGATGCCGGGCGGCAGCGTGACCTGCAGCCATAGCGAACCCTCGTCGAGATAGGGCAGGAAGTCGCGGCCTATGGTCGAGCCCAGCAGCAGCACGCCCGCCAGCGCGCCGACACAACTGGCCAGCACCCAGCGCCGCTTGTCGATGGCGGCATCCAGGAAGCGCTGGTAGCGCGCCACCAGCCAGTCCATCGGCCGGTTGCGAAACACGCGCCGCGGCTTGCGGAAGGCCAGCCAGGCCAGGCCGGGGATCAGCGCCAGCGCCGACAGCAGCGCGCCGATCAGCGCCGAGCCGACCGCGAAGGCCATCGGCGAGAACAGCTTGTACTCGATGCGCTGGAAGGCAAACAGCGGCAGGTAGGCGGCGATGATGACCAGCATGCCGAAGAAGATCGGCCGGGCCACCTGCAGCGTCGCCGTGATCGCGTCGGCCGCAGTGATCTGGCGCCCCTCCTGCTGCTCGCGCCGGCGCATGATGTTCTCAACCAGCACGACCGCCCCATCGACGAGGATGCCGAAGTCGATCGCGCCCAGCGACAGCAGGTTGGCCGGGATCTGCAGATGGCGCATGAAGACGAAGGCGATCAGCAGCGCGAGCGGGATCGTCACCGCGACGATGAAGGCGGCGCGCCAGCTGCCCAGCGACAGCAGCAGCACCAGCGTCACGAGGGTCACGCCCTCGATCAGCGTGTGGCCCACCGTCTGCGTCGTCGCCTCGATCAGCGAGCTGCGGTCCAGGTAGGGGACGACCTTGACGTCCTTGGGCAGCAGATGCTCGTTGAGGTCGCGCACGGCCTCGTGCACACCCTTGATGACCGCCGAGGCATGCTCGTCCTTCAGCAGCAGCGTGATGCCCTCGATGGTGTCGGCGTTGTCGTCCTTGCCGAGGATGCCGCGGCGCTCGACGTTGCCGTAGGCCAGGCGGCCGAGGTCACGCACCAGCACCGGCGTGCCGTTCTTCGCGTTGACCACGACGTTGCCCATGTCCTCCAGCGAACGGATCAGGCCGACGCCACGGATCACGTAGGCCTGCTCGCCGCGGTTCATGACGCTGCCGCCGGCGCTGCTGTTGTTGGCGTTGATCGCGTCCTTGATCTGCTGCAGCGTGAGGCCGTACTGGACCAGCTTGGCGGGGTCCAGCTCCAGCATGAACTGCGTGGTCAGGCCGCCGAAGTTGGCCACGTCGATGACGCCAGACACCTTCTTCAGGCGCGGGATGACCGTCCAGAACTGCAGCTCGGACAGCTCGCGCAAGCTGCGGCTCTTGGATTCCAGCGTGTAGCGGTAGATCTCGCCGATGGGCGAGGTGTAGGCGTCCAGCCCAGGCTGGGCGCCATAGGGCAGGCTCACGCCCGCGATGCGCTCCTGCAGGCGCTGGCGCGACCAGTAGCCCTCCACACCGTCCTTGAAGACGACGGTGATCAGCGAGAGGCCGAAGGTGCTCTTGGAACGCAGCACATGCAGGCCCGGCGTGCCGAGCAACTCGCGCTCCAGCGGCACGGTGATCTGCTGCTCCACCTCCTCCGCGGCCAGGCCCGGCACCTGCGTGACCACCTGGGACGTCACGTCGGCGATGTCGGGGTAGGCCTCGATGGGCAGCTGCTTCCAGCTGTACCAGCCATAGAGCGCGACGAAGGCGAAGACCAGCCAGACGATGACGCGGCGCTCAAAACACAGGGTGACGAGGCGTTCAATCATTGAGCAGCACCCCTTCCTTCACGACGATGCGCTCGCCGGCCTTGAGCCCGGACAGGATCTCGACGCGGTCGCCCATGCTGGCGCCCACGGTGACCTGGCGGGCCTCGAACTTGAACGGTGCCTTCTCGACGAAGACGCGCGTGAACAGGCCGCTCTGCAGCACCGCCGTGGCCGGCACGAGGATGGCCGGATGGGACGCACCCGAGAACACGACCTTGGCGAACATGCCGGGGCGCAGCTTGCCCTCATGGTTGTCCAGCAGCAGCCGGACCTTGACCGTGCGGGTGTCCACGTCCAGCACCTCGCCGACGTAGCGCACTTCGCCATTGATCGGCTCGCCGGGATAGGCGTTCAGCAGGATGCGTGCCTTCTGCCCGACGAAGACGGCGGCCAGATCCTTCTCGGCGACGGCGGCCGTGACGGCCACGGTGGACAGGTCGGCCACCGTCATCAGCGGCGCGGTGATGTCGTTCCAGTAGCCACCCTGGGCGCCGCTCATGTCGATGACGCGCCCGTTGATCGGCGAGCGCAGCACGAACTGGCGTCGCGCGGATGCGTTGCTCGCGCCCAGCTGGGCCAGGCGCGCCTGCGTGACCTGGGCGTCGCTCTCGGCCTGGTTGTAGGCGAGCTGCGCCGCCTCGAAGTCCTTGCGGGCGGCAATGTCCGCATCGAGCAGCAGCTTCTGGCGCTCCAGGTCGCGCCCGGCCTGCTGCAGCGAGGCGCGGGCCTTGGCCGCGTCTCCGTAGGCCGTACTCAGGTCGGACGAGTCCAGCGTGAAGAGCGCATCGCCCTTGCGGACCGCGTCGCCCAGCGCGCGGTGCAGGCGCTCGACGCGGCCGGTGACGGGCGACGTGATCTTCACGAGGTGGTCGGGCAAGGCCTCGACGGACCCGGGCGCGCTGATCGGCTGCTCGACAATGCCGTTCTGGGCCGTCTCGACGACCAGGCTCTTGCGCAGCGGCGACGCGGGCGGCACGACGGCGAGCGCGCCTTCGCGCTGCACGGCCGAGGTGGGCGCGCTGGCGGCCCCGTCGGTGGGATCGGCCGGGCTGCAGCCAGCCAGCCAGCAGGGCAGGATCAGGCAGGGCAGGACATGGGTACGAAGGCGGGGTAGACTCATCGGAGCTCTCCGGAAGGTCAAATGGAAAGACAGCCCGCCCGGTGGCGGGCTGGATCTCAGCGCAGGGTGACGAGCAGCCCCTGGAATGGCATGCGCCCGGGCCGCGGAGCGGCCACGGGGGCAGGCCGCAGCCGTTGCAGCGTGGCCTGGAAGGCGCGGCGGTGGGCGAAAAGATCGAGCAGCGAACGGAGCAGCATGTGGTTCTCCTGCGGACGGAGCGCCGCAAGCCACCTCATCCGCTAGTCGCGACCGGCCATGCAGCGTCCCGCCCAGTGACTGGGAATGGGCGTGAGCGGGAATTCAGGCGCCTGCCGGCGCCGACAAGGGGCGGGGTCCATCGCGGCTCCTGTTGGCATGGATCGGATGCGCGGCCGATACGGCGCGCGGGGTTGCTGTACCTCGACTGGTACGCCCATGAGCATAGAAAGTGCCGCCTGAAGAAAGGCCCAAGGCTTCCTGAATTTCTCTTCAGGATCGCCGGCCGCCAGCGATGCGACACTGCGGCGCAGGCAAGGACGTCACGATGAGAATACTTTTGGTCGAGGACGACCGCAAGGCCTCGCAGCTGCTAACGCGCGGTCTCGTGGAAGAAGGTTTTGTCGTCGACGCCAGCTTCAGCGTCGCCGAGGCCGACGAGAAGGCCTACGTGACGACCTATGGCCTCGTCGTGCTGGACTGGATGCTGCCGGACGGCGACGGCGTCTCGCTGTGCCGGCGGCTGCGCGAGCGTGGCCAGCAGGTGCCGGTGCTGATGCTGACAGCCCGAGACGCGCTGGCCGACCGCGTGGCCGGGCTCAATGCCGGCGCCGACGACTACCTGACCAAGCCCTTCGAGTTCGAGGAACTGCTGGCGCGCGTACGGGCGCTGCTGCGCCGCTCCGAGCTGACCCGGCCCACGCTGCTGGCCGTGGGCGAGTTGACGCTGGACCCGGTCACGCAACGCGTGACCCGCGCCGGCAGACCCATAGAACTGACGCCCAAGGAATACGCGATCCTGCAGTTCCTGATGCGCCAGCCGGGCGAGGTCGTCAGCCGGTCGCGCCTGGCCGAGCAGGTCTGGCAGGCCGACCTGCTGGCCATCGACAACCTCATCGACGCGCACATGAGCAATCTGCGGCGCAAGGTCGACCCGGCGGGCAGCGCCCCCCTGGTCGAGACCGTTCGCGGCCGCGGCTTCCGCATCAAGCCGGTCGGCGATGCTTAGCTTCCGTCGGCGCCTGGCCCTGGTGCACCTGGTCTCGATCACGGCCGTCCTCGCGATCACGGCCTGGGTCACCTACTGGAGCCTGGTGAACGCCCTGCGCGGCCAACTGGACGGAGCCTTGCTGGCCCTGGCCGAGCAGGAGGCGGGCATCCTGGCCGAGAACCCACGCCTGCCGGTGCGCGTGCACGAGGCCGGCGCCAGCAGGGCGCCGCCGTCCTACGCGCGGCTCGACCGCCTGGTGCAGATCATCGATGCCCGCGGCGGCGTGCTCGCCCGCAGCGGCAATCTCGGGGATGCGCAGTTGCCGACGCCCCCTGCCCTGCTGGAGCGCCTCAAGGCCGGCGAGACGGTCTTCGAGACGCTGCGCCACTATGGCGAGGAGCCGACCCGGCTCGTCTCGGTGCCCATACGCGGCCATGGCAGCGCCTGGGCGGTCCAGGTGGCGGGCTCGCTGGACGACGTCGACCATGCGATCAGCTCGGCCGGCTATGTGTTCGCCGCGATGGGCTTCGTGCTGGTGGTGGTCGTGACACTGGGCGGCGCGCTGCTGACCCGGCGCGCATTCGGCGCCATCAGCGATGTCGTTCAGCAGGCCCGGGCCATTGGCGACGCCAACCTCGCCGCCCGCCTGCAGCATCCGGGCACGCAGGACGAGATCGGCCGCCTCGTCGACACCCTCAACGACATGCTGATGCGCATCGAGCTGTCCTTCGAGGCACAGCGGCGCTTCACGGCCGACGCCTCGCACGAGCTTCGTTCACCGCTGTCGCGACTGCGCGCCGAGCTGGAGATCACGCTGCGGCGGCCGCGCGAGAGCGCCGACTACGTGAATGCGCTGCGTTCCTGCCTGGACGAGGTCGAGCGCCTGACCCTGATGGTCGAGGAGCTGCTCGCGCTCGCGCGCCTCGATGCGGGGCAGGAAGCGCCGCATGTCGGGGCACTGGATCTGGCACCAGTCGTCGAGTCCGCGGTGCAACGCCTGCGCGGCATGGCACAGCGGCAAGGCGTGGAACTGCACTACCGGCCCGCGCCCGACATGCGGGCGCAGATCGCCGAGAACTCGCTGGGCCTGGTGATCGCCAATCTGCTGGACAACGCCATCAAGTTCTGCGGCTCGGCCGGCCATGTCGGCGTGTCGCTTTCGGCGCAGGACGGCTTTGTCCGGATCGACGTCGACGACGACGGCCCCGGCGTCGCCGAGGAAGACATGCCACACCTCTTCGAGCGCTTCTACCGCGGCGCATCGGCGCGCGGCGGCGCGGTCAGCGGCGTCGGCCTCGGCCTGGCGCTGTGCGAGGCCATCCTGAAGGTCTACGAGGGGCGCATCGAGGTCGGGCGTTCCACGCTTGGCGGCTCCCGCTTCAGCGTCGTATTGCCGCGCGCGCTGCGCTGAGGCCCCCTGGCGCTCAAAACACCAGGCCCTGCGCCACCATCTTCGTCACCGCGAACTCGATGAAGACGCTGACCGCGCGCGGCAGCTGCCTGCGGCTCAGGTAGACCAGGTTGACATCGACGCCGGCGACGGTGAAGTCCGGCAGCACCGGGATCAGCTCGCCGTCGCGCAGATGAGGCGCCGTCATGATGTCGGGCAGCAGGGCGATGCCGATGCCGGCCACGGCGGCCTTCAGAAGGACGTTTGCCGTGTTGGCATAGAAGCGTCCGGACACCTGGGCCTCCACCGGGCCGTCGGGGCCGTCGAGGCGCCATGCCGTGCGGCCCGACGGTGCCGGCATCGACAGGCAGTCGTGCAGCGCCAGCTCGTCCAGGGACTGGGGCGTTCCGCGCGCCGCCAGGTAGGCCGGGCTCGCCACCAGGGACTGCCGGTTGGTGCCGAGCCGGCGCGCCACCAGGGTGGGCTCCAGCAGCTTGCCGGCCCGCATCGCGACGTCGACGCTCTCCGCCACCAGGTCAGCCCGTGAGTCGCTGAGCAGGAACTCCAGCCGCACCCGGGGGTGGGCCGCCAGGAACTCCGTGATCCATGCCAGCTGGAACCAGTTGAAGAAGTCCGCCGGGGCCGCCACCCTGACCTTGCCGCTGGGGATCTGGCCACCCTCCCCCAGCTCCGCCGCCGCGTCCGACAGCGCCTCCACCTGGTCGGCGCAGCGCGCGTAGAAGGCCTCTCCTGCATCGGTCAGGGCCAGCTTCCGGGTGGAGCGGTGCAGCAGCCTCAGGCTCAGCTGCACCTCCAGCTGCTGCACGCGCCGGCTCAGCGTGTTGGCGGGCATCCCGGAGCGCCGCGCCGCCTCGGCGAAGCTGCCGGCCCGCACCACCTGTACGAACAGCGCCACATCATTCAGATCAACCAAGCTCATCTCCTGCTGGATGGGCGGGCCCGCACGGCCCCGGCCGCATGCGTCCCGCCCTTCGTCACTATCATGGCCCGACATCCATGGACCGGGTGAAGCCTCGAAGTGCAATTTCTGCGTCTCGCCCTCTCGCGCGCCACGACGGCATTCAAGCAGTCCTGCGGCACCGTCGTGCGCCTCGATGCCGTACCAGCGGACCTGGTGGACCGCGCGACGACGCCGGGCATTCCCGACTCGCGGTACTGGCTGGGCGCCCACATCGGCCCCTTCATCGAAGGCGCACTGAATGACCACCGCCGGGAGGTGGCGTTCCTCGCCGCCCAGGGATTGCCCACGGACCCGCTGCCGCCCATCCATGTGCTGGCCATCTCCGGCGGCGGGGATCGCGGCGCCTTCGGTGCCGGCCTGCTGAGCGGCTGGACGGCCCATGGCAGCCGGCCCAGGTTCAAGGTCGTCACCGGCATCAGCGCTGGCGCCCTGATCGCGCCTTTCGCCTATCTGGGGCCGGCGCATGACCCGACGCTGCGGGAGTTTGCGGTCTCCGCCGGCCTGGACGGCGTCTTCCGGACGCGCGCGCTGCTGGCGGGTCTGTCGAGCGACGGCATGGCTGACAGCGCGCCACTGGCGCGCCTGGTCGAGAAGTACGTGACGCCCGGGCTGCTGTCCGCCATCGCGGCGGAGTACGCCACGGGCCGCGCCCTGGTGGTTGGCACGACGGAGCTGGACTCCGGCCGCGCCGTCAGCTGGAACATGGGGGCCATCGCCGGCAGCGGCACGCCCGAGGCGCTGGAGCTGTTCCGCCGCGTGATGGTGGCGTCGGCCAGCATCCCGGGCGTCGTGACGCCGGTGATGATCGACGTCGAGGTCGAAGGCAGGCGCTACCAGGAGATGCATGTCGACGGCGGCGTCATCAACCAGGTGTTCACCTACCCGTCCAACACCCTGGCGGCGCTGGAGCGCGCGCTGGGTCGGCCCTACCGGCGCGAGATGCACATCTATGCCGTACGCAACGGCAAGCTGCTGCCCGAGTGGGCGGCGACGCCGCGCCGGACGCTGAGCATCGGCGGGCGCGCCTTCGGGCTGCTGATGCAGCGCCAGGGCCTGGGTGACCTGGAACAGATCTACCGCACGGCGCTGCAGGACGGGGCCGACTTCAACCTCGCCTGCATCGGCGCCGACTTCACGCAGGGCAAGGCGCGCGACTTCGACCCCGAGTACATGCAGCACCTGTTCGACTATGCCCACCGGCGCGGGGCGCAGGGCTGCGACTGGCAGAAGACGCTGCCGGGCGGGCTGCCGCCCCGGTAGCCGGTTCAAGGGCTCAGCGCCCCTGCCGCACGTCGAGGCTGTAGCGGCCGGCGCCGTTGGCCGCCAGCATCAGGAAGGCGCCCGCGATGGAGAGGTTCTTCAGGAACATCGTCATCTGGATCTGGTCGCCGAAGTTGCTGTGGAACAGCAGCCCGCTCAACAGGGTGAAGCCGGCCAGCAGCACCGCCATGAAGCGCGTCCGCCAGCCGGCGATGACGGCGACAGCGCCGAGGACCTCGGTGACGATGACCAGCGGCAGCAGCGCCGCCGGCACGCCCATGGCCGACATATAGCCGGACGTGGCCTGGTAGGCAGCCAGCTTGCCGACACCGGAGAGCAGGAACAGCGCGACCAGCGAGACGCGGCCGAGCAGCTCGGTCGCGGGACGCAGGGCCGAACCGGCACCGGACGAGGCGCGAACGGACGAGAGGGTGGGGGTTTGAATGGCAGTGGACATGAGGAACTCCTGGTTGCGAGAAGAAATGGGATGAAAGGACATCAGAACGCGGCGCGACGGCGCTGGCCCAGCCGGGCGCCGATGGCACGGATTCCCGCCTCGCCCTGGCGCAGCGCCTCGGGGTTGGTGTGCACCGAGTAGTAGCCCATCACGAGGTCGTGCGGGTGCTTGGCAGCCGAGCCGAGCACGAACTGGGTGTCCTGCTCGGCGCGGATCTCGATGGCCTGGTTCGACTCCTCGAACACCACCATCTCGCCCGCGCCGACGCGCTGCGGCACGCCGAGCTCGCCCTCGCTCACCGCGAGCCAGGCCACCGAATGCCCGCGCGGCGGCTCGTAGCGCCACGTCTGGCCGGCGCGCAGCTGCACGCCCAGGTAGTTCATCGACGAGGGTTGCGGAATGGGTCCCGTCTGGCCGCCATGCTGGCCCAGCAGCACTCGGGCCGGGCCGACGCGCGGCAGCTCTCGCGGGTCCAGGTAGAGGCTGCGCGCCGGCGCGTTCTCCAGCTCCGGCGGCATCGCGACCCAGAGCTGGAAGCCGCGGATGCGCCCCGGCGAGGCCGGGCCGCCGGTATGCCAGACGCCACCGCCCGCCATCATCCATTCGACGCCGCCGGACGGCAGCTTGCCGCTCGCCCCCGTGGTGTCCTCGTACACGATGGCGCCCTCGATCATGTAGGTGAGCGTCGCGATGCCGGAATGCGGATGCAGCGGCATGGCGCCCGGCTGCATCGCGTCGTCGTCGAAATGGTCCAGGAAGACGAAGGGCTTGACGAGGTGCCCCAGGTCGGAGGGGCTCATGAGCCGGGTGATGCCGCCATGGCCGCGGCCCTGGGTACGGTGCAGGATGCGGCGGGGGACCTCGGCGGGCCGGGCTGGCTTGTCGGCCACGGCGGGCGCGGATGCGAGAACGAACGAGTTCATGATGATCTCCTGGGTCATTGCGCGGTGAGGAGCTCGGCCTGGCGCGCAGTCTTCAGCGTCGCGGCCCACCAGGACAATTCGTCCAGCAGTTGGGTCGCCGCCTGCGCCAGGTGCGGGAACTCGTCGAAGCTCTTGCCCTGCTGCCAGAGGCCGAGGAACTCGACCATGCCGATGTGAACGGCATTGCGCACGGACACCATCTGCAGTTCGGCGGCGACCAGGCGCAGCTGCTCGACCGCGCGCGCCGCGCCGACGCCGCCGTAGCCGACGAAGGCCATGGGCTTGCGCACGAACTCGGTGTAGGCGTAGTCCAGCGCGTTCTTCAGCACGGCGCTGGGGCCGTGGTTGTACTCGGGCGTCACGACGATGAAGCCGTCGAAGCCGGCGAGCCGCGCCGCCCAGGCCCGGGCCTGCTTGTTCTGGGGCGGCCCCCAGCTGGGCGACATGGCTTCGGCGAAGAACGGCAAGGAATGGTCGCGCAGGTCGACGATCTCGACGCGCAGATCCTGGCGCTGGCTGGCGATGGCATGGATCCACGCCGCCGGCCGGTCGCCGAAGCGACCTTCGCGGGTGGAGCCGATGATGATGCCGATCTTGGGCTGGGTCACGGAGAACTCCTGAGAGGTATCGAGGTGTCGATAGCCTAGGTTCCAGGAGTGCCGCGGACTAGCCGGCCGGCATGGGTTTCATTCGTCCAGTTTCGGCAGGAATGGCAGGGGGGCGGGTGCGCTGCATGCCTGCTGCGGCATGTGGCCCAGGCCGCTGGAGATCGTGGCAGTCGCGGCCTGGAGCCCGGCTGCCAGTTCGCCGACCCTCGCTGCGTCCGCGCGCCCCGCCGGCACGTGCATGACCAGGCCGCCAACGACCTGGCCGTCGTGGTCGAAGAAGGGCATGCCCAGGCTGCACAGATGGGGCAGCCGCCGCACATGGCAGGTCGGCCCGCCCGCGCCGAGAAAGGAGCGCTGCAAGGGCTCGCGCGAGCCGACCGGGATGCAGACCCCGGTGGCCCCGTGGGATTCCACCTTTTGCACGTAGACGATGTCGTCCGCGTCGCGCAGGCCCAGCGTCACGGCCTCGCCCGAACTGCGCGCCAGCTCGCGCATGGCCGGCCGGGCCAGCGCGACGACGTCGGGCTGCGGCAGCGCGCGGGCGCCCAGCTCGAAGACACGGGGCGTCAGGCGCCAGCCGCCGCCAGACTCCCGCAGATAGCCCAGCCGGGCGATGGCGTGCAGCAGCCGCTGTGCGGTGTGCGTGGGCAGCGCCGTCTTCGCGGCCAGTTGCTGCGCCCCGCCCTCGCCTTGGTCCGCGACCGCGCCGAGCAGCGCGAAGACCTGGTGTACGGCGACGATGTCGCCCTTGCTAGCGTGCCAGCCATCCACCGTCGACCGCCAGCGTGTGGCCATGGACATAGCTGGCGGCATCCGACGCCAGGAACACGATGGCGCCCGCCAGGTCGGCCGGCGAGCCCCAGCGGCCGGCCGGGATGCGGGCGAGGATGGCGTCGTTGCGCTGCGCGTCGGCGCGCAGCTCGGCCGTGTTGTTGGTGTCCATGTAGCCCGGCGCGATCGCGTTGACATTGATGCCCAGCGGCGCCCACTCGTTGGCCAGCGCGCGCGTCAGCCCCAGCACGCCGCTCTTGCTGGCCGTATACGACGGCACGCGGACGCCGCCCTGGAAGGACAGCATGGACGCGACGTTGACGATCTTGCCGCCCCTCCCCTGGGCGACGAAGCGCCGTGCAGCGGCCTGCGACAGCCGGAAGACGGCGCTGAGGTTGAGCTCCATCACGTCGTCCCAGTCGCTCTCGCTGAAGTCGATGGCGGCGCGACGGCGGATGATGCCGGCGTTGTTGACGAGGATGTCGATGCGGCCGCTCGTCGCGGCGGCCGCATCGATCAGCGCCTGTTCGCCGCCACGCTCCGACAGGTCGGCGCGCAGGTCGACGTAGCGCCGGCCGAGCGCGGCCACCTCGCTGCCCAGGTCCGCGGAGCCCGAGCGGTTGATGCCGACGATGTCGGCCCCCGCCTGGGCCAGGCCCAGGGCCATGGCGCGCCCCAGGCCGGTGTTGCAGCCGGTGACGACGGCCGTGCGGCCGGCCAGATCGAAGAGGCCGGTGCTCATGCTCAGAACTTCACGTCCAGGCGCAGCGCCGAGTAGCGGAAGGCGTCGCGGGCCGGCGTCCAGGTCGTGTGCGCCACCGTGGCGCCGCTGTTGGTGGGATTCACGCGCCAGGTACCCAGGCCACTGAAGCCGGTGTTGGCGTAGTGGTGGTCGAGCAGGTTGTTGACGAAGAAGCCCAGCTGGTAGCGGCCCGCCTTGTCCTTGAAGCCGAAGCCCACGTTGACGATGGTCACGGCCGGCGAGATCAGCGTCGGGTCCTGGTTGATGTTGGTCAGCACCTCGGTGCGGCGACGCAGGTTGCCGCTGAAGAACAGGTTGACCGGTGCGTCCGACAACACCAGGTCATAGCGGCCGGACAGGCCCAGCTTCAGCTTGGGCGCGTTGGGCATGCTGCCGCCGGTCACGTCCTGCGTGTTCTGTCCACCGTAGAGGGGGTTGTTGCGCACGCACTCGAGGTTGAAGCCGCCGTTGGGCGAACCGCCCACGTTGTAGCAGGGGGCGTTGGGCCAGTCGGACACGGTGGCCCGGGTGTAGGCCACGTCGGCGTTGACGATGAAGTTGGGCGTGATGAGGGCCGCCACGTCCATCTCCACACCGCGCGTCTGCACGCCGCCGATGCTGCTCAGGCGCGTCACATAGGTCGTCGTGCCGGGCAGGTAGCCACCGGAGTTCTGCTGGTAGTCCTTGAACTTGGTGTTGAACGCCGCGAGGTTGACCGTCATGCGGTTACCGAAGAAGTTGCCCTTCATGCCCAGCTCCCAGTGGCGGGCCGATTCCGAGGGCACGGGCTGCTGGGCGGCCGTCGCGGCGGTCAGGCCGCTGGTGATGTCGTAGGCCTTGCCCTTGTAGCCGGTCGAGGTCATCACATAGGCCATCACGCCGGGCGTGAACTGGTGCTGCAGGCTGACCTTGCCGGTCGTCGAGTCCTCCTTGTTGCCGCGGCTGGAATAGCTGGCCGTCGGCGTGAAGTCGGCGGGCGGCGGGTTGCCCAGCGTCAGCGAGTAGCCCGAGACCTGGCGGTTCTGGCGCAGGCCGGCCACCAGCGTGGTGCCGGGCATGAACTCCCAGGCGCCCTGGCCGTAGATGGCGGTATTGCGGTTGGAGGTGTCGCCGAAGTAGGCGATGGGCGTGGACAACGCGATGCCGTCGAAGCCGCGCACAAAGGTGCGGTCGATCGCGTTGCTGGCCCACCAGAGGCCGGCCACGTAGCGGAAGTTGCCCGTATCCGCCGACGTGAGGCGCAACTCCTGGGTCTTGGACTCGATCAGGTAGGTGCCGTACTGCACATAGCCCGCGTCCCGGCCGACGGTGGACTTGCCGGCGGCGATCGGGTAGTACAGCAGCGTGTGGACGTCGGTGAAGTCCTGGTCGCGGTAGTCGTTGGCGGTGTAGCGCTGGGTGGACGTGATGGAGGTCAGCGTCATGCCGTTGGGCGCGGCATAGTTGACGCGCAGCGACGCGCCCTTGATTTCGGACTCGATGCCGGTCGGCGAGTCCATGCGGATGTCGCGGTTGTCGGGCCCGGGCGTGATGCCCGCCAGCAGCAGCGTGGCCGGCAGGGCGGCGACGCCGTTCTGGTAGCCGCTCAGCTGGTTGTTGGTGCCAAAGCTGGTCAGCGCGAAGGTGCAGCAGTCGTTGCGGGTCTTGTTGTAGGTGGGCGTGAACTCGACATCGATGTCGTCGGTCGGGTGCCAGGCCAGCTTCATCATCAGGGTACGGTCCCTGCTGCCGTTGACCTTCTTGCCGGTGGAGAGGTTGTTGAGGTTGCCTTCGAACTGGCTGGCGGCGGCGGCGACGCGCAGGCCCAGCCGGGGCGCGATCTCGCCGCCCACCGAGAAGCGCAGCCGCCTCTCACCGTCATTGGTGACGAGGGTGCTGGCGTCGCCGCGGATGGCGCTGCCAATGGGCTTGGTCGTGATCAGCATGGCGCCGGCGATGGCGCTCTTGCCGAACAGCGTGCTCTGCGGGCCCTTCAGCACCTCGACGCGCTGCACGTCGGCCAGGTCCTTGAAGGCCATGAACTGGGCGCCCACGGGGACGTCGTCGATGATGACCGACACGTCGGACTCGACGCCGATGCCGATCGACGAGGTGCCGATGCCGCGCATGTTCAGGCCGTTGTTGGCCGGCGTCGTGCCATAGGTGACCGACAGCGCCGGCGTCAGCTCGATGACGTCCTCCAGCGAGCGCACATTGCTGCGCTCCAGGCGCTCACTCGTGAACACCGAGATCGCGAGCGGTACGTTCTCGAGCTTCTCGACGCGCTTGTTGGCGGTGACCTCGACGCGTTCCAGCTGCGCCTTGCCGGGCGCGGCCTCGTCCTTGGGCTTGGTGTCCTGTTGCGCCTGGGCCGCCTGTGCGGCCAGGGCCAGCAGTGCCGCTGCGATCGGCGTCATGCGCCTGGAAGTGACCTCGTTCATTGCCTGTCTCCGTTTTATAGATGGTTTGGGTTGACTATCGGTAGCTCAGCGTCCACCGGACTTGAAGTGGGGCGGCCCTCTGTGAGGCCGGTCCCGAGAAGTGAAGATGCGTGCGCGACGGGCCGCTCGTGAGGCTCTGCAGGTCCTCGGCGGGCGGCTCCTGGACGTCCAGCCGCTCATAGCCCTCGGCCTCGAAGCGTGCGATGACGCCGGTGTCGAAGGACACCCCCAGGCCCTGGGGCCGGGCGCCCGCCGAGAAGCAGGCAAAGTCCAGGCTCAGCGACGCGATGTCCAGCGGCGCGGCGGGGTGCAGCGTGTCGATGCGGCTGATGCGGCCGGCACCGAAGCGGTACTCGGTCGTCAGCGTCACGCGGGTGTCGAGATGCGGCTCACGGCCGCCGACGCGGTTCAGCCCGGGCTGGCTGTAGCTGAGGACATGCTCGTCGCCGTCGCGCCAGGCCTTGATGTCCTGGATGAAGGACGTGGGCAGCAGCACGCTGCCGTCGGCCAGCGCCAGGCGCGGCAACAGCTGGGCATGGGCGGCGCCGCTCTCCGGCCGGCCCTCGACGAGGCGCGGCGAGAAGGGGATGGGGTAGTACGGCGCGTTGTCGTGCTGGCCTACGCCGCCGTTGATCAGCGGCAGCGTGAAGACCAGGCCACGGTCGCGCCGCGTCACCAGCGCGCGCTCGTAGTGGCCGCGCGCGAACCAGTTCAGCCTGAAGTCCGGCTGACGCCGCTCCAGCCAGTCGCCGAGATCCTCGGGCGGCGCCTGGTCGGCCAGGCCGGCCGCGGCCCACAGCTCGCAGGTGCACAGCAACTGGTGGATGATGGAGAAGTTCTCGCCCAGCATGCGGTGCGGGCCGCGATAGCCGTCGGTGCTGCGGCCGCCCGTCCAGAGGTTGAGCGAGTTCAGCGCCGGGTCGAACCAGAAGTCGACGTACTTGGCCGTTGCGCGCACGCAGAAGGCGTAGGCGTAGCGCGCCTCCTCGGCATCGAGCACGCCGAGGCGGGCCGCGGTGGCGAGGATCTCGACGACGCCGGTGTCGCCATAGGGGCCGATGCTGCGGCCGAAACCGAAGCCGTCGCCGGCCGCGCTGGCGCACTGCAGGGCCAGCTGGGCCGACTGCGCGAGCAGGGTCTTGAGGCGCGGCGTGACAGGCAGCTCGGTCTCGATGAAGCGCTCGCAGAACTCCGCGGCGAGCAGGATGCTGTAGCGGTCGAAGCGGCCCTCGCCCTCCGTCTCGTCCGAGAAGCCGAACTCGCCCGAGTAGCGCTCGTAGTGGTCCAGCGTCTTGGCGAGCAGCGTCTCGCTGGCACTGGCGTCCTCCCACTGCAGCAGCATGCGCAGGCGCGCGATGCCGAAGGCGACGCCGTAGTAGTTGGTCGGCAGCGCCTTCAGGCGCAGGGTCTGCTCGTCGACGAAATGCCGCCAGTCCAGCTTGGCCTGCAGCAGCCGCAGGCAATCGGGCTCGACCGCGGCCTCCAGCAGGCCGGCCTTGCGCAGCCGGTTCAGCGCCATCAGCGCGTAGTAGATGCCCCAGCTCTCGATGGTCTGCGTGCTGATCAGCGCCATCAGGCGCCGGCTACCGGCCAGATAGCCCGCATAGGGCTGGGCGTCGCGCGGCGTCAGCGTCAGCAGATGGGCCAGGCCGATGGCGATCTTGCCGGGCAGGAAGACATCTCCCTGGCCGAACACCGGCTCGCCGTTGAAACGCGTGTCGGCGCCGCCGGCGTCGAGCAGCTCGAAGTAGCCGGCAAGCTGCGGCAGCAATTCGCCGCGCACCAGCGCATTCAGGGATTCCGCCTTGAGCGGAGGTTCGTAGCGATCAGCGCACATGGCGGCTCCCGTCGCGATGGCCTTGTAAGAGAATGCGCGCCATTCCAGCGCTGCCCAAAGATCCGACATGCCCCCGTCCAAGTCCCCCGCCACGCTGCGCGATGTCGCCGAACTGGCCGGGGTGTCGACGGCGGCGGTCTCCAAGTACGTCAACGGCAAGCAGCGCTTCACGTCCGCCGTCGAAGGGCGCATCGCGGAGGCCATCGAGAAGGTGGGCTACCGCTCCAACCTGGCGGCGCGCAGCATGGTCACGGGCCGCTCGGGCGCCATCGCTGCCCTGGTCTACGGCGTCGAGAATCCCTACACCGCGGCCGTCATCAAGGGCGCGAGCCGCGCGGCCACGGCCCTGGGCTATGACCTGCTCTTCGTCGACCTGCTGCAGAGCGAATCGCCCGAGCGCGAGCTGGCGCGCGTGACCGGCATGCAGGTCGACGGCATCGTGCTCGCTGCCGCCCTGCCCGCCGCGGCGCGTCAGCTGCTGGCCAGCTACGGCCGCCCCTTCGTCGACCTCGGCAGCGCCAGCGGCGCCACGCAGGCGACCAGCAGCGACGAGCAGGCCGCTGCCATGCTGGGCCGCTACCTGCTGAGCCTGGGCCACCGCGACATCGCCTACATCGCCTGCGAGGCGCAGCCCGGCAATGCCGAGCGGCTGTTGGGCATGAGGCGCTCGCTGCAGGCGGCCGGCGTCGAGCTCGCCGTGCATCAGGTCGTGAACCCGACGGCCGAGGATGGCGCCCGGCTGGCATCCAGCCTGCTGCTGGGCCAGAAGCGCCCGCAGGCGATCGCGACCTGCAACGACCTCGTCGCCATGGGCCTGATTTCCGAGGCCCGGCACCTGGGCCTGTCGGTGCCGCGTGACGTGTCGGTGGCCGGCATCGAGAACATGCCCTTCGGCCGCTTCCTGAGCCCGCCGCTGACCAGCGTGGACCTGCATGCGGACGCACTCGGCGAATGGGCCATGCGCGACCTGATCGCCGCCATCGACGGCGAGGAAGCTCCGCCGCGCGCCAACGACCTGACGCCGCGACTCGTCGTGCGGGGCTCGACCCGAGCCGCCGCCTGATCCGGGCCGCGCCCTCATGCCGCCCGCCTGCAGGTGGATTCGCGCACGACCAGGCGCGGCGCGAGCACTTCGTCGAAGGGGTGCTCCAGCTCGTCGCTGATGATCTGGAGCAGGCGGTGCATGGCCACCTCGCCCATCTGCTCGCTGTTCATCGCCACCGACGTCAGCGTGGGGCTGGTGTAGCGGCCGTAGGCGATGTCGTCGAAGCTGGCGATGGAGACGTCGCGCGGGATCTCCACGCCAAGGGCTCTCGCCTCGTTCATCAGGCCCAACGCGATCAGGTCGTTGTAGGTGACGATGGCGTCCGGCCGCTGGCCGCCCAGCAATAGGCGCGAAGCCGCCGACTCGCCGGCCTCGGGCGACGGCGCATCGACGTCGAGCATCTCCAGTTCGCAGCCCGCCTCCGCCAGCGCGTCGCGCAGGCCGCGGATGCGCTCGGCATTCCAGCGTGAGGACGGGAAGCCCACATAGGCCACGCGACGGTGCTGCAGCGACATCAGGTGGCGGCCGATCATCAGCCCGGCCAGATAGCCGTCTGCGCCGACGCTGTGCACGCCCTCATGTCCGTAGCGACCGAAGAAGACGACCGGCTTGCCGAGGGCCTTCAGCCATTCGATGGATTCATCGGCCAGGCGCGAGCTGACGATGAGCCCGTCGACACGCCGCGACAGCGTCTCGACGAGATGGCGCTCGGGCGCCTGGCTCTCGGCCGTGTCGACGAAGGCCATGCTGTAGTCATTGGCCTGGGCCACGCGGCTGGCGCCCTTGACGATGCCGGTGAAGTGAGGATTGCCCAGGTCCAGCACCACCAGGCCGACGGCGCCGCTGCGGCCCGTCGCGATGGAACGAGCCATGTGGTTGGTTCGGTAACCCATGCTCTCGATGGCCGCCTGGATACCCGCCTCGACGGCCGGCGAGAAGCGCTGGCCACCGCTGCAATATTTGGAGACCGTGGCCACGGAGACGCCCGCGACCTCGGCCACGTCACGGAGGGTAGGGAGTCGTTTCTTGGTCATTTTGGTAAAGCGTTTAACTTGAATGATAGTGAGCCCAATCAAAAATGGAAGGCCGTTTCACGCCTTTGTTGCCAGGGTTTTCGCTATATACGCCGCTGTTTACTTGAGCGACCACTGTCGTGACAATGCAGGAATGGTTAACCGCTTTACCTTGATTGCACTGCTCGCCGCCCTGCTGCCGGCCACGGTGCAATCCGCTCCGGCCGACGAGCCATTGCGCGTGTGGACGCGCTCCTCCAAGGACGGCCGCAAGACCTATGACGCCATCGCCGCGGCCTTCACGAAGAAGACCGGCATCCGCGTCGAGTACTTCAACGCACTGACCGATTTCGAGCAGCGTCTTGCGCGCGCCGCCGTCGGCGGCCGCATGCCCGACGTCATCGTCAACGAGCTGGGCACGGCGGGGCAGCTCGTCAACATGGGTGTAGCCACCGAGATCGACCGCTCACGCATCGCCGGCGCCGATCAACTGCTGGACAGCGCCTGGCGCGCCGCGACGCTGCCAGACGGCAAGGTCTATGGCGTGCCGGTATCAGTGCAGACCCATGTGCTCTTCATCCGCCGCGACTGGCGCGAGAAGCTTGGCCTGCCGGTGCCGCGCACCTGGGAGGAGCTGGCTCAGCTTTCGAAGGCCTTCACCGAGCGCGATCCCGACGGCAACGGCCGCCGCGACAGCTACGGCCTGGCCTTCCCCGGCGGCACCGCGCGCGGCTACGCGGCCTGGTACCTGAGCTCCTTCCTGTTCCAGGCCGGCGGCGAGTTCCAGCGCCGAGGCCCCGACGGCAAGATGCATGGCGCCCTCGACGAGCCGGCCGCCGTCGCCACGCTGGCCTTCTTCCGCCGCCTCGTCTGCGAGGACCGCAGCGTGCAGCCCAATGCCATCAACGCCAGCACGCAGGAGACCAACAAGGTCTTCAGCTCGGGCCAGGCAGGCATCTACCTGTCCGGGCCTTATCACATCGCCTTGTTCGACAAGGAGCCGGGACGCGACCACTACGAGGTCGTGCCGCTGCCGGCCGGACCCACGGGCCAGCGCGCCAGCCTGGCCGGAGGCGAACTGGCCTTCATCACGACGCGCAGCCGGCAGCCGGAGCAGGCGCGGCGGTTCGTCGAGTTCCTGATCTCGCCCGAGGGCCAGGCGATGGGCATGCAGGCACCGAAGGGCGGCCTGCCCATCGTGCGGCTGCCGGTCAACCGCAACCTGGATGCGGGCGTGGGCCATGGCGACGCGCGCTGGAGCATGGTCGCGCAGGAGTACGCGCAGCATGGCCACCCACTGCCGCAGGCGCGCAACTGGTCGCGACTGCAGCAGCTCGCGGCCGATGGCTTCAACGCCATCCTGGCCCACTGCAGCAAGGACATCGCCGGCGACCTGCGGGCGCTGAACCAGCGCTTCAACGCCGAACTGGCGCGCCAGGAGGCGCAATGACCACGCAACGCAAGCTCTCCCGCCTGGCGCCCTGGCTGTTCCTCGCGCCGGCCCTTCTCGTCTTCACCTGGTTCAAGTTCATCCCCATGGCCAAGGGCCTGGTCATGAGCTTCCACAAGGTCAACTTCGGCGGGCCGGACACCTTCGTCGGCTGGCACAACTTCCAGCGCGCGCTGGGCGACGCCGCCCTGCGTGACGCCGCTGGCCGCACGCTGCTCTACGTCTTCGTCACCGTGCTGTTGTCGGCCTCCATCGCGCTGCTGCTGGCCCAAGCTCTGCAAGGCACGGCGCGGCACATGCGCTTCATCCGCACGGCCATGTTCCTGCCGGCAGTGACCAGCGCCGCCGTCGCCGCCGAAGTCTGGCGCATCCTCTATGCACCCACGCCGGACGGTGTCATCAACGCCTTGATCGGCCTCGTCGGCATCGGCCCACAGGGCTTCTGGGCAGATCCGTCGCAGGCCCTGGCCGCGCTCATCGGCATGCATGTGTGGAAGCATGTGCCCTACGACACCGTCATCTTCGTCGCGGGCCTGGCCGGCATCAACAGCGAGCTCTACGACGCCGCGGCCGTCGACGGCGCCAACGCCTGGCAGCGCTTCACGACGGTGACGCTGCCCGGCCTCGCGCCGGCCATCACCGTCATCTGCACACTGGGCTTCATCCGCGGCTTTCGTGTCTTCACCGAGGTCTACGCGACGACCGGCGGCGGACCTGCCGGCAGCACCGAGGTCGTCATGACGCAGATCTACAAGCAGGGCTTCCAGGAGCTGGACTACGGCTTCGCCGCAGCCGCCTCGATGCTGCTCTTCCTCTTCACCGCGGCCCTCACCGCCGTCTACCTCGCCTGGCGCCGCCGTCGATGAACTCGAAACTCTCATGGGCGCCGCGCGCCCTGCTCTACGGCCTCGTGCTCGTCGTCTTCGCCGGACCGTTCTGGGCCTTCCTGATGACGGCGCTGTCCGGCGTCACCGTTGCGCCGGGCCGGCTGCTGTGGTGGCCCGAGCAGCCGACGCTGGAGAACTTTCGCTACGCCTGGGTGGAGGCCAAGGTCTGGCGCTACCTGCTGAACTCCACCGTCGTCGTGCTCGTCGGCACGGTGCTGCAGCTGTCGGTCAGCGCCCTCGCCGCCTATGCACTGGCGCGCAAGCGCTTCCGCGGCCTGGCGCTGGTCAGCTTCCTGATCCTGTCGACCATGATGCTGCCCGACGAGGTCATCGCCATCCCGCTGTTCATCGTGCTGGGCCAGCTGCCGCTGGCGGGCGTGAGCCTGCACGACACGCACCTGGGCATGATCCTGCCGGTCGTCGGCTGGGGCTTCTCCATCTTCATGCTCAGCGAGTTCATGCGCGCCATCCCGGCCGACCTGGAGGAGGCCGCGCGCGTCGACGGTGCCAGCGACTGGCAGATCTTCTGGCATGTCATCCTGCCGCTGTGCAAACCGGCGCTGGGCAGCGCCGCCGTGTTCGGCTTCATCATGATCTGGGACCAGTACCTGCTGCCCCTGCTCGTCACCAACGACGAGTCCCTCTACACGCTGCCCGTCGCGCTCGCCACCGTGCGCGCCGACGAGACGATGAAGCCCGCCGTCTTCATCGCCATCAGCGTCATCGCCATGCTGCCCAGCATCCTCGTCTACCTGGGCCTGCAGAAATCCTTCAACCGCGGCCTGCTGGCCGGTGCCGTGAAAGGCTAGAGAGAGTGGCTGCCATTGAACTGAAGGGCGTCGGCAAACGCTTCGCCCAGACCGACGTCATCAAGGACGTCTCGCTGTCCATCGCCGATGGCGAGTTCTGCGTGCTCGTGGGCCCCAGCGGCTCGGGCAAGTCCACGCTGCTGCGCATGATCGCAGGGCTGGAAGAGGCCACCAGCGGCCGGCTCCTGATCGGCGGCCGCGACGTGACACACGAGCCGCCCAAGTCGCGCGACATCGCGATGGTGTTCCAGAGCTATGCGCTGTACCCGCAGATGACGGTGCGCGAGAACATGGGCTTCGGCCTCAAGCTGATGAAGCGACCGGCCGACGAGATCCGCCGCCGCGTCGACGAGATCGCACGCATGCTGAGCCTGGAGCCGCTGATGGAGCGCCGCCCCGCGGCTCTCTCCGGCGGCCAGCGCCAGCGCGTCGCCATGGGGCGCGCGATGGTGCGCGAGCCCGCGGCCTTCCTGTTCGACGAGCCGCTGTCCAACCTCGACGCCGCGCTGCGCAGCGCGGTGCGGCAGGAGATCCGGGCCATGCACGCGCGGCTGCGCACGACCTCTGTCTACGTCACCCACGACCAGGTCGAAGCCATGACCATGGGCGACACCATCGTCGTGCTGCGCGACGGCCGCATCGAGCAGGCCGGCAGCCCGGCGGAGCTCTACGACCGGCCGGCGAACCGCTTCGTCGCCGGCTTCATCGGCTCGCCGGCAATGAACTTCTGCACGCTGCCGGCCGGCCTCGCGACCTCGCTGGACCCGACGCGGCTGCAGCTCGGCGTGCGCCCCGAGCATCTGCAGCTCGGCCGCGCGCCCGATGCGGCGGCCGTCTTCGACTGCACCGTCGAATCCATCGAGTTCATGGGTGCGCAGTCCCAGCTCAACCTGCAGAGCGCGACCGGCCCGCTGGTCGTCAACGTTGCCGACCGGCCGAGCCTGCACAGCGGCGACCGCGTCAGCGTGTCGGCCCCGCGCGACCGCCTGCACTTCTTCGACGCGCAGAGCGGCCTGCGCCAGGAGGCCGCATGACAGTGCGTCGGCGCAGCCTCCTGCTGGGCCTGCTGGGCCTGTCGATGAGCCAGGTGCAGGCGGCGTCCGGCGCGACGCCGCAGCTGCTGACGCTGGACGGCCCGGCCCTCGACGAGGCGCGCCGCCGCCTTGCCGCCGGCGACACCGGCCTCGCCGCCGCCCACCAGGCCTTGCGGACGCGCGCCGCCAGGGCGCTGAAGGCACCGCTGCGCAGCGTCGTCGACAAGACCCTGGCCCCGCCATCGGGCTCGCGCAACGACTACCTGAGCATGGGCCCGTACTGGTGGCCCAACCCCGCAACGCCCAACGGCTTGCCCTACATCCGCCGCGACGGCCAGCGCAACCCCCAGGTCGCCGGCGAAGCGCTGGACGCCGACCGTCTGCAGGCCTTCTGCCGGGACGTCTTCGACCTGACGCTAGCCCACCTCTTCGGCGCGCCGGTCGGCCATGCGGAGAAGGCGGTGGCGGCACTGCGCCACTGGTTTCTCGCGCCCGCGACGCGCATGCGGCCGCATTTGCGCTATGCCCAGGGCATCCCCGGCATCGTCGAAGGCCGGGCCGAGGGCCTGATCGACACGCGCAACCTCTGGATGGCCATCGATGCGGCGCTGCTGCTCAACGCCAGCGGTGCCCTGCCCGACGGGGACCTCGCCGCCCTGCGCGAGTGGTTCGCCGAGTTCGTGCAGTGGATGCAGACCAGCGCCATCGGCCGCGACGAGGACGCCGCCGATAACAACCACGGCATGTTCTTCGACGCCCAGTTGGTGAACTACCTGCTCTTCACCGGCCAGACCGGGAAGGCGGCGGACAGGCTGGCGACCGTCCAGGCGCGGCGCTTCGCGCCGCAGATCGAGGACGACGGCCGCATGCCCCGGGAGCTGGCACGCACGCGGCCCTTCCACTACTGCGCCTTCAACCTGGAAGCGGCCACCCGCCTGGCACAGTACGGACGCGCCAACGGCGCCGACCTCTGGCGCGACCCGAAGCTGCTGCGCGCCATCGCCTTCCTGCAGGCGGCGGCGCTGTCGCCCGAACGGTGGCGTCACGCCACGCCCACCGAGCCCGCGCCGGACGCCGACAAGCTGCTCCCCATCCTGTTGATGACCCGCTTCGCGACGGGCGCCGACCAGCCCCTGCTCGGCACGCTGTCCACGTCTTCCGCGGCGGCCGTCGACTGGCTGCTGTGGAATGCGCCCGGGGCCTGAGGCCCGCAGGTTCCAAGACGCTTCAGGCGTATCTCGCCTCGGCGTCAGCCGCCCGGCGCCACGCTCAGCACCAACGAGTTGAGCGTCCCCGCCACCGGACGCAGCAGCTTGAGCAGCAGGGGCCGGCCATAGCCCTCGCCGGCCAGGCGCTTGAGCAGGTCCGACAGCTGCGCCAGCGGCAGGCCATCGCAGCCGATGAGGATGTCGGCCTCGCGCAGCCCGCCCTGCGCCGCTGGCGAGCCAGGCACTACCTCCATCAGGCGCAGGCCGGTGGCCGTGGGCCAGTCATGCTCGCGCACCCAGCGCCGCGGCAGCGCCACTACCGCGCACTGCACGCCCAACCGCCCGCGCCGCACGTTGCCATGGCGCATCAGCTCGCCGGCCACCCACCGGGCAGTGTCGATGGCTACCGCGAAGCTCAGGCCCTGGGCGGACGGGATGACAGCGGTGTTGACACCCACGACCTGGGCCGCGCCATCCAGCAGTGGCCCGCCCGAGTTGCCGGGGTTGAGCGCCACGTCGGTCTGGATCACGTCGTCGATCATGCGGCCGCCACGTGCCGGCAGGTTGCGACCCAGGGCGCTCACGATGCCCGCCGTGACGGTGAAGTCAAATCCCAGCGGGTTACCCACCGCCACGGCGAGCTGCCCCGGTCTGAGCCCCGCCGAGCTACCCAGCGGCAGGCAGGCCGCCGGGTGCGACTCCAGCCGCAGCACGGCGATGTCGGTGGAAGCGTCCTGCCCGACCAGCCGCGCCGCGCCCTCGGTGCCGTCGGCAAAGGCCGCGCGCAACTCGCTCGCCCCCTCCACCACATGGGCGTTGGTCAGCGCGAATCCGTCCGGCGTGAAAAGAAAACCCGAACCACTGCCGGCCGCCGCCGACGCGCCGTCACGCCCCTTCTTGCCCACCTTGATGTGCGCGACCGCGGTGCTGGCGGTCTCGGCCACGTGGGCGACGGTGGCCGAGTAGGCATCGAGTGGGGAATCGTCGCGGGCATTCATGCCCCGCAAATGGCGACGCCACCCGGATTTTCCAGTGGCCCGGCTGCGCGGCGCCGGGCCGCGGCGCTCAGGGGCTCGTCAGGCGGAACCCGGTGGCCAGCGCCGACATCTGCTCCGCCTGCTCGTTCATGGAGTGCGTCGCCGCCGCAGATTGCTCGACGAGCGCGGCGTTCTGCTGCGTCATCTGGTCGATCTTCGTGATGCTTGCGCTGAGCTCATGCATGCGAGCGGATTCCTGCGCGGCGTCCGTCGCGATGCCGCGGATCATCCCGCTGACCCGGTCGATGCCCTGGGTGACCTGCGCCATCGCCGCGCTGGCCTCGCCGATCTGCCGGGAACCGTTCTCCACCTGCGTCGCCGACGCATCGATCAGCACCTTGATCTCGCGCGCCGCGGTGGCGCTGCGCTGCGCCAGGCCACGCACCTCGGACGCCACGACGGCGAAGCCCCGCCCCTGCTCGCCCGCACGGGCCGCCTCGACCGCCGCATTCAGGGCCAGGATGTTGGTCTGAAAAGCGATGCCGTCGATGACCCCGATGATCTCCGCGATGCGGCGCGAGCTCTCGCTGATGCCCGTCATCGTCGACAGGAACTGCCCGACCACCTGGCCGCCCCGCTCCGCCGAGCGAGAGGCCAGCCCGGCCAGGCGGCTGGCCTCGTCGGCGGCCTTGGCCGTCGCGGCGACGGTTCCGCTCAAGGCCTCGATGCTGCCGGCCGCCACCTCCATCTGCGTCGCGGACTGCTCGCTCCTGTGGCTCAGGTCCTGATTGCCCGCGGCGATCTCGTCGGCGGCCACATGGATTTCTCCCGCGACCTCCTGCAGCCTGCGCACCAGCCCGCGCAGGCGCTCCTGCATGGCTTCGATGGCATTCAGCACGCGCCCCATCTCGTCACGCCGCGCCGTGCGGACCGGCTTGCCCAGGTCGCCCGCGGCAATGCGTTCCGTCGCCTCGATGGCCTGCATGACCGGCCCAAGGATGCCGCTGATGGTGCGCCACAACAGCAGACCCACGGCGCCAAGCCCCAAGGCCATGACACCGAACAGCCATGCGGCGTCCCGCTGCAGTTGGACCTCTCGCTCGTTGAGTCGCTGGTCCACGCCACCCAGCACCTGAGCCGCCAGACGGGCCTGCAGGTCGGCCGCCTCGACGAAGGTCGCGCTCATTTTGTCCAGCGGATAGTTGACGTCGGCCGCCGACGCGTCGAGCGTTTCACTGACCATGGCCTGCTGCTTGAGCGCCGCGTCGCGCACCGCAAGCTGCTCGGCCTGGCGCTCCGGATCCAGCCGTGCCGCGAGCTCCAGGACCTGGGCTAGCCGATGGCTGCCGGCGTTGTAGCGCCCCGCCGCGGCGGCCACGTTGGCCACATCGTCCACGGATGCCGCGGCGGCGATCGCTCCCAGCTCCGACAGCGCATCGCCGATCTGGGGCGCGATCTGCAAGCCGGCCAGGATGGTGTAGTGGGTGCCGGCATCGTCATCCACGAGCAGGCCCGCATCGCCGTTCAGTTGCTCGATCTCGTCGATGACCCGGTCGGCGAGCGCGCGATGCCTCTTCAGCAACATGGGGAACTGCAGGGCGCCATTGGCGGACGCGTCGCTCAAGGCCATGAAGTCGGCACGCAGGGCCAGCACCCTGTCCCGCCGCTGCTGCGAGTTGGCGGCCAGCGCGAGATCGACCTCGCCGAACGCCTGCTCGGCACCCTCGGCCGAGCGCTGCCGAACGGCCTCCCCGTCGGGCCGGGCACGCACGACGGCGGCGGCCAGCCGATGCGCATTCAGCGCCGCGAGCAGTTTCTGCCAGGCCTTGTTCGCAGGAAGCGCGTCGCGCTCGACGGAGACCGCATGGAGCCTGGCCTGCGCCTGCGCACCGAGACGCCAGGTGGGCACGGCACAGAGCAAGGCGCAAAGCACCGCAACGAGCACCAGACGCTGGCGCAGGGTGACGCCGTCGAAGGCTTGGGCGAGTCGTTCCATGATGACGGGCGCTGCCCACTCCTGCGGTTATGTCGTGACTTCAATGCCCCGAATCGCGGCGCATTCTGCCCAGGCATATCCCGCATTCTGGTGACAGATTCCCCGTCAAAGCCAAATTAGTAAAATCCCTTGGATTTCACGCCTGGGTCACAAGGAATCACTAAATACCCCTTGAACCTGGGCCCGACGCCCGCCGTTTTCGGGACTCGATGTCGCCGAGCGCCGATAGACGCGGCCGAGAACAGCGCCTAGATTCCGACACAGACCCGCCACGGACGAGACCTTGGACGACGCAAAGGTGCTCCCCCCACCCGCCCCTTCGGACGGCCCGCTGCTTCACGAGTTGGAGCAGCTGGCACCCGCGCTGGCCGGCTTCCCCATCGGGCAGTTGCTGGGTGGCTTCGTCGGCGCCAAACCCGACGACCGCATCAATGCCTACCGACTGATCGACAGCTGCCTTGTCGGCTGGATCGCCGCGCTGGACACGACGCTGGGAGCGTTCCCGCATGAGCCGGACGATGCACTGAAGCGCATCATGTCGCGCCAACGTGGCACCAGGGATGCTCTTGTCAGGCTCAAGGCGACGCTGTCACGCACGGAAGAGGCTCACCCGGGCCGCGGGCCGGCCTGCTGACCAGCGCAAGCTGCTTTCGCAGCCGAACCCCATCGCGATGCCCCGACCCGCGGGCCCGCGGGGCCGTCACGACTGCTCACGGGTAGTCCAGAAACAACAAACCCGGCCGGAGCCGGGGCGTCGATACCGGTTCCGCCATTTCGGGACGCTCGATTAGAAACGCACCGGTGTCGAGGGCAGATGCCAAGAAATCGTATCCAATGCTCCGGACCACAGGCTTTTCCTCCGACGGATAGAGAAACTTGTACGGAATCAGCCGCCCTCTCTCTTTTTGTACGCCTCTCGTCAGTTCGGCAGCAACCCTGACGCCAGACTCGGTCAGACCGCCGCCATGACGAGGAATTGAACGAAGCGAGTCTCGGGATACCGGTCACATGCCGACCAGCTTGATCGCATGACCGGCTCGCGGGTCTTGCGTCAATGTGACAGGCTGCCTGCGCGAATCAGGGCTGTGCGCGCCCGTCGCATCAGCAGGCCTCACCACCCGCGCCATGGAGCCGGGGCGCCTATGGCAGCCCTACTCGGAGGTTGCCAGGCAGTGTTCGCTGCGACCGCAGGGCGCTTGCTGCGCAGAAACGACAAACCCGGCGTTGCGCCGGGTTCTGAGGGGCCTGATTGGTGGGCGGTGCAGGTTTCGAACCTGCGACCCCCACAGTGTGAATGTGGTGCTCTACCCCTGAGCTAACCGCCCAATCAAAGACCGCTTGGGTCTACCCGTCGTCTTGGCATTCAGAGATTCACCGCAGTGCCTTGATCCACAAGGAACTTTGGTGGGCGGTGCAGGGTTCGAACCTGCGACCCCTGCCGTGTGAAGGCAGTGCTCTACCGCTGAGCTAACCGCCCTGAATGCGCCCGACTTCCGGGAAGCCCACGATTATGCCACGGCTTTCGCGGGTTCCAGCGAACGCCATTTGCAAGTGCCGCCCGCGGCCTTGTCCAGGTCGACGAGCAGCTTGGCATGCGCCGCCGCTTCAGCCTCGCTGGCAGGCAGCACGGGCAGCTCGAAACGGCTCAGGTCCACGGCCTCGACCGCCGCATGGCCCTCGCCGCCGGCCGTGTCGCCGTGGTCGTCCATCAGCAGTGCGTCCTGGCCGCGCGTCAGGCGGATGTAGACGTCCGCCAGCAGCTCGGCGTCAAGCAGCGCGCCGTGCAGCACGCGCTTGGTGTTGTCCACCTCGAGGCGGCGACACAGCGCGTCCAGCGAGTTGGCCTTGCCGGGGAACAGGTCGCGCGCCATCAACAGCGTGTCGCGCACGCCGGCGACATGGTCCGTCAGCACGCCGCGCTTCAGGCGCTTCAGCTCGGCATTGACGAAGCCGATGTCGAAAGGCGCGTTGTGGATGACCAGCTCGGCGCCGGCCAGGAAGGCCAGCAGCTGGTCGACGATCTCGGCGAACTTGGGCTTGTCCGACAGGAAGGCTTCGGTCAGCCCGTGCACCCTGAGCGCATCCTCGTGGCTGGCGCGCTCGGGGTTGATGTAGAGGTGCAGGTTGTTGCCGGTGAGCTGGCGGTTGACCATCTCGACGCAGCCGATCTCGATGACGCGGTCGCCCTTGTCGGCCTCCAGGCCGGTGGTCTCGGTGTCGAAGAAGACCTGTCTCATGCCGGCCTCTGGTTGCGTCGCGTGGCCCACGCGAAGATCGCCGCGCCGGCCAGGATCATCGGCAGGCTCAGCCACTGGCCCTGGCTCCAGTTCAGCGCGCGCAGGCCAAGGAAATCGTCGGGCTCGCGGAAGTACTCTGCCACGAAGCGCAGCACGCCATAGCCCATCATGAAGACGCCGGAGATCTGCCCGGTCGCGCGCGGCTTGCGGGCGTACAGCCATAGCACGATGAAGAGCAGCAGGCCCTCGCCCGCCGCCTGGTAGAGCTGCGACGGATGGCGCGCGATGCCGCCATCGTTGGCCTGCGGGAAGACCATGGCCCAGGGCAGATCGGCCGGCGCCGGCCGGCCCCACAGCTCGCCGTTGATGAAGTTGCCCAGGCGCACGGCCATGATGCCCAACGGCACGCAAGGCGCGATCAGGTCCGACACCTCGAAGAAGCTGCGCCCGCGCTTGCGGCCGAACAGCCACAGGCCCAGCAGCACGCCGAGCAGGCCGCCGTGGAAGGACATGCCGCCCTTCCAGACCTCCAGGATCTCCGGCAGGTGCTGGAGGTAGTAGTCGGGCTTGTAGAAGAAGCAGTAGCCCAGCCGCCCGCCCAGCACGACGCCGAGCACGCCGTAAAAGAGCACGTCGTCGACATCCTGCCTCGTCCAGCCCACGGCCGCATGCTGGGGCATGCGCACGCGGCGGCCGGCCAGCCACAGGAACAGGCCGAAGGCGATCAGATAGGTGATGCCGTACCAATGCACGGCCAGCGGGCCGATCTTGACGGCGATGGGATCGAACTGTGGATGAACCAGCATGGCTCAGGGGAGTAGCGGAAGCGGGCGCATCATAGCCAGCGCCCCTGCCGTCCTCCCCGCGCCGGCTCAGGCCAGGCTGGCCAGCAGCTTCTTCGCATCCTCGAGGTTGCGCGGGTTGGCACGCTTGTTCTGCATGAAGCGCTCCAGCGCGGCCTTGGCGCCGGCCTTGTCGCCCTTGGCGATCAGGGCCTGGCCCAGGCGCTGGTCCAGCGGGTAGCGGTCGGCCCCCTCCAGCGCGCGGCAACGCTCCAGCAGCCGCAGCGCCTCGTCAGGCTGCTGGGTTTCAATCGCGACGCGGGCCAGGCCGTAGGGGCCCGCGGCATGCTGTGGGCTGTCGCGCTGCACCGTCTCGAAGACCGTCCTGGCCTTGGCGAAGGACTTCTGCTCCATCAACTCCGCGCCCAGGCGCATCCAGCCGTTGCGCAGTTCGCGCTGCAGCGCACGGTCCTCGCCGGCCTTGACGCCGGCCAGTTCGCGTTCGGCACCGCTCCAGTCCTTGTCCTGGGCCGCGACGAGAAAGCGCACCAGCTTGGCCTGCTCGGGCTGGCGGGCCTGGGCCTCGGCGGCCAGTTCCCTGGCCTTGGCCACGCTGCCGCCGGCAAAGCCCGGCGCGATCAGGTAGAACTGGGCCAGCGCGCTGCGCGCCTCGAAAAGCAGCGGATCCTGCTCCACGGCCTTGACGAAATTCTCCTTGGTCCGGCTGGCCAGGCCGGGCATCTTGAAGACGCTGGCCGTGATCGCCTGCTGGCCGTAGACGCGACCCAGCGCATAGCTGCAGATGGCCTGCGGGCGCTTGTCGGCGCAGGCCTGCAGCGCGGGCAGGCTGGCCTCCAGGCGCGCGGCGTCGTTGTCGTCGATGGCGACCAGGGCCAGCGCGACGGCGGCCTGATCATCGTCCGGCTGCGCCTTGGCGCGGGCCTGGGCGGCCCGGCCCAGTTCGGCGGTCTTGCCGGCATCCAGCCAGGCCTGCCATTGCGGGTCTTTGAGCAGATCGGCCTGGGCGGCGCCGGCACACAGGGCCAGCGTGAGGGGGAGCAAACGCAGATGCATGTGAGAGGTCTCCTGAAGGGCGTGCATTGAACGCGCCGGGCCCGGCCGCCGATGCCTGGGTTTTCCCGGCGTGACTTCAGGCATGGCGCGCCGCACCCGGCGCCCGCATCACGCGCTCACGTCAGCGCTTCTTCTTCGCGCCGGGCTTGATCTGGCCCAGGGCCTCCATCTGCTGCTCGCGACGCGCGGCCTTGCGCTCGTCCAGCGCCTGCATGGCCTTGCGCTGGGTGCGGCCCGACGCATCGGCCCAGGTCCACCATAGCGCGGCCAGCGCAAAGGGCGACAGCACGATGACCCAGGCCCAGAAGTCGTCCTTGTGGAACTGCACCCAGCCGCCCAGGCGCAGCACGACCAAGAGCACGCCGATCAATACGAAACCCATGCGGGCTCTCCTTCAGGTATTTCAGGTATCTTTGCGACCACTGTAGTCCACCGCCCCGAAAGGTAAGCATGAAGCATGTCCTGATCCTCAGCCTCGCACTGATCGCCCCCACCGCCTTCGCCAACCAGGAGTTGGCGCAGAAGAAGAACTGCATGGCCTGCCATGCGCTGGACAAGAAGCTCGTCGGCCCCGCCTACAAGGATGTGGCCGCCAAGTACGCCAAGGACAAGGACGCCTACAAGAAGCTGGCGGAGAAGATCCAGAAGGGCGGCTCCGGTACCTGGGGCCCGGTGCCGATGCCCGCCAATCCGCAGGTCAGCCCGGCCGAGGCCGAGACGCTGGCCAAGTGGGTCCTGACGGTCAAGTAAGCCCGTCTCCACATGACTCGGACAGGCCCTGCGGGGCCTGTCGCCGTTTCGGCGCCGCGCCAGGCGCCTCCAGTTGCAGACACGACATGAACACGCTCCTGATGCGCCGGCTCCCGGCAATCTGCCTGCTCGCGCTCGCCCTGGGCCCGGCGTCGGCGGCCCCCACCGATTTCCGCGTCCTGACCAACGAGCTGACCGAGGCCGGCGAACTCGGCATCGAGATGCAGGCCAGCTGGGCGCGCCCCGCCGGCGTTCGCGCCGCGACGGCGCTCCAGGGCCTGGCCGAGCTGTCCTTCGGGCTCACGCGGCGCTGGGAGCTGAGTCTGCAACTACCGGTATCGCGTGTGAGCGGAAGCTGGCATGGTCATGGCGCCAACCTGGAGCTGACCTTCGTGGCCGACCATGACGAGGACAGCGGTTTCTATTGGGGAGGCCGGGTCGAACTGGGGCGCAACCGCCCGCGCGGCGACGAGGCCTTCTGGGCTACCGAACTGCGCCCCATCCTCGGCTGGCGCGGCGGCCTCTGGCATCTGACGTTCAACCCCGGATTCACTGCCGCCCTCACCGGAAACGATCGGGCGGTGGAATTCGAACCCTCGGCCAAGCTGTCGTATCGGCTGCGGCCCGGCCTGAACCTGGGCATGGAGTATTTCGCTGAGGCCGGTGAAGCCTCGCACCTGCGGCCCGGCCGCGACAGGAACCAGTTGGCACTGCTCGTTATGGACACCCGGGTCGGCCCCCTGGAGGCAAGCTTTGGCATAGGCGCTGGGCTGACCTCGGCCAGCGACCGCCGTGTCGGCAAGGTCCTGCTCTCGCTGCCCATCGACTGAGCTGCCGAACCTACATCTCGCCACGTTCACCCGCGCCAAGGCCGCTACGCTGACCTCTTCATCGATCCAAGGAGGGAGCCGCCGTGCGGGTGGACAGGACCAAACTGATCTCGGGCATGCACGCATGGCTTGCCCTGGTGCTGCTGACGGCGGGCTGCGCGTCGCAGGTGCCGGCTCCCACCTCTCCCGCCGCGGTCGCTCAGGCCGACAGGCAGCGCCGCAGCGACTTCGACCGCTCGCTGGACCGCTGGCAGGGCGCGCCGTTGAGCGAGCTGCTGAGCAAGCTCGGCAAGCCCGGCGCCGTGACGCCAGGCCCCGACGGCAAGACCCTCTATGCGTTCACCCGTGCGATGCCCACCGACCCCGGCACGGGGCGATCCAGGTTCTCATGCACGGTGCGCTTCGTCGTCGACGCCCAGAGCCAGCGCGTGCAAGGGCACCGGATCGACGGCTGCTGACGCAAGAGCCCGGGCAGGACGCGAGCCCTGCCCTGCGCCCCGCTCAGTAGGCCTGGCCCAGCTGTTCGAGGATCGCCGGATTCTCCAGTGTCGACGTGTCCTGCGTGACCGATTCGCCCTTGGCCACCGAACGCAGCAGCCGCCGCATGATCTTGCCGGAGCGGGTCTTGGGCAGGTTGTCGCCGAAGCGGATGTCCTTGGGCTTGGCGATGGGACCGATCTCCTTGGCCACGTGGTCGCGCAGTTGCTTGGCGATGGCCTTGGCCTCGTCGCCGCTGGGGCGCGGGCGCTTCAGCACCACGAAGGCACAGATGGCCTCGCCGGTCGTGTCGTCCGGACGCCCCACCACCGCGGCCTCGGCCACCAGGTCGGTGCAGCCGACCAGGGCCGACTCGATCTCCATCGTGCCCATGCGGTGGCCGGACACGTTGAGCACGTCGTCGATGCGGCCCGTGATCGTGAAGTAGCCGGTCTCCGCGTCGCGGATCGCGCCGTCACCGGCCAGGTAGTAGCCCTTGAGCTCGGCCGGGTAGTAGCTCTTCCTGAAGCGCTCGGGGTCGCCGTAGATGGTGCGGATCATCGACGGCCAGGGCTTCTTGACGACCAGGATGCCGCCCTGGCCGTTGGGCACGTCGTTGCCCATCTCGTCGACGATGGCCGCCGTGATACCCGGGAAGGGCAGCGTGCAGGAGCCCGGCACCAGAGTCGTCACGCCGGGAAGCGGCGTGATCATGTGGCCGCCGGTCTCGGTCTGCCAGAAGGTGTCGACGATGGGGCAGCGGCGGCCGCCCACATGTTCGTGGTACCACTCCCAGGCCGCGGGGTTGATGGGCTCGCCCACCGAACCCAGCAGGCGCAGGGACGAGAGGTCGTAGTTCCTGGGGTGCACGGCGGCATTGGTCTCGGCCGCCTTGATCAGCGAGCGAATGGCCGTGGGCGCCGTGTAGAAGATCGTGACCTTGTGCTTCTGGATCATCTGCCAGAAGCGGCCGGCGTCTGGATAGGTCGGCACGCCCTCGAAGACGATCTCGGTACCACCCAGCGCCAGCGGGCCATAGGTGATGTAGCTGTGGCCCGTGACCCAGCCGATGTCGGCCGTGCACCAGAAGACGTCGCTGTCCTTCAGGTCGAAGGTCCACTTGGTGGTCAGCGCCGCATGCAGCAGATAGCCGCCGCTGCTGTGCTGCACCCCCTTGGGCTTGCCGGTGGAGCCGGAGGTGTAGAGCAGGAACAGCGGATGCTCGGCCTCCACCCACTCGGGCGGGCAATGGGTGGACTCGGCCGCCATCAGGTCGTGCAGCCACAGGTCGCGGCCCTCCACCCAACCGATCTTGCCGCCGGTGCGCTTGTAGACGACGACGTCGCGCAGCGTCGGGCAGGAACCGCCCTCCAGCGCCTCGTCGACGATGGCCTTCAGCGGCAAGGCCTTGCCACCGCGCAACTGCTCGTCGGCGCAGATCAGCGCCACGGCGCCGGCGTCCTGCACGCGGTCGCGCAGGCTCTGGGCCGAGAAGCCGCCGAACACGACCGAATGCGTGGCGCCGATGCGGGCACAGGCCTGCATGGCCACGACGCCCTCGACCGACATGGGCATGTAGATGACGACGCGGTCGCCCTTCTGGATGCCGCGCGCCTTCAGCGCATTGGCCAGCTGGCTGACCTGGTCCAGCAGCCCTGCATAGCTCACGTTCGTGACCGTGCCGTCGTCGGCCTCGAAGATCAGCGCCGTCTTCTCTCCCTTGCCCGCCTCGACATGGCGGTCCAGGCAGTTGTAGGAGACGTTGAGCCTGCCGTCCTCGAACCACTTGAAGAAGGGCGCGTCGCTGTCATCGAGCGTCTTCGTGAACGGCGTCTGCCAGCTCAGCAGCTCGCGGGCCAGGCGGGCCCAGTAGCCGGCGTAATCCTTCTCGGCCTCCGCCACCAGCGCAGCGTAGCCGGCCTCGCCCTTCACATGGGCGTTGGCCACCCACTCGGGGCTGGGCGGATAGGTGTTCAGCGTGCTCATGACTGTGTCTCCTCGATTGGCTTGGCGCGGACTGTGCTTCGGGCGACTGACGATGCCCTGACGAGCCGTCATCCGTGCCTCCTAGAATTCCGCGCCATTCTGCTGCACGTCCGCCCCCGCCCATGCCCAATGATCCCCGCCTGCGCCCCCTGCCCCGCCTGATCTTTGCCAGCCGCTGGCTGCAGTTGCCGCTCTACCTGGGGCTGATCCTGGGCCAGGCCATCTACGTGTTCCAGTTCTGGACCGAGCTTCTGCATCTGATCGAGGCAGCGTTCGGCGACGCGCATGCACTGGAACTGCTGGTCAAGAGCATCGGCTACCGCGCCGAGGCCGTGCCCGACAAGCTCAACGAGACCATCCTGATGCTGGTTGTGCTGGGCCTGATCGACGTGGTCATGATCTCCAACCTGCTGATCATGGTCATCGTAGGCGGCTACGAGACTTTCGTGTCACGCATGGACCTGGAGGGCCACCGCGACCAGCCCGAGTGGCTGAGCCACGTGAACGCGTCGGTGCTCAAGGTCAAGCTGGGCACGGCCATCATCGGCATCAGCTCCATCCACCTGCTGAAGACCTTCATCAACGCGGCCAACTACGACGAGAAGACGCTGATGTGGCAGACCATCATCCACATCGCCTTCCTTCTGTCGGCCATGGCCATCGCCTACACGGACAAGCTGCTGGCCGACGCGCACGACCACTGAAGCCCGGGCGCCCGGTCTAGCGCCCCACCATCTGCGCCGGCACCACCCAGGCGTCGAACTGCTCGGCCGTCACGTGGCCCAGCGCCAGCGCGGCCTCGCGCAGGCTGGTGCCTTCCTTGTGCGCCTTCTTCGCGATCTGCGCGGCCTTGTCGTAGCCGATGTGGGTGTTGAGCGCGGTGACCAGCATCAGCGAGCGGTCCACCAGCTCCTCGATGCGGCCTTTGTTGGGCTCGATGCCGACGGCGCAATGCTTGTCGAAGCTGGCAATGCCGTCCGCCAGCAGCCGCACGCTCTGCAGGAAGTTGTGGATGACCATGGGGCGGAACACGTTCAGCTCGAAGTTGCCGGACGCGCCGCCGATGTTGATGGCCACGTCGTTGCCCATCACCTGGGCGGCCAGCATGGTCACCGCCTCGCTCTGCGTCGGGTTGACCTTGCCGGGCATGATGGACGAGCCCGGCTCGTTCTCCGGGATGCTGAGTTCGCCAATGCCGCTGCGCGGGCCGCTGGCCAGCCAGCGCACGTCGTTTGCGATCTTGGTCATGCTCGCGGCCAGCGTCTTCAGCGCGCCATGGGCATGGACCAGTGCGTCGCAGGAGGCCATGGCCTCGAACTTGTTGGGCGCCGTCACGAAGGAATGGCCGGTCAGCCGCGCCAGCTCCGCCGCGACAGCCTGCGCATAGCCCTTGGGCGCGTTCAGCCCCGTGCCAACGGCCGTGCCGCCCAGGGCCAGCTCACACAAATGCGGCAGCGCCGCCAGCACATGGCGCTCGCCCTGCGCCAGTTGCGCGACCCAGCCCGAGATCTCCTGGCCCAGCGTCAGCGGCGTCGCGTCCTGCAGATGGGTGCGGCCGATCTTGACGATGCCGTCAAATGCCTCGGCCTTGGCCTGCAGCGTCCCTCGCAGCGCACGCAGCGACGGCAGCAGGCGCTCCTGCAGCGCCTGCACGGCCGCCACATGCATGGCGGTCGGGAAGACGTCGTTGCTGCTCTGGCTGCGGTTCACGTCGTCGTTGGGATGCACCAGCCGCCCCTCGCCGCGCTCGCCGCCCAGCAGCTCACTGGCGCGGTTGGCCAGCACCTCGTTGACGTTCATGTTGGTCTGCGTGCCCGAGCCGGTCTGCCAGACGACGAGCGGGAACTCGTCCGCATGCCGGCCGGCGATGACCTCGTCGGCCGCCGCCACGATGGCATCGGTCTTCCTCGCGTCCTGGAGCCCCAGCGCATGGTTGACGACGGCCGACGCGCGCTTGACGCGGGCCAGCGCCCGGATCAGCTCGGGCGACTGGCGCTCGCCGGAGATGTCGAAGTTCTGCAGCGAGCGCTGCGTCTGCGCCCCCCACAGCTTGTCGGCCGGCACCTCAATGGGGCCGAAGGTGTCACGCTCGATGCGGGTACTCATGATGCGGATGTCCTAGTCTGAAGCCGCTGCCAGCATAGTGACGCCAGAGAACCTTTCTGTGCCATGGGGGGCACCCACTGCCATCCCACGGCCGCTACCGGTGCGAACCCGGCCGCGGCGCCGACATGGCGCGTCGGCATTCTTTACAGCTCTCCGGCGCGGCGCCTGGGCCGGAAGCCCAAACGCTTGATTCGCAACAGTTTTTCTGTGCACCGAGAGGCGGCACGGACCTTGCGCCTGCCTCCGTGGCCTTCCGGGCGTGCAGCGTCCGGCCAACAGACAGGGAGGTTGCATGGCTCAGCTCCGCCGTGCAGTTCACGCACTTTGCATCGCCGCAGGCGCGCTTCTTGGCGGCACGGCCCGTGCCAACCTCGTCGTCAACGGCCGCTTCGAGAGCGACAACCTGAGCGGCTGGACCGCGGTCGGCAACACCCTCTGCAACGGCGTGTCTGCCCAGGCCCGTCGACGATCGTGCAAAGCGGCGGCTGCGCCGGCTACTTCGGCCCCATACGCAGCACGAGCGGCATCTCGCTGACCTTGTCCTCCTCCGCGGGCAGCCTCCACCACATCAGCTTCTGGTTGTTCTTCGACGGCGGCAGGCCTTCGTCGGCGGATTTCAACTGGGATGGAGGTGCTGCCGAGCTCAGCCTCGTGGACATGGCCGCCAGCAACGCCTACGTCCGCTACGACTTCCAGCTGATGGCCTCCTCCGCTGCGACGTCGATCAGCTTCACGTTCCGCGACGACGTCGGTTTCGCGTTCCTCGACAGCGTGGTCGTCGAAGCAGCCTTGGCCCCCGGCGGCCCGCCGGAGCCTGACTCCTCTCTGCTGGCAGCGCTGACACTGGGTGGCGCCTGCATCTCCGCGCGCCGGCGCAGACGCAGCCACTAACTTCAAAACAGCACTGACAGAATAGGCCGGGTTTGGCGCCTGCGGGATAATCCTGGCCGCCCGAAGCTATACCCGCATGCCATGACCACGATCCGCCAGGTCGACCTCGTCGACAGCATCGCTGCCGCTCTGCAGTACATCTCGTACTACCACCCGGCCGACTACATCGCCCACCTCGCCCGCGCCTATGAGACCGAGGCCTCCCCGGCGGCCAAGGACGCGATCGCGCAGATCCTCACCAACAGCCGCATGTGCGCCGAAGGCCGCCGCCCGATCTGCCAGGACACCGGCATCGTCAACGTCTTCCTGAAGATCGGCATGGACGTCCGCTGGGAAGGCTTCAGCGGCAGCATCGAGGACGCCATCAACGAAGGCGTGCGCCAGGGCTACCTCAACCCCGACAACAAGCTGCGCGCCAGCGTGCTGGACGACCCCATCTTCGCCCGCAAGAACACCAAGGACAACACGCCCGCCGTCGTGCAGATGGAGGTGGTGCCCGGCAACACGGTGGACGTCATCGTCGCGGCCAAGGGCGGCGGCTCGGAGAACAAGAGCAAGGTCTACATGCTCAACCCCAGCGACGACATCGTCGACTGGGTGCTCAAGACCGTGCCGACCATGGGCGCCGGCTGGTGCCCGCCCGGCATGCTGGGCATAGGCGTGGGCGGCACGGCCGAGAAGGCCGCGCTGCTGGCCAAGCAGGCGCTGATGGAAGACATCGACATGTACGAGCTGCTGCAGCGCGGCCCGCAGAACAAGCTGGAGGAACTGCGCATCGAGCTGTACGAGAAGGTCAACGCGCTGGGCATAGGCGCGCAGGGTCTGGGCGGCCTGACCACCGTGCTGGACGTGAAGATCAAGACCTTCCCGACGCACGCCGCCAGCAAGCCCATCGCGATGATCCCGAACTGCGCGGCCACGCGCCACGCGCACTTCGTGCTGGACGGCTCGGGCCCCAGCTACATCGAGCCGCCCAGTCTGGACCTGTGGCCCGACGTGAACTGGGCGCCCGACTACAACAAGAGCCGCCGCGTCGATCTGAACGCGCTGACGCCGGCCGAGGTCGCCAGCTGGAAGCCCGGCGACACGCTGCTGCTGAACGGCAAGATGCTGACGGGCCGCGACGCCGCCCACAAGCGCATCCAGGACATGCTGGCGAAGGGCGAGCCGCTGCCGGTGGACTTCACCAACCGCGTCATCTACTACGTCGGCCCCGTGGACCCGGTGCGCGACGAGGTCGTCGGCCCGGCCGGCCCCACCACCGCCACGCGCATGGACAAGTTCACCGACATGATGCTGGCCAAGACCGGCCTCATCGCGATGGTCGGCAAGGCCGAGCGCGGCCCGGTCGCCATCGAGTCGATCAAGAACCACAAGAGCGCCTACCTGATGGCCGTGGGCGGCGCGGCCTACCTGGTCAGCAAGGCCATCAAGGGCGCCAAGGTGGTCGGCTTCGCGGACCTGGGCATGGAAGCCATCTACGAGTTCGACGTCGTCGACATGCCGGTCACGGTAGCCGTGGACGCCAGCGGCACCAGCGCCCACATCACGGGCCCGGCGGACTGGAAGCAGCGCATTGCCTCGGGCAAGCCCGTCGGCATCCCGGTCGCTACGGCCTGAGGACACCGCACAATCGGGTGGTCATCACGACCACCCGACATGATCCAAGTCCGCCCGATCCAGCCCACCGACCGCGCAGCCTGGCAGCCGCTCTGGGACGGCTACAACGCTTTCTACGGTCGCGAGGGCGAGACTGCGCTCCCTGCCCGGATTACCGAGTCGACCTGGGCGCGCTTCTTCGACGCCGGCGAACCGGTGCATGCCCTCGTCGCGGTCGATGAGCATGGCACTCTGCTCGGTCTCGTCCACTACCTCTACCACCGCAGCACCACGCGCATCGAGCCGACCTGCTATCTGCAGGATCTGTTCACCGCCCCGCCGGCACGCGGTCGCGGCGCGGGCCGGGCCTTGATCGAAGCGGTCTACGCAGCAGCGCGCGAGGCGGGCGTGAAACGCGTCTACTGGCAGACCCAGACCACCAACGCCGCGGGCCGCGCGCTGTACGACCAGGTCGCGCAGCACCTGGGCTTCATCGTCTACGCACACGACGTCGCCTGACGCCGCGGCCGTCGGCACCGCAGCGGTAAGCTGGCGGCCCCTGGAGGATCCGTGCGCCCGCTCCCAGCCCTCGCCTTGCTGCTCTCGCTGTCTGCCCTGCCAGCCCTGACACAGGCCCAGACACCATCCGCCGCCTGCTCGCTCGCCCCGGTCGGCGGCGAGATGCGCGAGCTGACCTCGGGCGGCCTGGCGCGCAGCTACCGCCTGTTCGTGCCCCCCACCACCGAGGCGACACCGCTGCCGCTTGTGCTGGACATGCACGGCACGGGCGGCAACGCCACGGGACGCGCCGCGAAGAGCGGCTTCGAGGCACTGGCGGTGCGCGAGGGCTTCGCCGTCGCCACGCTGCAGGGCGAGGACTCGCGCTGGAACGTGCCGGTGGTGAGCGGCCGCCCGGACGATGTACGGTACGTGGCCGACGCCATCGCCCACGTCGCCGCGCGCGTCTGCATAGACCCGGCCCGGGTGTACGCCACGGGCTTTTCCGGCGGCGGGCGCATGGCCTCGCTGCTGGGCTGCCGGCTGAACGACCGCATCGCGGCGATCGCGCCGGTCGGCGGGCTGCGCTGGAGCGGCCCCTGCCCGGGCCGCGCCCTGCCCGTGCTCGCCATCCACGGCCTGGCCGACCCCACCAACCCCTACGAGGGCCATGCCGACCGCGGCGGCGAATGGGTGGAGAGCGTGCCGGAGGCCCTGGCCGGCTGGGCCTCGCACAACCGCTGCCAGCCCAAGCTGGTGCAGCAGGAACGTCCCGGTCCGCTGCAGACCCTGGGCTATGCAGGCTGCAGCGGCGGCGCCGACGTGCGGCTGCTGCGCATCGACAGCATGGGCCACCTCTGGCCGCACGCCGAGGTCGACGCGCCGAACACGATCTGGCAGTTCTTCAAGGCTCATCCACGCCCGTAGGCCCATCACCCGAGGACACCCCCATGACCCACATCCGCGCCTACGCCGCCCACTCCGCCGGCGGCCCGCTCGAACGCTTCGACTTCGACCCCGGCCCGCTGGGCGAGGAGGACGTCGAGATCAGCGTCGAGCATTGCGGCATCTGCCACTCCGACCTCGCCATGATCGACAGCGAGTGGTTCCCGGCGAGCTACCCCGTCGTGCCGGGCCATGAGGTGGTCGGCCGCATCACCGCGCTGGGGCCGCGCGCGAAGGGCCGTCAGCTCGGCCAGCGCGTCGGCGTGGGCTGGCACGCCGGCAGCTGCACGCATTGCAACTTCTGCCTGGGCGGCGAGCAGCACCTGTGCGGCAAGCGCCAGCCGACGCTGATCGGCCGCCACGGCGGCTTCGCCGACCGGCTGCGCGCGCACTGGAGCTGGGCCATCCCGCTGCCCGACGCATTGGACCCGGCCGCCGCCGGCCCGCTGATGTGCGGCGGCGGCACGGTCTTCCTGCCCTTCATGCTGCATGCCGTCAAGCCGACCGACCGCGTGGGCGTCGTCGGCATCGGCGGCCTGGGCCACCTGGCCGTCAAGTTCGCGCGCGCCTGGGGTTGCGAGGTGACGGCCTTCACATCGTCGCCGTCCAAGCGCGACGAAGCGCTGGCCCTGGGCGCGCACAAGACCGTCTCCAGCGTCGACAAGGCCGAGCTGAAGGCCGCGGCCGGCAGCCTGGACTTCCTGCTCATCACGGTGGGTGCCGCGCTGAACTGGGATGCGCTGCTGGCCACGCTGGCGCCCAAGGGACGCATGCACCTGGTGGGCGTCGTCACCGACGCGCTGAGCCTGAAGAGCGGCGGCCTGCTCTCGTGGCAGAAGAGCCTGTCGGCCTCGCCCACGCCGCCCCCCTCGGTGCTGGCGACGATGCTGGACTTCTCGGCCCGCCACCAGATCCTGCCGCAGGTGGAGCGCTTCCCCATGAGCCGCGTCAACGACGCACTGGAGCGCCTGCGCAGCGGCAAGGCGCGCTACCGCGTGGTGCTGGACGCGGACTTCTGATCAGCGCACGCGGAACACGCCCACCAGCCCCTCCAGCCGCGAGGCCTGCTCGTTGAGGCTCATGGCCGCGGCCGTGCTTTCCTCGACGAGGGCGGCGTTCTGCTGCGTCACCTCGTCCAGCCGGCCCATGGCCTCGCTGACCTGACCCAGGCCGCCGCTCTGCTCGCGGGTGGCCGTGGAGATCTCGCCGATCAGGCTGCTGACACGCTGCACCTGGCGCACCAGGTCGGCCATGGTCTGGCCGGCCTGCTCGACCTGCTGGCTGCCACCCGAGATCTTCTCGATGTTCTCGGCGATCAGCTGCTTGATCTCGCGCGCCGCTTCGGCGCTGCGTTGGGCCAGCGAACGCACTTCGCTGGCGACGACGGCGAAGCCCCGTCCCTGCTCGCCCGCGCGGGCCGCCTCGACGGCCGCGTTCAGCGCCAGGATGTTGGTCTGGAAGGCGATGCCGTCGATGACGGACGTGATGTCGGCGATCTTGCGGCCCTGGCCGCTGATGGCGTCCATGGTCTGGACGACCTGGCCCACCACCGCGCCGCCGTCCGCGGCGAGATCACTGGCCTCCCGGGCCAGCTTGCTGGCCTCGGCGGCCGAGTCGGCATTCAGGCGCACGGTCGAGGCCAGTTGCTCCATCGACGCGGCAGTCTCCTGCAGGCTGCCGGCCTGCTGCTCGGTGCGGTTGGACAGGTCCTGGTTGCCGGCCGCGATCTCGCCGGTCGCGCCCGTGATGGCCTGGGCGCTCTGGCTCACGTCCGCCACCAGCGCGCGCAGCGCCTGCTGCGTGCGGGCCAGCGCCGACATCATGCTGTGCTGGTCGCCCGGCGCCACCGGCGCCTCGGTCAGCAGGTCGCCCTCGGCCACGCGCTCCAGCATCTGGCGCGCAACGGCCGGGTCGCCGCCAAGCTCGCGGCGCAGTACTGCGCGCAGCTGCTGCAGCAGGACGGCGCAGACGGCCAGGCAGGCCACGACGATGATGAGCACCCACCAGCGCGCCTTCGCCATCGCGGCACCGGCCTCGGCGCGCGCCCTCTCCTTTTCGGCGATGCTGGTCTTCTTCAGCTCCAGCAGCACGCCACGCAGCTCGCGCCAGGCCGGCGTCTCCTGCTTGTTCAGCATCTCGATCGCGGCGGCACCATCCTGCGCCGCCAGCTTCGCGACGTCCGACTGCACCTGGGCCAGCCTGGCGCGCATGCCGGCCATCGCCTCGAGCTGCTGCTTCTCGGCCGGATTGGCGGCCGACGCGGCGGCCAGTGCGGCCTTGTCGTAGTCCCGGCCGGCGTTCTCCAGGTTCTCGTAGGCCTTCTTGTTGCTGGGGTCCAGCGCGACGTTGCGCAGTGCCTGCCCCATCTGCAGTCCTTGGGCGTACATCTCCACCACCTGGCCGGCCAGCGCATCCTGCCGGCTGAAGTAGTCGTTCAGCCGCGCCTCCATGCTCGACGTGCCCAGCAGCACGAACACCCCCAGCAAGGCCACCAGCCCCGCCGGCACCAGTTGCGCCAGCATCACCCGCCGCATGAAGCCCATGGATCCCCCCTTTTGATTGGTCAAACCTAACCATCCTAGGACGGGGTCGGCTCTACCCTCGGGAGCGAAAACTGGCGGCGCGGGAATATTTTGCACGCCGGCCAAATCAACGCGGCTGCAGCACCTCGACGGGTGGGCGGGCCACCTGGTGCATGACCCGCTGCGGGTAGGGAATGTCCACGCCGAGACCCTTGAGCGTGCGCAGGACCGCCAGGTTCGCCGCCGAGCGCACGCCGCCGGCGCCGTTCTCGGGGTCCGTGATCCAGAAATAGACCGTCAGCTCCAGGCCGTCGGCCTGGAACTGGCTAAGCTGCACCGAAGGGCCGGGCTCTCGCAGCACGCGCGGCACCTCGGCGACGGCCGCCGCCAGCGCCTGCATGACGGCCTCGACCTCGCAGTCGTAGCTGACCTGCACCACGGTCGACAGCAGCACGCGCGGGTCGGCCAGCGACGAGTTCTCCACGCGCTGCGTGATCAGCATCTCGTTGGGCACGATGGCTTCCTTGCCGCCCAGGGAGCGGATCACCGTGTAGCGCGTCTTGATGTCGGTGACGCGGCCCTCGAAGCCGTCCACCTTGACCATGTCGCCGATGCGCAGGGAGCGCTCGGCCAGGATGACGAAGCCGCTGACGTAGTTGGCCGCCAGCTTCTGCAGGCCGAAACCCAGGCCCACGCCCAGGGCGCCGCCCAGCACGCCCAGCGCCGTCAGGTCGATGCCGGCGGCCGACAGCGCGAACAGCAGGCCGATGAAGAGCAGCAGCGCACGCACCGCATTGGCGGCGATCTTGCGCATCGACATGTCCAGCGATTCGCGCCGCAGCAGCCGGGCCTCGATGGTGGACGACAGCCACAGCGCCAGCACCAGCACGACGGCGGCCGTGAGCCCGCCCTCGACGAGATTGCGCAGCGTCAGCTTGACGTTGCCGACCTTCCAGCCGATGTCGTCCATGCCATCCAGCACCAGCGGCAGCAGCCCGGTCGCCCACAGCACGGCGCCTATCCAGATGAGCCACGAGCCCACGCGCTCCACGCTCTTGATGAGGGCCGAGTCCGGCCACGCCGCGGCCAGCACCCGGGCCACGAAGCGGATGACGGCCAGCGACACCAGCAGCGGCAGCACCAGCTTGAACAGCGCCGGTGCGATGCCCAGCACCGGCAGCAGCCGGCGGGCCAGCAGCGCCAGGCCCAGGGCCAGCAGCGGGAACAGCGCGCCGTCGATGACGCGCCGGCCGAACAGTACGCCGAAGCGGCGCCGCTGGGTGGCGCGCGACAACGCCCACGTCACGCCGCCGGCCAGCAGCAGGCAGCCCAGCAGCACGGCCCATTCGCCCAGCGCGGAGACGCTGAAGATGCGGTTCAGGAGCGCCTGGAGTTCTTTCAGATCAAAGGGTTCTTGCATGATTCTTCAAAGGTCTGCCAGGGCGCGCAGGTGCACGCCCACGCTGCGTGACAGCGCGTGCAGGTCGTAGCCGCCCTCCAGCACGGAGACGATGCGGCCCTGGGCATGGCGGTCGGCGATGGCCTTCACCCTCAGCGTGATCCATTCGTAGTCCGCCTCGACCAGGCCCAGCTGGCCCAGCTCGTCGTCGCGATGGGCGTCGAAGCCGGCGGAGATGAAGATCATCTGCGGCTTGAAGCGCTCCAGCGCCGGCAGCCACATCGCCTCGATGATCTCGCGTACCTCGGCGCCGCGCGTGTAGGCCGGCAGCGGCACGTTGACCATGTTGCTGCCCTTGGGCACGGCGCCGCTGTAGGGGTAGAGCGGGTGCTGGAACAGGCTGACCATCAGCACGCGGTCGTCGCCCGCGATGATGTCCTCGGTGCCGTTGCCGTGGTGGACGTCGAAGTCCACGATGGCCACGCGCTTGAGGCCACGCCGGTCCAACGCATGGCGCGCCGCGATCGCCACGTTGTTGAAGAAGCAAAAGCCCATCGCCTGGTCGCGCGTTGCATGGTGGCCGGGCGGGCGCACGGCGCAGAAGGCGTTGTCGGCACCGCCGTCGATGACGAGGTCGGTCGCCCGCACCGCGGCGCCCGCCGCATGCAGCGCGGCGGACCAGGTGTGGGCATTGGCCGAGGTGTCGGGGTCCAGGGCGCAGCGCCCGCCCGTCTCGGCACAGCCGCGCAGCAGCGCGCCGATCTCGGCGACATAGCCGTGCGTGTGGGCCAGCTCCACGTCCTGCAGGTCCACGGGCCCGGCGTCGACATAGGTCAGCGCCTGGCTCAGGCCCGAGCCGATCAGCCAGTCGTCGATGGCGGCCAGCCGCTCGGGGCATTCGGGATGGCCCTCGCCCATCTCGTGGCGGCGGCATTCGGGAGGGTTGAAATAGGCGGTGGGCATGTCTCTTGATATGGTCAGCCCCATGACGCAATCACGAACGCTGGCGGGGCAGCTGCAGGCCCTGCAAAACCAGATTAGCACGGTCATCAAGGGCAAACCCGCGCAGATCGCCGACGCCCTGGCCTGCCTCGTGGCCGGCGGCCACCTGCTCATCGAAGACCTGCCCGGCGTCGGCAAGACCACGCTGGCCCATGCGCTGGCCATCTCGCTGGGCCTGAAATTCTCGCGCCTGCAGTTCACGGCCGACCTGCTGCCCAGCGACCTGCTGGGCGTCTCCGTCTACGAGCGCGAGCGCCAGGGTTTCGCCTTCCACCCCGGCCCGGTGTTCGCCCAGGTGCTGCTGGCCGACGAGATCAACCGCGCCGGCCCCAAGACGCAGAGCGCGCTGCTGGAGGCGATGGAGGAGCATCAGGTCAGCATCGAGGGCGTCAGCCACCCGCTGCCGCAGCCCTTCTTCGTCATCGCGACGCAGAACCCCAGCGAGCAGTTGGGCACCTTCCCGCTGCCCGAATCGCAGCTGGACCGCTTCCTGATGTGCATCTCGCTGGGCTACCCCGACGCTGCCGCCGAGCGCGAGTTGCTGATGGGCCAGGACAGCCGCGAGCAGTTGCGCGCGCTGCGGCCCGTCATGACGCCGGCCGAGCTCACCCAGGCGCAGGCCGCCGCCCGTGCGATTCACGCCGCGCCGCCGCTGCTGGACTACTTGCAGGCGCTGATTGCCGCGACGCGTTCCGGCCAGTGGTTCGTCGAGGGCCTGTCGCCGCGCGCTGGCCTGGCCGTGCTGCGCGCAGCACGGGCCCGCGCGCTCCTGCAGGGGCGCGACTATGTGTCGCCCGACGACGTGCAGGCCATCCTGCCGCAGACCATCGCCCACCGCCTGCTGCCGCGCGCCGGCGCCGGTCGCGGCGCGCGCGAGCAGGTGCGGGCCATGATCGAGGCGCTGCCGCTGCCGTGATCGCCGCCACCCGCGCCCGTTGGCAGCGCTGGTGGCAGGCGCGCCAGCCGCCGGCCGACACCCACCAGACGACGCAGCGCAACGTCTACATCGTGCCCACCTGGGCCGGCCTGGCCTTCTGCGGCACGCTGGGCGTGCTGCTGCTGGCCAGCATCAACGAGCAGCTCAGCCTGGGCTATGCCCTCACCTTCGCACTGACCGGCGCAGGCCTGGCCTCCATGCACACCACCCACGCCAACCTGCGCGGCCTGCAGATGGATCTGCGGCCGCCTGACGGCGTGCATGCCGGCGACGAGTACGCGCTGGAGCTGCGCCTGCACAACCCGGGCCGCGCCCGCTTCGGCATCGCCGTCAGTGCCCGGCTGGACGGTGGCGCCACCGAGCCGGCCTGGGTGGACGTGCCCGCGTTGGGCCACGCCGTGCTGAAGCTGCGCCTGCCGGCGGTGCGGCGCGGCCTGCGCGAGCTGCCCCGGCTCGTCGTCACGACGCGCTTCCCGCTGGGCTTCTTCCGCGCCTGGAGCTACTGGCGGCCTGCCGCCAAGGTCTGGGTCTATCCACGGCCCGAGGACGTGCCGGCGCCCTTCCCGCCCCAGGCCGAAGGCGATGCCGGCGAGGCCGCATCCACGCGTCAGGCGGCCAGCGGCACGGACTTCTCCGGCGTGCGCAGCTACCGCCGCGGCGACTCGATGAAGCAGATCCTGTGGCGCAAGTCGACACTGGCGCTGGACCAGGGCCTGCCGCTGTGGGTGCGCGAGACCGAGGCGCCGCTGGCCCGCGACCTGTGGCTGGACTGGCGCGACACCCACGGCCGCGACGTCGAGGCGCGCCTCTCCAGACTGAGCGCGTGGGTGCTGGCCGCCGAGCGGCTGGGCCAGCCCTATGGCCTGCGCCTGGCAAGCCACGAGATCGCGCCGTCGCTGGGCGCTGCGCACCAGCAGGCCTGCCTGGAAACGCTCGCGGGGTTCGGTTCATGACGGCCGTCCTGGCCTGGTGGGGCCGCCTGCCGCGCGACGCGCGCGACAGCTTCTTCCTGCTCGGCGTCATCACCGCCGTCATCGCACCGCACGCCGATCACCTGCCCTGGTGGAGCACGGCGCTGACCGCCGTCGTGCTGGGCTGGCGCGGGGCGCTGGCGGGGCGCCAGCGCCCCCTGCCCGGCCGCTGGTGGCTGCTGGTCATCGTCGTCCTCTATACAGGCCTGACCTGGCTGAGCTTTCGCACCCTCATCGGCCGCGAGGCCGGCATCACGCTGCTCGTCATGCTGATGGCGCTGAAGACGCTGGAGTTGCGCGCGCGGCGCGACGCCTTCGTCGTGTTCTTCCTCGGCTTCTTCCTCGTGCTGGCGCAGTTCCTGTACTCGCAGTCGCTGCCGACGGCCGTCTGGTCGCTGCTGTCGCTGTGGGCGCTGCTGGCCGCGGTGGTGCTGGCGCAGATGCCGTCCACCGAAATCCAGGGGGTGCCCAGCATCGCCATCGCCGCGCGCCACGCCGCCAGCACGACGGCGCTGGGCCTGCCCGTCATGGTGCTGCTGTTCGTGCTGTTCCCGCGCATCGCGCCGCTGTGGGGCGTGCCGACCGAGGCCATAGGCAAGACCGGCCTGTCCAACCAGCTCGAGTTCGGCGCAATGAACGAGATCGCCAACGACGACAGCATCGCGATGCGGCTGAAGTTCGATGGCCCGCCGCCACCGCCCGACCAGCGCTACTTCCGCGGCCCGGTGCTGACGCGCTTCGACGGCAAGACCTGGCGCGCCGCCGACACCCGCCCCGGCCAGAACTGGCTGCGCGGCCGCGACGACCTCGCCACCGCCGGCCCGGCGCTGCGCTACGAGATGACGCTGGAGCCGCTGCGCATCCCGGTGCTGCCGCTGCTGGAGATGAGCCCCGGCGGCGTCGGCAGCGAACTGGCGCTGACCGACCTCACCTTCGTCCGCGGCCCCGAGCTGCAATGGCTCTCGCCACGCCCCATCACCGAGCGGCTGCGCCTCAACGTCAGCGCCTACCCGGCCTGGCACGCCGGCGAGCGCCGCAACCGCCTGCAGCTCGCCGCCGACCTGGACCTGCCCGCCGGCGCCAACCCGCGCGCGCTGGCCTGGGCCGCGGAGCTCGCCGCCCAGCCGCGCTTTGCCGGCCTGGCGCCGGGGCCGCGCGCGGAACAACTGGCTGCGGCCTTGCTGGCCCATGTGCGCAGCCAGGACTTCATCTACACCCTGACCCCCGGCCGCTACGGAGAAGCCTCCCCGCATGTCATCGACGAGTTCTGGCTGGACCGGCGCCTGGGCTTCTGCGAGCACTTCGCGTCCGCCTTCGTCGTGCTGATGCGCGCCATGGACGTGCCGGCGCGCATCGTCACCGGCTTCCAGGGCTGGGACGCCGAGCTGCAGGACGGCTACTACGTCGTGCGCAACGCCAACGCCCATGCCTGGGCCGAGTACTGGGTCGCTGGCAAGGGCTGGCTGCGCAGCGACCCCACCGCCGCGGTCTCGCCCAACCGCGTCATCCAGGGCATGGCGCTGCGGCCCCAGCCCGGCGTGCTGGGCCAGCTCAACCCGACGCTGTGGCGGGCCATGCGCGGCGGTTGGGAGACGCTCAACAACCGCTGGCAGCAGCTGGTGCTCAACTACTCGCGCCAGAACCAGTTCGACCTGCTGAAGAAGCTGGGCTTCGAGAACCCCGACTGGACGGCCCTGGGCCAGGCCGTGGCCGGCGTCATCCTGTTGCTGGCCGGGGCCGGCGCCGCCTGGATACGCTGGAGCAGCCGGCCGCACGATGCCTGGAGTCGACAGCGCGCGCGCATCGCCGTGCTGCTGGGCCGGGCGGGCGTCGCGCTCCCGGCACACGAAAGCCCCGCGGCCTGGGCGCGGGCACTGCGCCGCCAACTGGGCCCGCCGACGGAGCCTGCCGCGCAATGGCTGGAGAAGCTGGAGCGTTCGCGCTACGCCCCCGACGCACCAGAGCCGGCCTGGGGCGAGCTCCGCGCAGCCGCACGTATGCTGCGGGCGTGAGAACCATCCGCCTCATCCTCTCGCTGCTGGCGCTGGGCCTGGCCGGCGCAACCACCCAGGCGCAGTCGCCGCGCCAGCTGATTGCCCAGCTGGGCCTGGACACCCGCGCCGACGACAGCCGCCAATGGACGCGCCAGCGCGAGGCCGAGGTCAACGTGGCCCTGCAGCTACGCCGCCTCATCCTGGAACGCCCCGCCGACCCCGGCCTGACCGAAACCGACGCCTATGGCCGCACGCCGCTGATGGAAGCCGCCATCAACGGCTATGCCGACGTCGTCGAGGCATTGCTGACCGATGCCGGCGTGCGCGCCCGCGTCGACGACAGCGATCGCTTCGGTGCGACGGCCTGGGCCTTGAGCCAGTCCGCCCGGCCAGTGACGCTGATCGCCTGTCATCCGCAGATGTACGCACGCGAACGGCTGCCGCTCCTGCGGCCCTACGCCCAACGCATCGCCTATTTCCGCGACGGCAGCGGCACCCGCTTCGAGCGCATCGCCCGCCAGTTGCTGGACGCCGGCGCCCGCGCCGACATGGCCGCGGCCCGGACCGCCTGGCTGGCCCAATGTCCCGGTGCCGACGCGGCCTTGCGCCAGGGCCTGGCGGCCGGCGGCGACCTCTATGGGGCGCTCTCGACCCATACCTACGAGCGCCTGGAGCAGTTCATGCGCAGCATGGCAGACGCCTCGGCCCGCCTGCCCTTCGCGCCGCGCCCCGGCCCGATGCTGGCCGGCACCGGGACGCAGGACGCGTGGCAACAGCGCTGGCCCAAGGCCTTGCTGCCACGCGCGGATGCGCCACCGCCTGCCGACCCACGCGACGCCGTGCCATGCTCCCGCATGGACAAGCCCGAGCTGCCGGCCGTGAACTGGACCGGCGACGCCACCTTCCGCATGGTCGTGGAATTCCAGGCCGGCATGGCGACCGTGGCCGACATCCGCCTCGTCTCGGGCAATATGGAACCGCGCGCACAGGCCTTCTTCCAGGCCCTGCTGCTGCGCATGCTCGCCAGCTATGACTGCGCGGGCGACCACATCATCGAGCAAGAGCTCCGTTTCAAGATTCAATGACAGCCCGCCTGCATGTCTGCGCCGCCCTGCTGCTGAGCCTGTGCCTCGCCGCGGCCCAGGCCAAGCCCCACCATGCCAAGCCCGCACAACCTCCCCAGCCCCTGGGCCCCCGTCCCGCGCTCGTCGCGTTTGCCGACGAGCTGGCCACGGCACAGGGCTGGGACGCCGCGGCCCTGCGCGAGCAGCTGGGCCAGGCCCTGGACCTGCCGCGCGTGCGCCAGCTCATCCTGCCCGCCGCTGCCGGAACGGCCAAGAACTGGGCGGCCTACCGCGACCGCTTCATCGAGCCCAAGCGCCTTGACGCCGGCGTGGCCTTCTGGGCCGAGCACGAGGCGGCCCTGGCGCGCGCCGAGGCCACCTATGGCGTGCCGGCCGCCGTCATCGTCGGCATCCTCGGTGTCGAGACCTTCTACGGCCGCATCACCGGCGGCTTCAAGGTGCTGGACGCGCTGGCCACGCTGGCCTTCGACTTTCCCACCGAGCATCCGCGCGCGGCCGAGCGCCAGGCTTTCTTCCGCGGTGAACTGGCCGAGTTCCTCAAGCTCTGCCGCGAGAACGGCCTTGATGCCGCCGAGGTGCGCGGCAGCTATGCCGGCGCGCTGGGCCTGCCGCAGTTCATGCCGGGCAGCTGGCGCAAGCACGCAGTGGACTTCGACGGCGACGGCCGCATCGACCTGATCACCAGTGCCGACGACGCCATCGGCAGCGTGGCCCATTACCTCGCCGAGTACGGCTGGCAGCCCGCCCTGGCCACGCATTACGACGTCAGGCTACCCGCCGACCGCCGCGAGCGAGCGCGGCTGCTGGCGCCCGACATCAAGCCCAGCTTCACGATCGCCGACCTTGTCGCGGCAGGTGCCGAGCCCGCCGAGTCGGCGCGCGAGCACCGGGGCCTGCTGGCCGTCATCGAGCTGCAGAACGGCCCCAAGAAGCCGACCACCGTGCTGCTGGGCACGCAGAACTTCTGGGTCGTCACGCGCTACAACTGGTCGGCCTATTACGCGCTGGCCGTCATCGAGCTGGGCCAGGCCGTGCAAGCACGGCGCCATCTTCAGAACTGAAGTTTCCGGCCGGGCGCAGCGCGGTGCGCGGGCCATCCTCTTGCGACGTCCTGGAGAGCGGCGAGCGCGTCATCGGCTTGGGGCTGCGTCGAGCAGGTTGTGCACGACGCCATTGCCCCCTCGATGAAGGGGCGCCGACATGTTGACGGCTGGCCGCGCCAGGATTCAGCTGACCCAAACGTCAAGTTCCAAAGTCAGACCAAGCTGTCCAATTGCCGCCTGAAGCTCAGGTTCCAGAGCGATAGTTGCCGTCCCTGACGTCCCTACGTAGCAGTTCAATGCGCAGCGGCAGGCTCTTTGATCGTTAGTTAGTGACAGGCTCACGCCCTGAGCCAGCCGGCCACCAGACTGGTCGCACGAGCCCCATGTGGAGGGCCGCTGGAGCTGGCGATGGACGCGAAGGAATTGAAGCAGTGG